>CEUJ01181724.1_pt1 | contig 44028 bp, 41 predicted proteins | sample 361531 | NCBI WGS metagenome assembly CEUJ01 (sample SAMEA2622842, study PRJEB7988) | marine metagenome | biome: marine biome (ENVO:00000447); feature: marine epipelagic mixed layer (ENVO:xxxxxxxxx); material: "saline water (ENVO:00002010), including plankton (ENVO:xxxxxxxx)" | depth 140 m | reverse complement strand
AATCAGAGAATGTTTTTTTGGCAGGAGGTTTGAATTCTAAAAATATAAAAGAAGCTCTAAATTTCTTACCATGGGGAGTCGATATATCTAGTGGAGTCGAAGAAAATGGAGAAAAGGATAATCAAAAGATTGCTAAATTTATAAAAATGGTTAGAAAATATGAAAAACACTAAACTTTTTTTTATTCTTGTTTTTTTTTTAATTATCTTTGCGGTCTCCTGCAAATCAACAAAGAGTTTAGTGGATGTTGGGTGTGAAGAAAACGGCAATATTACTGCTTGTTTAGACAAAAATTATGCTGAAAACAACAATATTAGACAAACACTTAATATTTGGCTTCCATGTAAAATTCATCATTGTGATAAAAAATTTCCATTAATTATTCATATTCATGGTGGAGGTTTTACAACTGGGGAAAAAATGGAGAAACCGAACATTGATTTTTTAGAAGCAGGATTTGCATTTTCATCAATAAATTATCGATTAATGCCAGAAAGTAAGTTCCCTGATTATTTACATGATGCTAAAGCGGCAATCAGGTGGTTGAGGAATAATAGCAGAGATTTAAGAATAGACTCCTCAAGAATAGGTGTATACGGAGAATCTGCAGGTGGAGCTTTGACATCTTACATGGCTTTTACCAATGGGATAAATAAAGTAGAAATTAATGGAAATATTATTGATGTTGAAGGAAATATTGGTAACAATAAAAATGAATCTTCAAGAATTAGTGCTGCAATAAATTACTATGGACATGCTGATTCAAAAATGTTTTGTGACCTAAAAAAAGGATTAGATCCAAACTGTGAAGATACAAGCGATTTTTGTCATTCATGCACTAGTCCAATATCCTATATAGGTAAAGGTAGACCAGTACCATATATGATAATTCATGGTACTGATGATAAACTTGTGCCATATATTCATGGTGATATGTTAAGTAAGAAATTTACAGAAATATATCCTAATAATAATCCTGAACTAACATTTATCACAGTTGAAAATGGAGGACATGGCTGGTGGGATAAAAAAACTTTTGACGATATAAGTAATTCAACGAAAAATTTCTTTTTGAGAAATTTATATAATAATCATGAATTCAAAAAAGAAAAAAGCAAAACAATTGTTTCAGAAAAATTAAACTACGATAAAGATATAACAAATATTGAAAAACAAAAAAATGACAAATAAAAAAATAAAGATGGTTCAATACGGAACAAAGCATGGCCATGCTCAAGGAGTTTTAGAGGTAATATTAAATAATCCTAATGTAAATTTTGTTGGAGTCTTCGAACCTGATAAAAAAAGAATTCGTCAATTAAGAAAAATAAAAAATTCTATCTGGAACAAAGTAAATTTTCTTGACGATAAAAGCTTCCTAAATGACTCATCAATTGTTGCTGCATCATGTGAGGGATCAAATATAGAAAGCCTTAATTTCACCGAGGAATTAATTACTAATAACAAACACGTATTTTATGATAAGCCAGGCGGTAATAATAAAAAACAATTTTCAAAAATAGTAAGGCTAGCAAAAAAACAAAATAATCTTTTGCAACTCGGATATATGTTTAGGGACCATGATGGATTTGAAAAAATTTTGGATTTATCTAAATCTCATTTAATTGGCGATATTTTTCAAATAAGATCACATATGTCAACAAAAATACCAGAAAAAAATCCAGAAGGGATGCTCACCGGCAAAGAAGGAATTAGCTCATTTAAAGGGGGCATTTTTTTTGATTTAGCAGGACACATGATAGATCAGATTGTCTCAATATTAGGAAAACCTGAAAGAACATTTAGTTTCTTAAAACCAAATGAAAATAATAAAAATTTACCAAGCTTTAAGGATAATACTTTAGGAGTTTTAGAATTTAGGAATGCTCTAGCAACTATAGAAATTACTGCATCAGAAATTAATCCATTAGCAAGAAGATTTGAAGTATACGGAACAAAAGGATATATAATACTTGAACCATTTGAGCCAGCTAATAAATTGAAATTATACTTAGAAAATGATGAAAATTTTTATAAAAAAGGTATAAACATGATAGACCTAGAAAACAGGCCTAGATATAAAAAATCTTTTGAATGCTTTATTGATAATATTATCAATAATTCAAACCCAAAAAGATCGTTAGAGCATGAAAAAATAGTTCAGGAAATTTTACTTTCTTGTATAGAAAACAACCTGTTAGTTAGCTAGGTGATTAAATGTTGCAGGCCAAGATACTTTATATAATGCAGTAGACTTCAAACTTATGTTTTCTATTTTAGCATCTGTGAAAACACATCTATAAAATTTTGATCCATAAAAGTCAATATTTTTTAAGTTTGAATTAAAAAAATTTGTTCTATTAAAAATACTTTTTTCTGCTGAAACATTTTCTATAGTAGCATTTCTAAACTTAACAGAATTAAAAACTGTTTCTTGAAGATTACAATCAATAAAAGTACTGTGATCTAGTATTGATCGTGAAAAATCAAACTTGGTAAAATCTTTGCCAGAAAAAAAAGCACCACTTAGATCCAATTCTTCATACGGATTTTGTTCGTGCCAATTCTCAATATCCTTAAAATCAGATTTTAATATAATTTCTAGGTGATTTTTGTTCATTTTTACCTATTCAGACCACTAATACCAGATACTATTACTAGCAGTTGAAACAAATTTGTAACATTTTTTTGTTAAATTATATTGTATAAAATAAACAATTTAAAGATAGGAAATAGATATATGTCCTACATAGCAGAATATTTATGGATAGATGGAACAAAACCATCAGCAAAAATTCGTTCAAAAGCAAAAGTTATTGCAGATAGTGAAAAACCTGGAATTTGGGGTTTTGATGGATCTTCAACAAACCAGGCTACAGGAGAATCATCAGATGTAGTACTAAGTCCTGTATTGATAACTCCGGATCCAATCCGAGGCGGAGATAATAAATTGGTACTTTGTGAAACTTTGTTAACAGATATGAGCCCTCATCCCACTAACACCAGATCAAAATGTGCGGTTGTAGCTGAAAAATATGGTTCTTTTGAAACTTGGTTCGGCCTAGAACAAGAATATACATTTTTTGAAGGTGGATACCCTTTAGGTTGGCCTGATAATGGGTTCCCTGCACCGCAGGGAGGATACTATTGTGGGGTTGGTGCTGATGAAATTTTTGGTAGAGAAGTTGTAAATAAACATCTTCAAGCATGTATAGATGCAGGACTAAATATTGCAGGAATTAATGCAGAAGTTATGGCAGCTCAATGGGAATTTCAGATTGGACCAGTAGAAGCACCAAAAGTTGGTGATGAAATTTGGCTAGCAAGATGGTTATTACAAAGAATTGGAGAAGACATAAAGGGACCTAAGGGAATGCCCATAGCTGTTAGTTTTGATGCAAAACCAATTAAGGGTGATTGGAATGGAGCAGGATGTCACACCAATTTCTCAACTAAGCAAATGAGATCTTCTTTTGAAGCATGTGAAAATGCAGCAAAAGCCCTTGGAGCTCCTGGCAAACCAGAATTGCATATTGCAAACTATGGAGAAGGAGTTGAAGACAGATTAACCGGTGCTCATGAAACAGCAAAATACTCTGAGTTTTCATATGGCATATCTAATAGGGGTGCTTCCATTAGAATTCCATGGCAAGTTGCAAGAGATGGAAAAGGATACATTGAAGACCGCAGGCCTAATGCTAATTGTGACCCATATCTTGTAACACAAATGATTATTGATACAGTTTGTTCTGATGCAACTAAATAGTTTGATAATAAATTAAATAAAAATAGCGAGTTTATTTTCGCTATTTTTATTTAATTAGATAAAAATTTATCTCTTTCCCTATTAACAAAGTCTACATTAATTCTTAATTTTTCAAGAGTTTGATCTAATGTTAATTGACCTTGAGGAACATGATTTTTTTCAAAAAATTTATGTATATCATTGGATAATTCACCATCTGACAAAGAAGTTAAACCAGATAGCATTCTTACTATACTATTTGATGGAAATTTATTTAATAAATTTTTCCAATTACTCTTTATAAACTCCCAAGCTACTCCTCCATGTTTTTTATTTCTCAAACAAAGAGCGAGCAAATAAGGTGCATCCTGAGTTCGAATAGTTCCATCAAGAGTAATTTTTAAAGTATTTAGAAATGATGACTCATGATTGAAAAGACCTAAAGATGTCTGGTATCTTCTTTCATCTTGAGGATTTTTAGCATTCTTAAAATTATCAAGAAAAACTTTGTAATCCTTACTGTCCCCATTCGTAGCAACAACTGAAATAACAGACGAGAGTAAGTTTGGCTCGATATCTTTTTGATTTTTTAGATGCAGAACATGTAATTCTCTGCAAAAATCAATAGTTTTTTTATCATTACAAATATTAGCTTTAATTTTTATTATTATACCCCGTAATTCTAATACTCTTGCAGAATCATTTTTACTAGGTAAATAGCCAATTTCATCAATTAATGGATTAACAATATTTAGAATTTTTTCCACAAAAATTTCATTAGTATTTTCATTTGTTAATTTATCTAGAGAGTATAAGCATGAAGAAAGTAATGTCCAAACATCTAAATCTCTTTCATTTTTATAGTTTTGAGTAAACTCTATAAATTTTGATGCTGATAGTTTTCCTGATAAAACAGTTGCCCATAGATCATCTAAAAGAGTATATCTTTCAATTGGCAAAATTTCTGAATTAATAGCATTTGATAATTCTTCTAGTAAATCTTTACTGTATATGACTCTAAAAAAACCATTAGAATTTGCATTGAAAAATATCCAGTCAACTTGATCTTCTAAATCAAATTTTATAGTTTGTTTATCAAGCAATATTTTTTCTTCAAAAACTTTGCTATTGATTGAATACTTAATGTTTATAGGTACAAACCAATTTGTATCATCTTTTTTAGAGGTTTTTGAAAATAGAAATTTATTTTGACTTATCATAATCTCTTTTTTATTTTTTCCATATTCAACAGATATCAGAGGATAACCTTTTTGAAAAATCCAAGAGTTCATAATTTGATTAACTGGATGATTAGTTTCATTTTCTATAGAATTCCATAAATCATCAGTATCGGTATTTTTGTAAGAAAATTTCTTAAGATAGTAAACTATTCCATTTCGAAAAACTTCTTCCCCCAAAAACTGCTCAAGCATTCTAAGTACAGATCCACCTTTTTCATAAGTAAGCAAATCAAACATCCCTTCTGCATCTACGGGTGACTTGACCTCAAATTCAATAGGCCTTGTACTTTCAAGAGAATCTACATCAAATGCCATAGACCTCTCAAGGCTAAATTGATTCCATCTTTTCCATTCTGGATTAAATTTATCCGAGCACATTGTAGCCATAAAGGTAGCGAAAGCTTCATTAAGCCATATCCCATTCCACCATTTCATAGTAACTAAATCACCAAACCACATATGAGCTATTTCGTGAGCAATAACATCAGTAATTCTTAACAACTCAGGTGATGTTGCTTTTGTTTCATCTACAAGTAATAATACTTCTCTATAGGTAATGCAACCTAAATTTTCCATAGCTCCAAATGCAAAGTCAGGCACAGCAACCATATCTAATTTTTGACCCGGATATTTTATTCCATAATATTTAGTGAAAAATTCCAATGCAAATTTTCCAGACTTTAGCGCATAATCAGTCAAGTGCCCTTTTCCAATAGGATGGATTATTCTCAAAGGTATGTCATCAACTAAAACTTCTTCTGTAGATTCAAAAGGTCCAACGATAAATGCAACAAGATATGTAGACATTTTCATGGTTTTTTCAAAATCTATTTTTTTTGTAAAATCACCTTGATTTACCTCACTAATTATCGGGGAGTTTGAAACAACATATTGATCCTTAGGAACGATTAATGAAATATCAAACGTTGCTTTGAACAAAGGCTCATCAAAGCATGGAAAAGCTCTTCTTGCGTGGGTGCTTTCAAATTGAGTGGTAGCAATTGTATGTTTTTTGCCATCTTCATCTACGAACTCTGAACGATAGAATCCTCTCAATTTATCATTTAGAATACCCGAAAAAACTATATTTAATTGATATCTACCATTTTGTATTTCTTCTTTTAAAAATATCGTTAATCTTTCAAGTGTTTCATCGTTACTAAAATTTTTTATACCTATTTTATTATTATTCTCTGAAAATATTTCAACTGACTTAATTAATAATTCGGCAGAATTTATGATTATTTGATCTATATTATTAATAACGTCAATATTAACATTTACTTCACCATTAAATGTATGTTCATTTAGATTTGGCTCCAAAATTATTTTATAATTTTCAGGAACAACTAACTCTGAAAGCCTATGAGGATTACCATTATCTATCATTTATTTCTCCATACTTAATTATTGCGAATTTTTATCTTCTTGTTCTAATAAAATTAGCCAATCTAACATATGTTTTTTCCAATTTCGCCTATTTTTATCATTCCACTCATAAAAACCTTTACCTGATTTTACTCCTAGGTCTCCAACTAATATTTTACTTGAAATTAATTTAGAAATTTCTTGAGAATTTCCTAAAGTTGGTATTATTTCTTTTGTAATGCTCAATCCCAAATCTAAACCAATTATTTCTCTTAGCTCAAATGGCCCAGCCGCTGACAATCTTCGCCCAAAACTTCCCTTAACTATTTGGTCTAAATCTTGATGACTTACGTAGCCTTCTTCAACTAGCTTTAATGACTCTCTTAACAAAGCAGCCTGTAGCCTATTGCCCACAAAACCCTTAATCTCTTTTTTCACTAATGAAGGTTTTTTATTTATAGATTTATAAAATTTTATCAGAAAATCAATTATAGATTTAGAAGTTTTTTCTCCAGATACAATTTCTATTCCAGGCAATAAGTAAGGGGGATTATAATAATGTGAAATAGCAAATCGCTCAGGATGTAAGAAATTTTCTGTTATTTCTGAGGGCATAAAAGTTGATGTATTAGATAGTAATATACAATCGCTAGAAACATTTTTTTCAACATATTTAAATATATCCTTTTTTAAATTTAAATCCTCATATACAGCCTCTATCACAATGTTTGAATCGTGCAATGCTAATTGTAAGTTTTCCTTTGTCAGAATCTTTCTTAGGATATTTTTTTTATCTAAGTTACGAGATCTTGATAAATAATCTATAGTTTCAGATATTTGGATAATTCCTAAATCAATTTTTTCTTTTGATACATCATTTAGATAGACCTTAAATCCGCTTAATGCAAAATCTAAAGCTATACCATGACCCATTAGTCCAGAGCCTATGATAGATATAACAACTTTATTTTTTATATGATTCATTAGTATCCAAATCTCTTAATAAAATTAAATTTTTTGAAATAGCATTAATTAATTTTTCTTTTTTCTTTACATTCCATTTATAAAAACCTTCATTTGTTGGAAAGCCTAATTTTTTTTGAATAACTTTCTCCTCTAGTAAAGTTGATGGAGAATTTTGATTTGATAAATCTGGAAATATTTCTAATAATATTTTTTCTACTAAATCCCATCCAATCTGCTCCCAAATTTCGAAAGGCCCTGCCACAGAAAGCCTTCTACCAAATGTATTTTTTACTATATTATCTACATCCTCAGGTGTTGCAATTTCCTGTTCTACTAAATTAATTGATTCTCTCTGAATAGCAGCCTGTAATCTATTTGCGATAAATCCATTAATTTCTTTTTTTATCAATATAGGTTGTTTATTCATCTCGTAAAATAGATTTTTAACTTTGTCTATATTAATTGAATTTGTTTGCAAAGTTGGCACTATTTCTACCAGAGGAATATTATAGGGTGGATTAAAATAATGCGTTACAAAAAACCGCTCAGGATTATCAAGATTTTTTGACAATTTAGAAGGAAGTAATGATGAGGTGTTACTAAAAATTAGTGAGTTTTTATCTAAAAAAATTTCTAACCTAGAATATAAATCTACTTTTGCCTGATAATTTTCATTGATTGCTTCAACAACAATTTCTGCATTTACAACACTATCTTTTAAATTTTTTATAAATGTTATTTTTCTATAAGAATCACAATTATCTGAACTGGAAATCAGTTTATCAATCTTATTTTTTGCAATCTTAAGATTTTTTAAAGATATATCAAACAGAGTAACATTATGACCAAATTTCGCAAAATCAAAAGCTATTCCATGCCCCATTAATCCTGCACCAATAACTGTTATATTAAATTTTTTAGACAGAATAACCTACCGATCCATCATCTCTCATAGGAATTTTTATATCTAGCCTAGTTTCAAAATTTTGTTTCTTTAATTTATCTAATTCTATATCTATTCCTAATCCTATTTTTTCCGAAACTTCAATATATCCTCCATTTCTTTTCCAGGAAGTTTTTATCATACTGTTTACTGGTGATTCATCTATTGTTGAAAATTCTTGAGTTATAAAATTAGGTATAGTTGAATCTATTGTACAAGCTGCAGCAGTAAGGACTGGACCTAGAAAATTATGTGTAACAAGAGCAGAGTGATATGATTCAGCAATTGATGCTATTTTTTTTACATGTGTTATTCCTCCAGCAAGACCTAAATCAGGCCTTGCATACTGGCTTCCACCAGCTTCAAACATTTCTCTAAACTCCCATATATTATGCATTCTCTCACCGTTTGCCAGAGGCAAGGAAGTTTTATTTGCTATCTCTCCTTGTGACTTAATTGAATCTATCTGTATAGGATCTTCATAAAAAAGAGGATTAAACTCTTTTAGTTCTTCAGCAAGTGCAATTGCATTCATTGGTGTAAGTTTTCTATGAATTTCTAGAATTATATCCACATCCAGTCCTGCCCCTTCTCGAAGTGCCGCAACATTATCTTTTGTCTCTCTAATTAGCCTGGATATAGTCATTGACTGATATCCATCTGGAAGTGGATCAATTTTTATAGCTGTATAACCTTCGTTTCTAGCATCTATGGCATTAAGTCTTAAGTTTTCTGCAGTTGTACCTAAATCAGAAGCATCAGGCCTAGAACCACCCATCAACAAATGTAGCCTGATTTTATCTCTAACTTTACCTCCAATTAGCATCCAAATTGGAGCACTAAGATATTTTCCTTTTATATCCCATAAAGCAATATCTACAGCACTTATTGCAGCATTTAATATAGAGCCCCTGAAAGGACCCATTCTATACAAATGCTGCCAATGATGTTCAATATTTAATGGATTTTTACCAATTAAATATCTTTCAAAAGTATTTATTACTGTGTGCACTGCCTCCATATAACCCCAGCAGGCTGATTGACCTATGCCCTCTATTCCATCATCGGTAATTATTCTTACAAAATGACTATTGCCTGAAAGAATTGATTCAATTTTATCTATTTTCATTATTTACTCCCAACGAGATTTTTTATTATTTCTTGAAGTTGAAATAAGTCACTAATTTTTATAACCTCTGAATAATTTTCATAATTATTATACCTATCTAAAAGTATTGGTAATATGTTAGCATTTTTTGCACCCAAAATATCTGATTCTACTTGATCACCAACAAACACTACCTCGCTAGAAGTTAATTTAGCAATATCTAAGGACTTTTCAAAAATCATTTTATTTGGTTTTTCGTAACCAAGATCCTCAGAGGTAAATACGTAATTGAAATAAGATGATACCCCTAGCTTTTCAGCAATTTTTTTACCAGACATATTAATATTTGAAATTAAACCTAAAATTAAACCCATATCTCTTAAGTCATTAATACATTGAATTAAATCTGGAAAAATCTTTAAATCATACTTTTGTTTTGTTATTTCAACCCAAATATTTTTAGCTACACCAACATCTACATTTGAACCAGAATTATCTATAATTATTTTCTCGTATTCTGAAAAAAAATTTAGCTTTTGTTCATCATTCATTTTTCTTATTGGAAATATTGAATTTTGCTTTACCAAAAAATTATTAGCTAATTTATAAGCATCTAAAATTTTATCTTTATCTAAAGTAATATTAAATTTTTCAGCAACATTTATCTGTATTTCCTCTTTTGGTGGAAAGAAATCTGCGATTGTTCCATAAATATCAAAAAATACAGCCTTTATTGCCAATTGTTTACTAATCAATATATTTATAAATCCTTACAGGTGTTTCATAATTAATCATTTCATCAGGATAAATTTTTACTAATCCTATAGATTCCATTTCTTCAAATTTTTCAAGTCCAGCATTAGTATATTGAGACCCTTCTAATTGACCTACAAAAACGTACTTAATGTCATATTTATTTATAATTTCTACAGCTGTTCTAGGTAAAGTTGAGTGATAGAATCTTTGAACATCAGATCTTCTTGATGTTACAGAGTATGCGTATTCTACTCTTTGCTGTCTCTGATGCCAGTCCCAACCCACAACAGAAGGCAGTCCTGTGTAGACAGAAATTCTATTACCCCACTGGTATTGATCTGTTATTCCTTCAATTATTGTAGGGGAGCCCTCTATATTATTTTTTATCCAATCTATTGCTAAATAATCATATACAAGGTCTATTTTTTTGTCCTGAAAATAATATTCCGTTGATTTCATATAATCCATACCATCTAATGAAATAAAGTTTGTATTAAACCTAGTATCATTTCTGTCTTTAGTACCAAAAAAAGTATAAATCGATATAGAGAATACCATCATCAAGAATAAAATTGTCCAAAACTTAAGCTGTAAATTATAATTTCTAAAATTAAGTCCTATACCTGAGAATATTTTCCACAATAAGTATGATGATCCTAAGGAAAATAGTATCCATGCCTGTATATAAAACTTAAAAACAGTATTCATTCTACCTATATCATCTTTTACCGTAAAAATTTCTACTCCAGCATACAATGAACAGACTAATATTATCAAAATTACTATAGGAAAAAAGTATGTATCTTCATAAGGTTTATTGAAATACGACAAAAGGAAATAAAGACCAATAATACTCACAAATAATACGGATAAACCTACAATTACAAAATCTGTAAATAGCAAAGAAAATGTGACTGAAAGGAATAGAATAAAAAATATAATTAAGAAAATTTTTATCTTATTTCTCTTAATTACAAATTTTTTATAGCTTTTATTAAATAATCTGAGGTAATTTTGATAATTAATTATTGAAAAAGAAAACAATACAAATAAGAAAAACATATTTATGTTTATAAAATCTGTTATTTGGGTATAAAATCTGTTTCTAGTAATACCATCATTAAATAATTCGTAATTTTGATGAAATGGAATAAAGGGGACATAAGAACAAACTATTACAAAAAAGACTAACAAAGTAGATAAAATTAATCTTTCTAATCGTGTGTTTTTAGAATATAACAAGTATCCAAAAAATATAATCAAAGTGGATAATAATAGTTGTGTTGGAAAATCCCACGTGTTTATTATTCTAATAGAACCAAGTATAAAGCCTAGCAACAATGCTAGTAAAAATTGTCCAAAATAAGGATCATTTTTTAATATTTTTGTATAAAGAGCAAAGGTTAATGAAACTGATAATAATGCAAATGGGATGACTATTAAATGAGCATGTAAATCAGCAAATAAAAATGTAAAAAATGGAAATTCTGTTATTTCAAATCCTCCAGATTGATCATTCATTAATCGAGAACTACTCCAAAAATCAAAACTATTTACATCATTACGTAATATAGAAATAAGCTGATATAAGCCATCTATATTGCCTGCAAAGGTAATTAAAAAACCCGCTAAAAGTCCAGCATATAATGAGTAACTTTTTACTGACTTTACACTTGATAAATAACCAATACCTCTAATTAATGAAAAAGATACAGTGAATGTTAATGCAGCTAACAAAGGAACAGCTAGGTTATAGGCTATAGATGATGGTATCCCCGTAGATTTAATAAGATTAGAAACTATGAATTGACCATAGTAATAGTAGTTCAAGTAACCCCCTGAATACCAAGGATCATATGGAGGAAAAATTGTTGATTTGATAACAGCATTAAGATAGGCAAAATCCATGGGTTTTTCCCCACCTTTATATGGGTGCCATAGATCTGGATTTACCAATCTTAAAAGAAGAAAAATCCCAAAAATAAACAAAAACAAAAACTCAAGTTTTATAATACTTTTTAAATTTGTACGTATAAATTTTTTAAAAATAGAAAGGTCATTTTTTATAAATAGAAGTGAAACAAATCCTAGAAGTACATAGCCTAATATTATCGATGAAATATTATATTGTAATATTCCATAAGATACAGTCATCCATGTGAAAATTGAAGAGAGAGCAATCCCAAGTGGTTTAGAAAATAAATATCCTGCCTCTGGCCACCGCTTAAATATCGCCCAAGTTATTGGAAAAGCTATTAGTGAAATAAATAAAATTAGGGAATACCAAATAAAAGGATATAATATATTCGGAACAGAGCTCAAGAAAAATACCGAGGACCAAGTTCCGCCATTTTGTTGAATATCTGCTTTTTCATTCTCATAAATCAACCCAAGCCGATCACTACCAGAAGTGTAAAAATATCCATTTTGCAAACCTATGACATCTAAAATCTCTTGTGAAGAAAATTGTTTTTTATTTTCAAATATAAATATTCTAGGATGATCATATACCGAAAAACTTTCATCAGACCAACCAAAGTTAATACTTATTAAATCTTTATTACTTCTTAATACTTTTTCATCATAAGTAAAGTCTACTCTTGAAAAAAGATCTTCATGATACTCTATTCCTAAACCTCTTATTGGTCTATTAGTTGTAAAAACAACCTCGTAACCAAGTTCCTGTGAAAATAACTTTTCATAAAAGAGACTACTTATCGGATATCTATCTTTTAGTCTAGGTATTGTTGCGTATAAGCGATTAGAAACTAAAACAAAATAATCTGCATTTTCTAATTGCTCTGAAATCTTTTCAAATTTGTTCAGATTATCATAATTATAGAGCTCTAATCTTTCTCCAAAAATTATTTTTGAATTATGAGGAATTCCTTCATCCCAATGTTCATGGACAACTACAGACCTATTACTTGCGTTATTTTCTAGCCACTCAGAGGCAGTTATCGAAGGGTGATTACCAGAATAAATATTTAAAAAAGATAATGAATAATGAAGAGTGAAAAATAACATAATTAGTACTGGAATATAAATTAGCCATTTACTTTCAGGTTTTAAAGACTTTAATATCTGCACAAACCAAAAAGTCAGCCGCGATGAATAAATTATTAAAAATGGAGTAACGGGAAGCATATATCGTAAAAATTTAACATCGAACCATCCTGTTAGAGCAAAGTATAAGCACACCCATGAAATAATAATAATATCTGATTTTCTTCTAAAAATTATTAGGGAAATAATAGATAAAAAAAACCCAAGCCAAGCCATTATCCCTAATACTGGACCTAAACCCCAAATACCAGTTTGAATAATCTGATATATATATCTTGGCGTATCAATATATTGCCTTGTAAAGGGAAAATCTATATTTCGCCTAACCATTTCACCTTGTGTTGAGATCGTATTAATATATGTATGTAAATCTATAAACATATATGGCTGAAAAATTATTAAGGTTAGTAAACAAGTAGATGCAAATAAAAATAGACTTTTTGCCAAATTCCAAATTTTTACTCGGTTATAAATAATTATCAATCGATCGGAATTACTTTCAGAAAATTCAAAAATAATATGTGATATTATTACAGGAAAAATAATAGGCATTACTGAAAATTTTGTAGTCAATGCAAAACCAAACATTACCCCAGTTAGTAATGAATTCTTTCGGCCACCCTCATAAGTTATTTTTAGTGAATAATATATCGTAGCTAAAACAAATGTAGTTGAAAAAGTATCTACTGCAAAAAAATGACTTAATTGAATATGAATAACAGAACAAGATGTTAAGAACGCTGCCAAAAGGGCAACTTTGTTATTAAAAATATACCTTGAAATTAAAAATACAAATAATATTGAAATTGAATCAAAAACCGAAGAAAGTATTCTACCTGGATACCTTAGCTCGTAAATATCTAACCAATCAATTGGTGCATAAGCATACTGTACTAACTTTAGTAGGTAATGAGGCATGCTACCCCAATTAAAAGAGCCAGGGTTAAGTGTAGCTTTTTCTGGAGAAAAAAAATCCTTCCACTCTTCGCCTTCAGGGAAACTTATATCGTATACTTGAGATAACATAGCTCTTTCATCAGGATGAAAAAGTGTTCCATTATCCCAATTAATACCGTACAATCTAACTAATAAAGTGAAAAAAACTATTAGAAAAAGAATGCTAGCAGTTGTTTTTTTTTGCAAGTAACTTCTTATGTACATAATTGATATTTTATTTGTATTCTTAGTCAAAAACAATTCTATAAACAAAAATTATTTTGAACAAAATTACTTTCAATAAATCAATTCTCGACAATGGTTTACGAATATTAACAAGTCGAATGCCTTATACAAATTCCGTCGGAATAGTTTTCCTCGTTGGATGTGGCTCAAGGAATGAAACTGATAAATTAGCTGGAGTATCTCACTTAATTGAGCATGTATTATTTAAAGGGACTAAAAATAAAACAACACCAAAACTAATATCTTCTGTAGTTGAGGATGTTGGAGGTTCAATTAATGCATTCACGGATAAAGAGGTAACAGGTTATTGGTGTAAGATTCCTGTTGAAAATTTTTGTGAAGGCATATCTTTGTTTGCAGATATGTTCTTAAATTCATTATTTAGAATAGGTGATATTAATAAAGAAAAAAAAGTAATATACGAAGAAATTAGATCTTCTTATGATTCACCAGCCAACCATGCAAACTTACTGTTTGAAAATATATTATGGCCTAATCATCCTATGGGTAGAGATATAGCCGGAAGTATAAATTCTGTTGAAAATATTTCTAGAAATTCTTTATTATCTTTTTACAAAAAAAAATATACTTCATCCAATACGGTTATTTCTGTAGCTGGAAATATTAATCATAACAAAACCGTAGATTTGATTTCTAAAATTCTTGATAAGTATAAAAAAGTAAACAAAGATAACATGAAAATTTCTGCCCCAAAAACAAACGCAAATTCTAAACTAAAGTTTATCAATAAAAAAACCGAACAAGTTCATATTAATATTGGATTTGCCGGAATCAATTACCTTGATGATAAAAAATACTCTCTATCACTCCTATCGGTTATACTTGGTGAAACTATGGGAAGTAGATTATTTGAAGAAATTAGAGAATCAAGAGGTTTAGCCTATAATATTGGAACCAATGTCCAATATTTTAAGGACACAGGTTCTTTTGTTATTGATTCTGCAGTCGAACCAAAAAATGTTCAAGAAACTATTAAAGTTGTTCAAAATGAACTTGAAAAGGTCAAGGAAAGTATCACAGAAGAAGAATTACTAAAAGCAAAAAAATACACTACAGGAAAAATGCATATGAGATTAGAAGATACAATGTCTATTACAAATTTTTTAGGTTTTCAAGAAATAACATCAGGAAAAATTCAGACTATTGAAGACATCACAAAAAAAATTAATGACGTTACAACCTCATGTGTAAAGGAAATGGCAAATAACATATTTGATAAAACAAAAATGATAATCTCAGGAGTTGGACCTGTTGATAAAAATTTAAAAAATTCAATTGATAATTATTTTTATTAAAATTCCCTAATTCTGTTTTAAATTCTCTTTGTTCACTTTAAAATATATATGTAGTCTAGACATATGATTACTAAACAAGCACCTCCAATAAATTTTAAGTGGCAAGCAACCAACATAAAAAATCTAAGAAAACATTTGAAACTTTCTCAGACAGCTTTATCTCAAGAACTTGGGATAAGACAACAAACTATTAGCGAATGGGAAAATGGTATGTACCAACCAAGAGGAGCATCTGTTACGATTCTTACTTTGTTAGCGGTTAGTTCTAATTTCCCTTTTGAAATGGAAAAAAATCAAGACAAAGAAAGACCTTTATTGAACAAAAGATACAGGCCAATTCGATCGTCAGATAACTCCCCTGTAAAAAGAAATTTTACTGCTCACACTACCAATAGACTGACAGAAGAGGCAAGCAGAGCTGCAAACAATTTTAACAAAGCACCTACAAATAGAGTTGAATATTCTGATATTGACAATAATATTTTTCCAGCAAATAATACTGAAGTACCTATGTGAATAGGGTAAAATATTGTGCTTTTTAAAGATTGTTTATTCTGTAAAATAATTAAAGGTCAAATACCCTGCTGTAAAGTTTTCGAGAATGAAAAAATTTTAGCGTTTAAGGACATAAATCCCGTAGCTAAAGTGCATGTTTTAATAATCCCAAAAATACATATTGAAAACACAGGACAAAGAAAATATATAGATATATTAGGAGAACTACTGCTATCTGCAGAAGCTATCGCACGCAAACTTAATATTTTTGAATCAGGATACAGAATTATAACTAATAGAGGAAAAGATGCTGGTCAAATAATAGATCATATCCACCTTCATCTTATAGGGGGAGAGCCTCTAAATCCTATAAATTAAGATTAAATACGCCTTAAAGTCATTTGCAAGACTGAAATATGATTGGCATAATATCAGTATAAAGTTATACAAAAACCTAGTATAATTAGATATAAAAGATTAGATATTTAAATTAGATATTAGAAACTAATGAAGAAAGGAGTGGGCTATTGCACCCTTTTGCATACCTTGCCCCAACTACTGTAAAAGAAGCTGTAGATGTTCTTACAGAATATGGAGATAAAGCTAGACCTTTAGCAGGAGGAACCGATTTACTTGTAAAGGCCAGAGCAAATGTTTGGGATTTAGACGCTGTTGTTGATGTAAAAAACATCCCAGAGTTAAATACGATTAATTTCAATAGTGATGGCCTAACAATTGGAGCATCTGTTGCTTGTTGCCACATATATGAAAATGAAAAAATATGTAACGAATACGAAGGAATTGTTGACGGTGCTTCAATAATAGGTGGAATTCAAATACAATCCAGGGCCGGTTTAGGTGGTAATCTATGTAATGCAGCTCCATCTGCAGACGGTATATGCCCTCTTATAGTAAACCATGCAGTAGCAACAATTGAGGGTCCAAATGGAACAAGAGAAGTATCAGTTGATGACTTTTGTACAGGCCCTAGTAGAACAATCCTAGAAAATGGAGAACTTCTTGTAAATATATTCTTACCAAAACCTAAAGAAAATTTTGGTTCAGCCTATACAAGATTTATTCCTAGAAATGAAATGGATATAGCAGTTGCTGCTGTTGCAGCCTCTGTAAGACTGAGTTCAGATAAAAACACCATAGAAGAAGCAAAAATTGCTTTAGCTTCTGTGGGACCTACCCCTATTGTTGCTAAAGAAGCCGCTGATAGCCTTATAGGTAAAACCGTAAGTGACGAAGCAATTGATAAAGCATCCTCATTAGCAAAAGATGCTGCTACACCAATTACTGATATGAGAGGAACTGTTGAGCAAAGAAAACATCTTGTAGAAGTATTAACCAGAAGAATGATAAATAAAGCGATTGAAAGAGCAAGGGGTTAAAAAATGTCAAGTTCAAAAATAAATAAAGTACAAATTAGTACGAAAATTAATGGCCAAGAATATGATTTGCTAATTCCGCCTTATATGAGCCTTCTTGATACACTTAGAGAAATTGTAGGGTTGACTGGAACTAAAGAAGGATGCCTTGATGGGAATTGTGGTGCCTGTACTGTAAATGTAGACGGCAGGATAGTAGATTCATGTCTTGTGTTAGGACCAGAAGTAAATGGAAAAGATGTCAATACAGTGGAAGGGATGGCAACTCCTGAAGGACTACATCCTTTACAAAAAGCATTTTTAGAAGAGGCCGCTCTTCAGTGTGGAATATGCACTCCTGGGTTTCTTGTCTCAGCTAAAGGATTACTCGACAACGAACCTTCACCTAGTGAAGATAGAATAAGACATTGGTTGGCTGGTAATCTATGTAGGTGTACCGGTTACGACAAAATTATTAAAGCTGTTCAAAAAGCCAGTAAATAAACCTATTTAAAACAGGAGGAACTTTATGGTTGCAACTTTCGAACCAAAAAAAGACTACAAAGTTGTTGGTACAAGACCAATAAGACATGATGGATATGACAAAGTCACAGGTAAGGCAATTTATGGTGCAGACATTAAATTGCCTGGGTTGATTTGGGGTTCCGTAGCTCGAAGTCCTCATGCTCATGCTAAAATCATCTCTATTGACACAACTGAAGCAAAAAAAATGGATGGAGTTCTTGCTGTAATCACGCATGAAGATATGCCAAAAGCTGAAAATAAGATGGTTGACCTTGGTGAAGGAAGTGTAAATTTCAAATGGGCTTCAGAAAAGCTTATGGCAAACAACAAGGTTATATATAAAGGACAACCAGTAGCTGCAATTGCTGCTATTGACAGGCATGTAGCTGAAGAAGCAGCAAGAAAAATTTTTGTTGAATACGAAGTTTTAGACTCTGTTACTAACGTTGTTGATGCTATGAAAGAAAATGCTCCCATCATACTTGAGGACTTAATAGGCGATGATCTTGGAGAAAAAATCCACAATACAAATATGTCTGAGCACATCAGACATGACTTTGGGGATGTTGAAAAATCAATGGAAGATTCTGATCATATTTTTGAGGGTGAATTTAATATGGAAATGGTTCATCAAGGCTATATTGAACCCCATAATGCAACTGCAACTTGGAATGAAGACGATCAAATAAAAATTTGGACTAGTACTCAAGGGGCTTTTCCGGCAAGAACACAGATAGCAGGAATATTGCAGGTAAATGTTTCTCAGGTAAAAGTAACTCCATTAGAGATCGGCGGAGGATTTGGTGGTAAAATTCCAGTTTATTTTGAACCAATAGCTGCTATATTATCAAAAAAATCTGGCCGTCCAGTAAAAATGGTTATGGAAAGAACAGCAATTTTTGAAACAACAGGACCAACACCTGGAGGAAAAATCAAGATTAAATTAGGTGTTAATAATGATATGAAAATCAACTCAGCGATTAGCGAAATATGGTTTGAGGCTGGTGCGAATCCTGGAGGAATGATTGGACCTGCTGCAATGTGTATTTATGCACCTTACAATATTCCTAATATGAGAATTGACGCATGGGATATTTTAGTAAATAAGCCAAAAATAGCCGCATACAGAGCTCCAGGTTCCCCGCAAGTTGCTTTTGCCATGGAATCTTTAGTTGATGAATTATGTCAAGAACTTAATTGGGATTCTCTTGAATTTCGAATAAAAAATGCATCTAAATCAGGAACAAGAAGAGGCGATGGTGTAAGGTTTTCAAAAATTGGTTTAGAGGAAGTATTATCTGCGGTTAAAGCTTCAGATCACTGGAATTCTCCGCTTGGCACTCCATCTCCTGGAGTAAAAAGAGGAAGGGGTGTAGCTAGTGGATATTGGTTCAACATTGGATTGAAATCAGCTGCAAATTTAGCTGTTAACAGTGATGGTAGCGTTATATTGACAGAAGGATCTACAGATATTGGAGGTTCAAGAGCCTCAATGGCAATGCATGTTGCTGAGGTACTAGGAATTGATGCCCATGACGTAAAACCAAACATTGTTGATACAGATTCGATTGGATTTACAGATGTTACAGGAGGATCAAGAACAACATATGCAACAGGTTATGCATGTTGGGAAGCTGCAAATAATTTAGTTATTGAACTTAAAAAAAGAGTTTCAATTTTATGGGATGTAACTCCTGAAGAAATTTCATTTATTGATGGTGTTTTTAGTTATAATAATGAGGAAAAGATAATTTCTTTCAAAGATTTATCAAGTAAATTAGGGGACTTAGGTGGCCCTGCTACATCTACTGGTAGTGTTGATCTTTCCTCAGCCGGTGACGGTTTTGGAATGCATATAGTTGACTTAGATATTGATGTAGAAACAGGAAAAACAGATGTTGTAAGATATACAGCTATTCAGGATGTTGGTACCGCTATTCACCCTTCTTATGTTGAAGGACAACTTCAAGGTGGAGCTGTACAAGGTATTGGATGGGCATTAAATGAAGAATACTATATGCTGGATAATGGTTCTATGGCTAATTCAAGTTTTCTAGATTACAGAATGCCAACTTCTTTAGATCTACCCAAAATTGATACTATACTTGTAGAGGTACCAAATCCTTTACACCCATATGGAGTTAGAGGAGTAGGTGAGGTTCCAATTTGCCCTCCTATACCAGCTATAGCCAATGCTATAAAAAATGCAATAGGTGTAAGGCTTTATGATACACCTATGAATGCTGGTAGAATAATTAAAAACTTAAGATAGAATAAGCTAAATATTTTAAACTTTTTTAACAACTTTATTGTAGAATAATTATATACATACATATACATAATAGTATTTAAGGAAAATTTATGGTTGCAACCCACGAAAACAAAAATAAATATAAGGTTATTGGTAAGTCTCCCATAAGGCATGATGGTGTAGATAAGGTAACTGGTAGAGCAACTTATGGTGCAGACATTAAAGTTCCAGGTTTAATATGGGGTGATGTTCTTAGAAGCCCTCATCCTCATGCAAGAATACTGAGCATAGATACTTCAAAAGCTGAATCTATGGATGGCGTCTTTGCGGTAGTAACCAATAAAGATTTTCCTAATGTTGAAGAAAAAGAAGTATCTACAGGCGAAGATGTAGTTAACCTAAAAAGAGACCAAGCAAACATAATGGCTTATGATAAAGTTCATTATAAAGGTCATGTTATTGCAGGTGTAGCCGCAATAGATCGTAATACTGCTCAGGAAGCTATAAAAAAAATAGAAGTGAAATATGAGGTTCTCAAGCATATTTCCGATGTAGATTCTGCCATGGCAAAAGATGCCCCTATTATCCTAGAAAGCTTAATTGGCGACCACCTTGGAGAAAATGTTCCTAACACAAATGTTGCAAAAATATTTAGGCATGAATTTGGTGATGTAGAACAAGCTTTTAAAGATTCTGATTGCGTTATTGAAAGAACATTTACAATGTCTATGATTCACCAAGGTTATATTGAGCCACACAACGCTACTGCCGTATGGGGACAAGATGGAAAAATTAACCTATGGGCTAGTACACAAGGCTCTTTTGGTGTTAGAGCTCAAACTTCAGGGATGCTAGGTATACCAGAGTCAAAAATAAAAGTAAATTATGTAGAAATCGGTGGTGGATTTGGTGGAAAAACGAAAGTTTATTTAGAACCAATAGCCGCGTTATTATCTAAAAAATCTGGGGGTAGACCTGTAAAACTTGTTATGGATCGATCATCCGTATTTGAAGCAACTGGACCTGCTCCAGGCGGAAAAGTCAGAATGAAAATTGGAGCAAATAAAGATGGAAAAATAACTGCTGCTGAAACAGATATTATGTTTGAGTCTGGTGGTTATCCTGGTTCAGCTGTAGCAGCAGGTAGTATATGTGTTTTTGCTTGCTACAATCTGACTAACTCGAAGATTACAGGGTACGATATTCTAGTTAATAAACCTAAATCGGCTGCTTACAGAGCACCTGGTTCTCCTCAAGTTTCTTTTGCTATAGAGTCTGTAATTGACGAAATTTGTGAAGAATTATCCTTAGATAAATTACAATTCAGAATTGACAATGCAAGTAAGGAAGGGACAAGAAGAGGTGATGGTGTTAAATTCATAAGAATTGGTCTAGAAGAATGTTTAGAAGCAGTTAAAAGTTCTGATCACTGGAATTCTCCTCTAGGTGAAGCTCCAAAAGGCAAAGCTAGAGGTAGAGGTTTAGCAACAGGATACTGGATGAACGGTGGCGGTAAATCTACATGTGACTTGATGCTAAATGATGATGGAAAAGTAACCCTAAATGAAGGTTCTGCGGATATTGGTGGAACAAGAACTTCTATTTCAATGCAAGCAGCAGAGGTTCTAGGAATTCCCGTTGAAGATTTTCACCCTAGTGTTCCAGATACAGATAGTATAGGATTTACTGGAGTTACTGGAGGTTCTAGGACCACGTATGCAACTGGACTTGCCGCCTATAACGCAGCGCAAAAATTAGTTGAAGAACTAAAAAATAGATTATCAACAATTTGGGAAGCAGATTCTGATCAAATTAACTTCTCTAACGGAACTTTTTCCTTTGAGAATGAATCTATACATATTCAAGATTTAGCCGGAAAACTAGACCCAACTGGTGGGCCAGCAACATCAACTGCTTCCGTTAACCTTGATTCAGCAGGTAATGCATTCGGAGCTCATATTTGTGACCTTGAAGTTGATTTAGAAACTGGTAAAACCGATGTAATTAGATATACTGCAGTACAAGATGTAGGAACAGCAGTTTATCCCAAATATTGTGAAGGACAAATTCAAGGTGGAGTTGTTCAAGGGTTAGGATGGGCATTAAATGAAGAATATTTCATCACTGAAGATGGTGTAATGGCAAATAAATCATATCTTGATTACAGAATGCCAACCTCATTAGACATGCCAATGATTGATGCCATCATGGTTGAAGTACCAAACCCACTTCACCCATTCGGTGTCAGAGGTGTTGGAGAAGTTACGTTAGCTCCTCCTCTTGCAGCTGCCGCATTAGCAATTAAAGAAGCAACTGGAAAAAGACACTTTGACTTACCTGTAAAACCTGGAAGAATCATCGATTTATATAAATCATAAAAAGAATAAATGGCTATTGTATTTGTACCATATGCACTAAGAAAATACTGTGAGGATAAAAATATAGTTGAAATCTCAGGAAAAACTCTTGGGGAACTAATAGATAATCTAGAATCTCGCTACCCTGGAACAAAAGCACATCTTCTTGAAGAAGGATCTATAAAACCTGGTGTGGCAGCGGTTGTTAATCATACTACAACTAGAAAAGGTTTATTAGAAAAAATAGATGATGACAGTGAAATACATTTCATAAATGCAGTATCAGGAGGAAGTATTTGAGTATAGAGAAAGAATTTGAGGATGGAGCAATTTTTGACTCAAATGCAAAAAAAAAGATTTCAAATGTAATAGGCTACTTTCTTGATGAACTAGATTCATATGTCGATAAGGCTGGCACAAAGGACACTCCTTTTAGAGTAGCGAAAATGTATGATGAATTACTATCAGGATATACAACTAACATAAACAAAGTGTTAAATAATGCATTGTTTGATGTCCAGTACGACGAAATGGTGGTAGTAAAGAATATCGATTTCTACTCTTTATGTGAACATCACATGATACCTTTCTATGGTACTGTTAGCGTTGGATATCTTCCAAAAGATAAAGTTATAGGATTATCTAAAATACCGAGACTTGTTGATATGTTCTCGAAAAGATTACAAGTTCAAGAAAGAATGACTCAAGAAATAGCGCACGCTATTAATGATCTAATTTCTCCAAAAGGAGTTGGGGTTGTAGTTGAAGGAAAACATTTATGTGCGTCTATGAGAGGTGTAAAAAAACCAAACGTTATGATGAGTACAAGTGCACTACTTGGAGTAATTAAAGAAGATCATAGTTCTAGAGAAGAGTTCTTAAACCATATAAAATGAAAATCTCTCATAAAACTATATTAGTCACAGGTTCAAGTAAAAGAATTGGACAAGAAATTGCTTATTATTTAGCAAAAAAAAATGCAAAAGTTGTAATTCATTATAATAACTCTAAATTAGATGCATATAAAACTTATAACAATATAAAAAAAAATATTAATCCCAAATGTATGATTATTAAGTCTAATCTTGAGTCTGTTGCTGAAAGTAGAAATTTAGTAAAAAAAATAGTGGAAAAATTTGGATCTTTAGACATTGTTATTAATAATGCTTCAATTTTTAATAAAATAAATTTTAATAATACGACTCAAAAAATATGGGATAAACATTTTAATATTAATTTAAGAGCGCCATTTATTTTAGCCCAAGAATTAAAAAACCACCTAGGTAACAATCCAGGGAAAATCATTAATTTAAATGATTGGAAAACAACAAGAAAATCTCGTTTTGCATATGGAATTTCAAAATTTTCACTATCTGGTCTCACAAAAAGCTTAGCGTTAGAGTTATCCCCTTCAATTCAAGTAAATGAAATAGCATTAGGAGCCATATTGCCTCCTTCTGATATTAAGCCAAGTGATTATAATAAAACTAAAAATAACTTTGGCCCTTCACAAAGAATGGGGAATTTATCAGAGATAAATAATTTAATTGAAATGCTAATTACTAATGACTATGTAACTGGTGAAACCATTAATTTAGACGGAGGAAGGCATTTATAAAATGAAAGATAAAATAAACATTAAAAATCTAGTAGTTTATGGAGTTATAGGTATTAACTCATGGGAAAGAGAAACTAAGCAAAAAATTGAGATTGATTTAGAGATAGAATCAGATCTAAGTAAAGCGATGATATCAGATGATATAAATGATACAGTAAACTATAGAACAATAAGTAAAAATATAATCCAACATGTAGAAAATTCAGAATATTATTTAGTTGAAAAACTTGCCAAGAATCTTTTAGAAATATGCTTTAAAGAAGATCCAAATTGTAATTCTGTTAAAATAACAATCCGAAAACCAGGAGCTGTTAGATTTGCTGAATCAGTTGGCGTAACTATCATGAGAAAAAAAAATGAAAAATGAACAACGATACGCTCTTACAATAGTTGGCGGAAAGGGAGAAAGACTCAAACCATTAACAGATCACGTCCCAAAGCCTATGGTAAAAATAAATGAAATACCCATCATAGAACACCAGGTTAATTGGATGAAATCTCAAGGAATAACAGATGTAGTTTTTTTATGTGGATATTTAGGAGAAAAAATTCAGGAACATTTTGGAGATGGGTCTAAATTTGGAATAAAAGCAAAATATTATTTTGAGAAATATCCTTTAGGTCGAGGAGGAGCTATAAAAAAAGGCATGGAGTTTGTTCCTAATGAAACTAATATTTTAGTCACAAATGGAGATATAATTACCAATCAAGAAATTAATCCAATAATTGAATCTCATATAAAAAATAAAGTAATGTGCACATTAATGCTTGTACCTTATATTAGCCAGTATGGAGTAGTAATTAATGACGAGGATGATTATATAAAAAGTTTCGTTGAAAAAGGAAAACTTCCATATTGGATTAATGCTGGAGTGTACATAATGAATTCATCAATTAAAAATTTACTTCCTGATATTGGAGATCACGAAAATACAACATTTGTTTCATTAGTAAAAGAAAAAAAACTTTTTGGATTTAAATCAGAAAAAATATGGAGCAGTATAGAGAGTATAAAAGATATTCTAGAAATAGAGAAAAAATTTAAGAATGGTGAATTAAAAGTCTAAAGATTTGTGCGCTAAAGAATAGTAGAAGAATAAACTTCTAGGTTGTTTTTACTCAGAGGACATTAAGAATTTAAGAAGGTCGCTATTAGGATCTAAAATAATTGTTGTTTCAGAATCTAGGAACTTCTCATATGCTTCAAGTGTTCTTCTAAATTCATAGAACTCAGGATCTCTCTCAAGTGCATCTGCTAAAATATTAATAGCCTGTTCCTCAGCCTCACCGTACAACCTTGCAGATGTACCTTGAGCACTTTCTAGAATAATATTAACTTGTTTATCCACATCAGCTCTAATTTCAGCATCTTTCTGAGATCCTTCTGCTCTTAAACCACTAGCAATTCTTTCTCTTTCAGCTTCCATTCTTTGGAATACACTTGTTTCAATATCTGGTGGAAAATCAGCTCTTTTTATTCTTACATCAACAATTTTTATTCCATACACATCTTTAATATCTGTTGTATAAGTTATTGTGTATCCTAACAAAGATTCTGGCTCAGGACTGGATAAAAGTAAAGCTATTTCATTTTGAGTCGCTCTTCTTCCTCGTTCTCTATCAGTTAAACTTTCATCAACATAAATTTCAATTGAGCTGTTATCAATACTTCCATAATTTTCAATAACATCTTCTCTAGAAATTTCTATCCTGTTACTAGCATCAGTAACTCTATGCATGATATCCTCACGTTTTTCAGAAATAACTTCTTCTTGCAAATCTAATGCAACTTCTTGTCTTAATTGTGCATTAACAATATCTCCTACCCTAGAAGATGCCCCTACTTCATTCCTTAAACTTTTATAAAATTGAAGTGGATCTACTATTCTATATCTTGCATAAGAGTCAATAACTAAATTTCTCTTGTCAGCTGTTAGAATCGATGCAGGAGCAGCATCTACTCTAAGTAATCTGTTATCAAATTTAGTGACTTGCTCTGCAAATGGAGTTTTAAACTTTAAACCTGGCGTAGAAGATGTTTTCTGATATTCTCCAAAACGGGTTACTATAGCAATTTGAGTTTGGTCTACCACATAAAAAGTTTGAGGAATGACAACCAGCAGAGCAATAGCGAGAATAATTAACAAATTTTGTGGCTTCATTATTGCAATCCTCCTCCTGTTGCACCATCAATAGGCAAAAATGGCAATACGGAACTATCATCCAGAATAAACTTCTTAATTCCAGGTAGTATTTCTTCCATAGACTCTAAATATAATCTTTTTTTAGTTACATCTGGTGAATTGACATAACCTTCTAATATAGCATTAAATCCATCTGCTTCACCCTGAGCTTTTGCTATTCTTCCTTCCTTAAAACCTAGAGCTGCTTCAGTAATTTTTGCTGCTTCACCTAATGATCTAGGTATTTCTGCTGCTTGGTATGCTTCTGCTAAATTAATTAATCTATCTCTATCTTCTCTAGCCTTTACAACATCTTCGAAAGCTGCTTGTACCTCTTTAGGTGGATTTACATTCTGTAAGAGAACCTGAATAACATCTATTCCAGTCTCATACTCTGATGTAAGTTGTTTCATCTTGAGCAAGACTTCTGTTTGAACTTGCTCTTTTTCTGTAGTTAGTACATCATCTATATTTCTTGCACCTACAACCTGCCTGAGTGCAGTTTCGGCAATATCACGTAAGGTTCTACCATCTGGGCTACCTGGATTCACCCCTCTTTCAATATCTCCAGGATCATCTACTAAAAATAAATAGTTTGGCAAGTTTGATATCTTATATTGAACAACTGCTTGGACATCAACAATATTCTCGTCACCTGTAATCATCAAAGATTCGTTTGTTACAGATTGAGCAACAGCAAAACCGTCATTACCAGAACGAAATCCTAACTCTAACCTTCTCGTTGTTGTAACAGCTACAATATCCCTGTTTCCTACTGGTGAAGGAAAATGCCAATGCAATCCTGAATCTGCAGTACCAATAAACTTTCCAAAAGTTCTCAAAGCAGCTTGAGAATCAGGGCCAACAGTATAAAATCCAGATAAAAGCCAAAAAATAATCACAATGACAAACCCTATGAAAATTATAGGTGATTTTCCATTATTACCTAAAAAAGGTATTTTTGGCATAGACGATGATATTTTTTCGAATAATTCGTCAAAATTTATTTGCTCGTCTCTATCATTATTTTGAGGTGGACGATACATTTTGCTATCTTCAATTTTTTTGCTTTTTGAATTGATCATATAAACCAAAATTTATTATTATATAACTCTATTATATATTATTTTTACAATATCTACTCTAATAAACTATTAATTTTTTCTATATTATCTGAATACTTAATATCATGTATCATATCTCCTAAATTTTTATATCTTTTTCTTATTTGAATCAAGTTGTCATAATAATTATTACTAGATTCAGGATTTCCTCCGTATGTTCCATAAAAGGCGAAATAGGCTTGATTGATTTTTCTTATACCATATCCATTAGATGACAAAACCATCCTTTGTTCATCCATAAAAGATTCTGCTTCAAGTATTTTTCCTTCAGATAATAATTTTTCTACTACAAGCCTAGTATCTTTCATAAATTTATTAAAATTAAATTCTCTATTAATATTTTTGTTTTGATTAATTTCATTGTCAATTTTTTTATCCATAATTTTTTCATAGGCAATAATTCCAACTTCATTACCAAAAATATCACAAATTGTTTCATTTATAGACTGCATATCTGTACTAGTATAATATGACCTTCCCAGAGGAAAGAGTGCTAGATAGTTATGCAACCATTCGTGAGCAGCCGTTTGTAATATGTATAATAAATCTCCCTCGGAAACGATTGATGGATAAGTACTTACTCCACCAGTAGGCACCACGATTGCAGAAAGATTATTTTCTTCAAGTAAAGTCAACTCCATATTATTTATAGCTTCAAGTGAGATATTACTATTTAGTAACTTGTCTTCTTGTCTATATATTTTATCTCTTGGAGAGATAACCAATAATTTTGGTGTTTTCTCAAGAGATAAATCTACTGGCACATAAAAAATATCATCAAAAATATTCACTTGTTCAGATTGTATTGCGCTAGAAATATTTTCTTCTAAAAATTGTTCTGCATGTATTTTTTTTTCATTCTTAATAATTTTATCTTTATTAATTTTTTCAACTAGTTGTTCAATCTCAGCATTAATTTCATTAGTTTTGATTTTTGCTATATTAACATCAATCTTCCCTTTTTTAATTTTGTAATCTAAATCTAATTTTTCAGTGAATAATTTTGAGTATAAATTTTCGTGTAAATTAATCTTTTCAACTAAAGATAAATATTGTATAAGTTGTTCTGATGATTTAATTTTCTTATGATTATCAAAAGGATTAATATAACTAATCCACTTATCAAAAAAATTTTCTCTCTCCCAATTAAAAATATTAAACTCATAACCCTGGGTAACATTTTTTATAATTTCTGATTCTCTGCTATTAGCACTAATAGCAGAACTTAATAAATAACCTAATATTGAAATTACTATTATCAAAGTAATAATAATAAAACCGATTATATAAATTATAAATTTTTTCACTTTAACTTTTATGTATATGTATTTTTAAAAATGTATAAAATATATTATATGAAAAAAATTATTGAATATTGTAGATACTTAGGTATCAGCTTAACTAAGGAACAGATAGAAAAAATAAATTATTATGTTGATTTTCTAATTAAAGAAAATAAGAAATATAATTTAACTGGAATTAAACAAAAGGAAGAAATTTTATCTAATTTAGTGCTCAAATCCTTAATAGTTTTTCATCCTCATGGTGGAAATCAATCAACAATAGAATGGTTTCACGACAAAAAAATTTTAGATATTGGTACTGGCGCTGGAATTCCTGGATTAATAGTAAAAATAATTTCTCCTATCTCTGATGTTTTTTTGCTTGATTCAAATAAAAAAAAATGTGAATTTATTCGTCAAATTAGTAAAAAATTAAATCTTTCAGGATTAACAGTTATCAATGATCGTGCAGAAATTATAGCTCATGAGAATGAATTTCGAGAGAAGTTTGACCTAGTTGTATCTAGAGCTGTTGGAAACTTGTCAGAACTTTCTGAAATAAATATTCCTTTTACAAAAATTGGAGGAATTTCTATGGCCCTCAAAGGAAAAAATATACAAGATGAAATAAATTTGTCAAAAAATGCATCTAATATCATGGGCGCAGCTCCTCCGAGTGTTGTTAAAATTAGATTACCAGCATACTCAATAGATGATTCTATTGTTTATTGGATGAAGATAAATAAAACTCCCAAAAATTTTCCTAGAAAAATAGGAATACCTCATAAAAATCCAATAACCTAAGATTAATATGATAAATTCAAAATCCAAAAAATTATTCCTTATTTTCCCATTAATAATTATTTTTCTGACTTTTATTACATGGAGATTTATAAATTTTGAATGGGATAGAGTTTTAGATAATATCCAATCTATTCATATTGGAAAATATATCTTAGCCGGAATATTATATTACCTAAGTTTTATTTTCCGAGGCTTTAGATGGAAAATAATCGCTAAAGAAGCAAATATTGATAATGCTAGAGGGAAAAATATTCCTAGTACACTTAAACTCTCTGGAATTATATTAATAGGTTGGTTTGCTAATTCCGTTGCATTTATGAGAGTAGGAGATTTATACAGAGGAATTTTATTATCTAAGGAATCTAAATCTAGTTTGTCTATGAGCCTAGGAACGATTTTTGCTGAAAGAATACAAGATATGATTTCTGTTTCAATATTAATTGTTATATCAATAACTATTATTGCATTCACAGGAAGTATAAACCCTCCAGATTGGATTTTAATTTTTGTAATAACCACGTTAGTAATAATAATTTTTACATTACTAATCATGAAAATATTAGGAAAACAGTTATCGATTATTTTACCCGCAAAAATACGAGATTTTTATCTAAACTTTCAAAAAGCTGCGCTAGATAGTTTTTCCAAAAAGACTATATCTCCTCAGTTGTTATTAGGAATCACAGGATGGGTACTTGAAATTTTACGATTTGGTCTAGTAGCATCTGCCCTTGGGATAGATATTGCTATAGGGATTATTATATTATTTACCCTTGTTGGGGCAATACTTACAACTATACCTACACCTGGTGGATTTGGTTTTGTTGAGGGTGGACTTACAGGATTACTTATTGTTTTTGGTATAAATAACTATGATTCTATTACTCTGGTGGCAATTGACAGAACAATAAGTTGGGCGAGTATCATTATCTTTGGAGGATTGTTATTTTTAGTTTGGAATACTGTCAAATCAAACAAAGGTGATTTGTCAGATTTAACTAATAAAAAGTCTTCTATATAGTTGATTTAAGTTGATTCATATTACTATTATAATTAGAAATAACTTTAAAGTTGTTTCAAAAAAGTTACCATTCATAGAGAGTTAAATATGGGGCTGTAGCTCAATTGGGAGAGCGCTTCAATGGCATTGAAGAGGTAGGGAGTTCGAATCTCCCCAGCTCCACCATAAGTTTAGAATGAAAAAATTTTTAATAAATAACACTTATGATGAAATTTGTGAAATTTGTGGTTTTAAAACTTTAAAATCACATTGTAAGATTATTTGCAAAAATTGTGGCTTTACTAGAGATTGCTCAGATCCATAGATATTAGGCTATTTCTCCGATAATGTAATTTCCATCCGTCCATTCAGGCTCAGACTCCAAATAATTCATCATCTCTAAAAAAAACTCATGCTGCTCGGGTCTATTAGAATTAGCAACATGAGATTCTCTTGATTTAAATATAGCAACCCCAATCAATTCTTCTTTTTCATCTGGTTCCATCAAAAACCATCCTATCATACCATCTGGTGTTTCATTATCTCTTTTTAAAAGTTCAATTAATTTTTCTTTTTGACCTTGTTTTGGCTTTAAAGTAAATATTGTGCCGTACATATTTTCACTCCTCATAATTACTTATTATAATTGTTATAAATTTAAATTATTAGTAAGTATTAAGAATAAAAAAATGAAAAAAATTATAATCACAAAAAAAAATAATCTCGAAGAAGAAATTAACTCCGGCTCTATGCAAAGATTTGCTGGAGTATCAAAAAAATTATCAAATGCTTCGAAAATTCATATGGCGATAGCAACTATTCCAAAAGATAGGTGTTCTACAACACACTTTCACACTAATTGTGAATCGGCTATTTATGTCCTCTCTGGTGAAGGCCTGTTTCTTCATGGAAAAAACTTAGAAATCGAAGCTAAAATTTCTGAAGGAGATTTTATTTTTGTCCCCGACGGAGCCTTGCACCAGCCAGTTAATACGAGTGATAAGGATCTAATTTTAATAGTTGCAAGAAATACACCAGTAGAAATTGTTGAAGAAAAACCTAATTTAGGAAGAAAAGATTGTTAATCGAAAAGAAAGCATATTTGGGTTTAGATATAGGAACAACTGCGATAAAAATTATTGCTACAGATTCGAATAGTAATTTAATTTGTAATGCAACAGAAAAGCTAAAAATATATCATCCGCACCCTGGTTGGTCCGAACAAGATCCAATAGATTGGTGGAATGCTACAAAAAAAGTTTTGCTTAAAGTAAAAAAAAATCTAGATGCTAAAAATTATCAAATTGTTTCTATAGGTTTTTCGGGACAAATGCACTCCTTAGTAATGCTAGATAAAAATAACAATCCAATACATAACTCAATATTGTGGAATGATGTTAGAACTAAAAACGAGTGCAAAGAAATTAGAAAAATATTTGGGAAAAAAATTTATGACATTACAGGTAATCCAGCGTTAGAGGGCTTTACAGCCCCAAAAATAATATGGATGAAAAAAAACCTCCCGGAAAAATATAAACTTATAAATAAAATCATGCTACCAAAAGACTATATTAGGTTTAGATTAACTGGAAAAATAATGACTGATCCTTCGGATGCTACTGGAACTCTCTTATACGATATCAAGCAAAATAATTGGTCTGAATTTATTTGCAACAAACTTGGCATAGACAAAAAAATACTACCAAAAGTTAACGCCTCACATAAATTTTCTGGAAAACTAACTAGTAAAATTGTTGCAGATTTGAATCTTGATAAAAATATATTCATTGTGACCGGTGGTGCAGATAATGCATGCTCCTTATTGTCTATCAATAATATTAATAATTCTGCAGTAATTAGTCTTGGTACATCTGGAACTATTATGATACCTACAGAGAGATTAATAATAGATAAAGTTACAGGAATTCACTTAATGAAGCATACTTTACCTGAATTTAATTATCGTATGGGCGTAATTCTTTCAGCAGGCTCTTCATTAAATTGGTGGCAAAAAATTTTACCCAATAAAACAATAGATCAGATTATTAAAATTGCCAAAAGAGCAGATAAACATGAAGACCAAGTTATATTTTTACCTTACTTATCTGGTGAAAGAACTCCTCATCAAAATCCAGACGCAAGAGGAGTATTTTTTGGAATCAATGCAAGTTCTTCAAGCTCTGAATTAACTCATGCTGTTTTGCAGGGAATAGGATTTGCCATAAAAAATTCTTTAGATATTTTGAGTAAAGATCATAAAATTTCTTCAGCGATCATAGTTGGAGGTGGAGGAAAATCAAATAAATGGTCTCAAATAATTTGCGATATATTAAATCTAGAACTTATACATTACGAGATAAATGATGGTGCAGCTTTAGGTGCATCATATCTTGGCAAGATAGGATTTAGCAAAGATTTTAATTTAGATAACCATCTTCAACGAAGGAATGAAAATTTTAGGGTCTTTAAACCCAAACTAAATAATCATAAATTTTATAAAAATGTGTATAAAAATTATAATAATTTATATAAAATTCTTACCAAACAGTTTAAGAAATAAATTTTATGAATTATAAACTTTTTGGGAGAACAGGTATATATATTAGTCCATTAATTTTGGGCTGTATGATGTTTGGACAAAAAACAAATTATAAAGATAGCGCTGAAATTATTGATAAGTCTATTGACTTAGGAATCAATTTTCTTGATACAGCAAATGTATATGGAAACGGAGCATCGGAAGAGTTTGTTGGAAAGGCATTAAAAGAGAATAAAAAAAGAAGTGATATATTTCTTGCAACAAAAGTTAACTCAAGAATGTCAGATAAGCCAAATGATTTAGGAAACAGTAGAAATAATATTATAAATCAATGCGAAAATAGTTTAAAAAGACTACAAACTGATTATATTGATTTATACCAACTTCATAGACCAAGTAATTATATCGCTATAGACGAGACTTTAAAAGCCTTGGACGATTTGATTAGAGATGGAAAGGTAAGATATATAGGGTCAAGCAATTTTGGATCTTGGCAAGTTGTTGAATCTTTGTGGGCTTCAGAAAAATATGGATTAAATAGGTTTGTTAGCGAACAATCTCCTTTCAATTTAGCAGATAGAAGGGCCGAGAGAGAGCATATACAAATGTGTAAAACATATGACTTGGCATTTATACCATGGTCTCCTCTTGGAGGGGGAGGACTTACAGGAAAATATGTAAGAACTTCTAAGCAAGAAACAGGAACAAGATTTGGCGATGAAACAGATACAAAAAAAATAAAAAGATTCAATTTGGAAGTATTAAATATTACTGATGGTTTATCAAAAATATCCAATAATAACAACTGCTCTATTGCACAAGTTGCACTTTCATGGGTAATGTCTCAAAATGGAGTGACTGCTCCAATAATAGGACCTAGAACAATGGAGCAATTAGATGATAATATAGGAGCTATAAATATTAAATTATCGGAAAAAGAAATGACTTTTATAGACGAAATTGCAAAACCCGGATCAAATACCGCAGATTTTTTTGAAGCTAGTTTTGCACCAAACTTATTTAGGCCTTAAGGATGAAAAAGAAAAAAATACTAATAACTGGTGGAGCTGGATTAATAGGATCAATTTTAATAAAAAATCTTGGGCACAAGTATGAATTCTCTTCCATAGATTTAAGAAAAGTTGAAGGAATAGAATCCACAGAATCTAGCCTTGATAACCTTTCTCAAATAATTCCAGCTTTCAAAAATATTGATACGGTAATTCATCTTGCAGCAGACCCTGCACCAGATGGCAGCTGGGATTCTGTTCTAAAAAATAACCTTATTTCGACATATAATGTTTTTGAAGCTTCAAGAATTAATAAAGTTAAAAGAGTTATTTTTGCTAGCTCTAACCATTCTGAAGGTGGAAATTATTTAGATGCTCCTTGGAAGCATATTTGTAACGGCAATTTCGATCTTCTAAAAGAAAATGATTATGATTTAATTACAGAAAATCATAATATAAGGCCAGACGGACTTTATGGTGTATCAAAAGCTTACGGAGAAGCATTAGGCAGTTATTACAATGACTATCACAACTTAAGTTCTTTTCATCTAAGGATTGGATGGGTGATAAAGGGTGATGATCCAACTTTTTCTCCTTTTGCTCTTTCTCTGTGGTTGAGTTATAGAGACGTAACTCAAATTATGGAACTTTGCATTGATGCTCCTAAATCATATCGATACGATATATTTAACGCCACTTCTGATAACCAATGGAAAATTTTCTCTATAGAAAAAATTAAAAACAAACTTGGATATAAACCAAAAGATAGGGCATTGTCAGAATATACACCAAGGGAATATAACAAGAATATATAATGGAATTTTCTTGGTTCTATGCCGCTATACTATCATCATTAATTTATACAATCATCACACTTGGGGATAAATGGCTTATTTCTTGGCTTAAACTTCCTTTACCCAATTTTTTCTTGTTTGTTGGAATAGTTCAGTTTATTACTTCTATCCTAATTTTTATAATTTTTGGTATTCCTGAGCTTATTTTTTATAATATTTTTTTCTCATATCTAGGAGGTTTTATGTGGGGTATAGCCCTAATGCTTATGTTTAAGGTCTTAAGACATGAAGAAGCTGGGAGAGTCACTCCTATATGGCAGACTTCTCCAATCTTTGCAGCAATTGCAGGAATGATTTTCCTTAATGAAAATATTGATAAAAACTTATGGGTAGCAATTTTTCTTGTGGTTTGTGGAGCATTCTTAATTTCCTCAAATACATCATATATAAGAAAAATAAGTTTTAATAAAAAGTTACTAATTGTTTTGTTAGGAGCAGTAATTATCGGCTTTGCTCAAGTTTCATTAAAGGTAGGCTCGGAAAATCTTTCCGTTACTCATAATTTAGCAGTAAGGGCATTAGGATTAACAACGTCGATTGGATTACCCTTTGCAAAATTCAATAAAATTAAAGAATTATCAACTTTTATTTTTTCAAACAAAAAAGCTATGCCTATATTCTTGATTGAAGGCATTTTTCCACTTTTAGGCAACTTATGTGTTTTATATGCTTTAGCCAATGGTCCAGTATCCTTAGTAAGCCCTTTACTTGGTACAAGGCCTATATTTCTAATTGGAATTATATTAATATTAGGACCATTATCAAAAAAGTATTTAAATGAAAAACTAGAAAGATCTCAAGTATCAATTAAGGTTATTTCAACCTTGCTTGTTGTTTCTGGGGTTGTCATTATCTCTTCTCAATGAAATAATAAAAAAAAAATATTACCACGGGATAAATTAAAATGATCTTAGGAGTTTCAGGGTTTGTAAAAGGAGACTGGAAAAACATAGATGAGAGAGTGATGGATAAAGTTGCAAGCCTTGGTTTCAAGACTTTACAAATCAGAATTTCTGATCCTTTTTCAACAACTCTGAAAGATATAGAAAAAATTAAAACTCTATATAAAAAATTTGATTTTTATATGCCTCAAACAGTTGGGAATTATGGTGGAAATTTAATTTCTGAAAATAAAGACCTCAGAGAAAAAGACATCATTTTCTTAAAGAGAATGATTGATATAACAAATGAATTAGAGTCGCCTAATACATATCTCAGACCTGGCAGTCACAATATTAATGGCGCATGGAAACCACATAAAAATAATTATAACGAAAAAACTTGGGACACATTAATTGAGAGCACAAAATTTGTTTGCGATTATGCAGAAAAAAAAGATGTTATGATAGCTGTTGAGGGAGGGGTAGCCTGCCCTGTTAATTCACCCAAAAAAGTCAAAGATTTATTTGAGAAAGTAGACTCTAAAAATTTAGGATTAAACATGGATCCAGTAAATTTTATAAAAGACCTTGATACTGCATATAAAAACACAGATTTAATAAATGAATTTTATCATCTTATTCCGCATAACATAATTGGATGCCACGCAAAAGATTTCAAAATTATTGAAGGCTTATTACCACATTTTGAAGAAACAATTATTGGCAGTGAAGATAGCATGCTTGATAATGACTCTCTGCTAAAAGGATTAAGTAAAATAAATCCCGATGCACATGTTTTAATTGAACATTTGGCAGATGACGATATCCCGAAAGCATTAGCTGGACTAAATAATGTAGCAAAAAGAAACAAAATAATTTGGGATGATTAAAAAATGTATAAGGATCTTAAAGATAAAAAAATTATTATAACTGGGTCTGCAACTGGTATTGGTAAATCCGTAACCGCAAGACTTTGCGCATTTGGTGCTAAAGTTGCAGCCTTGGATATTAACAAAGAAAAAGGCTCTGAAACAGTATTCAATGCAGTTGAGTATGGCGGTGATATTAAGTTTTTTGAAATAGATGTAAAAGATGAGATTAGTGTAAAAAAAAATATAGAAGAAGCAACTAATTGGTTGGGTGGTATCGAAGTTCTTATTCATATTGCTGGAATTTTAGAAGGTGCAGATACGGAAATAAATAACTTTCCTGAAGATATTTGGGATAAAGTTATAGATGTAAATTTAAGAGGTTCTTTTCTTGTCACAAAATACGTTTCAAAAGTTATGATAAAACAAAATTCTGGAGTGATTATTCTAACTGCTTCAGGTGCAGGGGTACATGGAGGAAGCTCTTCTTACGCATACGGTTCATCAAAAGGAGGAGTTCATGGATTAAGTCTAGTTCTTGAACAAAATTTATCAAAGTATAACATAAGAGTTAATGATGTTTTACCGGGAAGTGTAAAAACCCCACTTAAAGTAAAAAATGTTAAAGATACGCATAAAAATAATGATAAATTATCAGTAGACCAAAGAATAGAAGAGTTGGTTTCACCAGATGAAATATCTAAAGTTTATGCTTTTTTAGCAAGTGATGAAGCAAACATGATCAAAGGAAGCATAAGAACAAAATAAATGATAAAATTCAATGAGGATATAAATCTTATAGATTTCTTGACATTATCTTAATAAGTTCTAGATATTATCTAAATAAGGTTAATACATAAACTGTTTTAGTTTTGATAATAACTCTAAGGAAAATAAAATGAAAAGAAAATTAATATTAGGCTTTACTGCAGGATTATTAGGAGCCCTGTCTATAATAGGAGCTACCTTTGCTAATGAAGGTGAAAATAAAAAAGATAACTTTCAAGCCAGGGTTGCTGAATTATTAGGTATAGAGCAGGAAACTTACTCTAAAGCCCTTATAACTGCTAAGCAAGAATTTAAGTTGCTTGAACAAGAAAAAAGACTTGAAGATATGAAAGAAAAGCTTAGTTCAGCTGTTTCAGAAGGTAAAATTACTGAAGAAGAAGCTAATGAAAAAATTGAATCTATTACTACAATGCATAATTGGATGAATTCTGAACCTGAAGCTACTGACATTCTCAAGGATGCAAAAAAAAGTTCTGAAATGAAGGGCCTCAGTATTCAACAAATACTTGAAATTCTAGTCTCAGAAGATTCAATTACTCAAGAAGATTCAGATGAAATTATTAGCTGGATAAATTCAAAACCAGAAGGTATGGAGCATATAAAAAGTAAAAAAGGCAAAATTAAAATGAAGGGCAAAGGGGACAAAAGCCATATGAAGGGTAAATCTCAACCCCCAGCGCCAGAAATTTCTTATGAAAATATTGAAATCCAACTTTCTGAAGCTGTTGCATCAGGAGAAATGTCAGATGAAGAGGCCGAAATAAAACTTACTCAAATAAAAGAAAAAAAAGATTGTGATGCAAATAAGTCTAATGATAATGTGAGTATTTCTGCCGAACAAATTCGAATGATGATTTATGAATCAATAAAAAATGGAAAAATAACTGAAGATCAAGCAAAAGTAAAATATTCACAGTTAGTTTCCAAGTAAACCTCATAATAAATATGATGAAAAAGCACCTGATAAATTCAGGTGTTTTTTTTCTTTATATATGATATAAATATCATAATGCTAAAAGATTCAAAATATAGAGGTATTTTTGGAATACCTGCAACTCCATTCAACGAAGATGAAAGTTTAGATTTATACTCTTTGGAAAAAGTTTTAGATTTTACGTTGAATAATGGTTGCCACGGCATGGTTATGCCTGTAATGGCAAGCGAATATCAATCATTGACAGACGAGGAAAAAAAAGTCATTTTCAAAACCACTGCAAAAATTGTTGATAATAAATTACCAACTGTTGCAGGAGTTACAGGCATATCAGACATACACTCAATTGAGCTGGCTAAGTATGCCGAAGGTGTTGGTTTTGACTCAGTGATTACTATGCCACCACATAGTATGCCACCCTCTGCATCACAAGTAAAAGAATTTTTTTCAAAAATTAATGATTCAATAAATATTCCTATCTGGATTCAAAATCATCCAAAAGGATACCCATTATCAGCTGAGCAACTTATTGAACTCTGTAACTCATTTGAAAATATCTCATTGATAAAAGAAGAAACTGCCTATTCCGGCCAAATGATTACAAATTTAATTCGAGGAGATTTAGAGAAAAATATCAAAAGTATCATGGGTGGTATGGGGTGTATGCATTTGATATCTGAATACAACAGAGGAGCTACCGGTAATATGCCTGCATCGCATTATGGTGACATACTTTCTAAAATATGGAATTTACTTGATTCAGGTTATGAAAAACAAGCTATAGAAATGCATAACCGAATGATCCCTCTAATAAATTTTGAGATGATTTATGGAGCCCCAGCGTTTAAGGAAATTCTTGTTAAGAGAAAAATCATTAGATATGCTACTACTAGATCACCAGGGTTTAGATCTTTTGATGAATACGACTCCAGAGAATTAGAAAAACTAATCAAAAGTGTCGATGATTTATTAGAGTGGAGATAAATTTTACCTGTAAACGTATGAATCATGATCTAATTGCCCATAAAACAGAATTTATAGTTGACGATTTATAAAACTATTAATAAAATTAATTATTGGCGTAAGCAAATAAATTATATAAACAATTAATAGGAGATTAGATTTAGTGACAATTAAACTTAATCCACTTGGAGATAGAGTAGTGATACTTCCGTCTGAGGCTGAAGCTTCTACCTCTCCAGGAGGAATTATTATTCCTGACACAGCAAAAGAAAAGCCTCAGCAAGGCGAAATTGTAGCAGCTGGGCCAGGAAGAACAACAGACGACGGAAAACTTGTAGATTTACCAGTAAAAGTTGGTCAATCTGTAATTTATTCAAAATATGCTGGTACTGAATACTCTGAAGGTGGAGTTGATTACCTAATTGTTAGAGAGAGCGATATACTCGCAATCGTTGATTAAGAAAAGGGAGAATATAAAAATATGGCAGCTAAAGATTTAAAATTCAGTGATGATGCTCGAGCTAGGCTAAAAGAAGGTATTGATGTTTTGGCTAATACCCTTAAGTCAACACTAGGTCCTAGAGGGAGAAACGTCATTGTAGATAAAAAGTTCGGTCCTCCTCAAGTTAATTCTGATGGTGTTACTATAGCAAAGGAGATTGATTTAGACGATCCATTTGCAAACATGGGTGCACAACTACTTAAAGAGGTATCCAAGAAAACTAATGATGACGCAGGAGATGGTACAACAACTTCTACTGTTTTGGCCCAGGCAATTATTTCTGAAGGATTCAAAAATGTTGCAGCTGGTGCAGATCCAATGGCGCTTAAGCGTGGAATGGACATAGCAATGGACACAGTAAGAAAATCAATTGCAGGTCAATCTACAACAGTAAGCACTAAGGAACAAATTGAAAATGTTGCAGTACTTTCATCTCATGACGATGAAATGGGAAGTCTTATTTCTGATGTAATGGATAAAGTTGGTAAAGACGGAGTAATAACCGTTGATGAATCCAAATCATTATCTTACGAAACTGAGTTTGTTGAAGGTATGAATATTGATAGAGGTTATTTATCACCTTATTTTGTTACTAATTCAGAAAGACAAGAGTCTGTACTAGATGATACTTACGTTTTAATTACCAGTGAAAAAATTTCAGCGGTCTCTGATCTTCTTCCTGTGCTTGAGAAAGTTCTTCAAACAAATAAAAATATACTAGTTATTGCAGAAGATGTAGAAGGTGAAGCTCTGGCAACCTTGGTTGTAAACAAATTAAGAGGGACATTGAATGTTGCTGCAGTTAAGGCTCCTGGATTTGGCGACCGAAGAAAAGCTATGCTTGAAGATATTGCTATCCTAACAGGAGGAACTGTTATATCTGAAGAAATTGGTAGAAAGCTTGACTCTGTCACACTAGATGATCTAGGTAAATGTAAACAAATTGTTGTGAAAAAAGATGACACCACTTTTGTTGACGGAGCAGGATCTGTAGATCAAATAAACGGAAGAAAAGCTGAGATAGAGAGTCAAATAGCAGATACAACTTCTGATTACGACAGAGAAAAACTTCAAGAAAGACTAGCTAAACTTTCTGGTGGTGTTGCAATTCTTAGAGTTGGAGCAGCAACTGAAGTAGAAATGAAAGAGAAAAAGCAAAGAATGGAAGATGCATTATCAGCTACCAGAGCAGCAGTTGAAGAAGGTATTGTTCCAGGAGGCGGAAGCGTTTTAATTAAAGCTTCTCAGGCGCTATCTAAAGTCAAATCAAAAATAGACGATGAACAGACTGGAGTTGAAGTACTAAAAAGAGCACTGCTTGCTCCTATAAGTGTTATTGCAGGTAACTGCGGTCACGAAGGTGCAGTAATTCTTAACAAAGTTTCTGAGAGTTCAGACAAGAATTTTGGTTTTGACGCTCATAAAGCTGAGTATGGAGATATGCTAGAAATGGGAATTGTAGACCCAGCTAAAGTAACAAGAGCTGCAGTAGAAAATGCTGTTTCGGTTGCTGGAATGATTCTTACAACAGAGGCACTAATCAGTGAAAAAGATGAACCTGCACCTCCTATGCCAGCAGGACCTCCTGGTGGTGATATGGGTGGCATGGGCTTCTAAAAAAAGTAAATATTAAAAAAAGAGAGTTAATAATTTTAGCTCTCTTTTTTTTTCTACTCATCGTTTGATAAAATCTCGTATAGTTTATTCATACCATCAAGCCATTTAATTTGAACATCAGAGTTCCATGATGGATCATAATCTGGATACTTAGATAATATCTTACTTGCTAGTTCAAATTTATATGAAATTTCTTTATTTGTATCATTTGTAACTTTTGTATCGATCTCAATTTTATTATTTGAATCGCTTAAATCATTAGATAATTTTTTTAAAGTAGCTTTATTTCTTGTTTTTCCATGCCTACCAGCTAAAATATGTTTTGAAAGTTTTATTCCTGCAAATTGTGCAGCTCTAATAAAAAATGCTTCGCATTTCACTATTACCCCTTCTTTTGTTCCAAAAGATTTGAAAGCGTCTCGAAACTGACCTTTGCTTGCTCTTGTAAGATCCAATTGGAATACTGGCTCATAAAAGTCTCTTAAAACACTGTAAAGTATAGACTTTCTTTCTTCTCCTTCGGCAAACACTAACCCTTCAAGAGATTTTTTTGGACGACCATCCTGATCTACTAAATTTAAAACCTTTAAAGTTGTCATTAATTGTGTACCTGAACTACCAGAAAATCTTGCTCCCCAAACGCTTCTGTCTATTCGATCTGGAATTCCTTCGTCAAATAAAAATTCCAAAAAAGTTTGGAATGTACGATAGGGAACATAAGGAGGAATTGTTTTTTGTTCTTGAAACATGTTTTTTATTCTCAAAACCACTAAAATTACGTACTCTACATTTAAGGGTATATCCCATAAATTCTAAAGTCAAATCATTTTAGAATTGATTGTTTCCCATGTTGGACAGTTTTTGAAATTACTTTTTGGAATGTAGAAAATTAAAGTATGAAAATTTATTTTATATTGAAAGGCGTAAAAATTGAGAATACCTATAAACGAAATATTTCCTAATCCAGATATTCCTAAATCAGAAAAAAAAGAAAATTCTAAAGGGCATAACAAATTCAAAAAGAACCCTGTAGTTCTTGCAACAAAAAATGGTTATGTTTTATTAGCTGGTACTAGCAAAATATCCTATGCAAAAGAAATGGGGGAAATCTCTATAGAATGTACTGTTAAGGAAAATGTGAATGAGCAGGAAAAATTTGAGCTTTTATTATCTGAAAATTATCACTCTTCACTTATGTCACCTATGGATCTTGGTGGATCATTTATTAAATATAGAGAAAAATATCATATTACACAACAAGAGTTAGCACGAAGAACAGGAATAACCCCTGGAACAATCCATCATTATGAAAGCCTAATTAGAACTTTAAATCCTAAGCTTGGCGAAGCTTTGTCTTCAGGTTTATTGACATTTAAAGAAGCAAGATCTATAGCAGATTTAGATGACCATGAAAGACAAATGGAAATAGCTAAGCCGTTCCTTGAGGGAAAATTATCAAGTGTTTATGTAGAAAAAATAGTTGGTCGAGCAAAAGTAGCCTCGATGCTAGACGTAGATGAAATAATTGACGAGGTAGTAAATGGAAAAAAATCTCATATTGTGACCAAAAATGATAATTTGTCTAAATTAGAAAGAAAGCCTAGCACTACTAGTACTGAATTAATTGAAAACTCAATATTAAAAATTGCAGGAGAATTAGAAGCGTTACAGATAAAAAACATTCCTGAGTATAGAAGGTTGAAGTTGATTAGCAGTTTGAGGATATTGGAAACTAGACTTAAGTATTCTTTAAACAATTTAAATGGGGGATTTGCATCTAAGTACAACACTCCAAAATCATACACAAATAGAGTAAAGGTTTAAATTTGATTTTTCGAGACGGATATAAATTCTATATATAATGCGGACACATTATGTATAGAACTCCTAAATAAAAGGACTATTGTATTTAGGAGCGATTGTCTCTTCCGATTATGGTCATAAAACGCCCCTCCTTATTACGCCTCTGGAGGGGCGCTTTTCATAGGTAATATTAAAGATAATGCTGCGCCTACAAGAGCAATAATACCTGAAAAAATTACAACACCATGAAATCCCGAGGATTGGTTTATTATGCCGGCAAATATTGGAGTTATGGATCCTATCACAGATCCACCAGTAAACATTAATGCTGTACCAGAACCTTCAGATCCTTTATCTACCATATCCATAGCAGCAGCGTTTATTATGGGCATCACAGAGAAAAAGAATAACCCTAAACATCCAACAAGAAAAGTCATCATTATTCCACGATCGAAAACTAAAAATAAAAATATTAAAATTGTCATTAAAATCATGGCAAATGAAATAACTGGCCTTCTACCTAACTTGTCGGAAAAATTTCCCATTATTGGAGTGGAAATAAT
>CEUJ01080177.1_pt1 | contig 44058 bp, 23 predicted proteins | sample 361531 | NCBI WGS metagenome assembly CEUJ01 (sample SAMEA2622842, study PRJEB7988) | marine metagenome | biome: marine biome (ENVO:00000447); feature: marine epipelagic mixed layer (ENVO:xxxxxxxxx); material: "saline water (ENVO:00002010), including plankton (ENVO:xxxxxxxx)" | depth 140 m | reverse complement strand
TTCAGTTCTGAGAAATGGTTGTCATACAGGAAATCATACTGAATATGCTCACTCATAATCTCCCAATCTTCTGGAGTAATTATATTCTTCAGAAGTAATTGGGTCTTTAACATGTCATTAAACATGTTGGAGAATCTCTTTCTCAAACGAGAAACAAACTTAGTGAACTTGAGTTCATCTCTCAGGATCTCAGAAGATCTCCCCAAGTTAAACCCACCTTCTCCATCCATTCTTGAGGGTGGAACATTAAGGGATCTGTATAGTTTCTTTTTAAAATACTCAATATCAGTGATTTCACCCAGATTTTGTCCTCCTGGGAGAGTGGAGATTTCTGTTCCTCTTCCACCTTCACGTCTTGGGAGCCAGAAGTCCTCAAGCATTGCCATGTACTTTTTGTCATCACGGATTTCTCCTGTGTTTGCATCGTATACAAGTTTGTTGCGATAACGCATCATCACATCACGTAAGTATTGCTCTGCTTTTTGCTTAGGCAGATTACCAACATCGATGTAGAAAATTCTACGCTCTGGAGCACGGGACAATCTATAGATGACCAGTGAATCCTCAATCATTCTAAGTTGATTGATGGACTTAATTGCTTTATGAAGATACGAAAGAGTGGTCCCTTTGTTACGGTCTACAAGACCAGATGTGCAATAGGTGACTGCATCTCTTGCGATTTTAATTCCTTGACCAGCACCCGTTTGCATTGGGTTGCCAGTTGGATATACTGATTTTGGATTATAAATGAAATACTCTTCGATTTCGGGGAAGTCATAATCCATAGGATTATCACTCTTAATCTGTGCTACTGCTCTGCCTTGATCCCCTGGCTTTTTCTTTTGTTGTCTAATATAACGCATTTTCATTGCGTCAATATAACGCAACTCTTGAATACCTTCTTGAGGATTTTTTAAATCAATAATTTTATGATAATAGATACGTCCATCAATATACCAGTTACGATATATCTCATGTGCTTTTTTATCAAAGTCCAATAAATCTAAGATATACTTAAACTCTTTACGAATTTTTGTTTTAATACCATCGCTGGCATTTAAATTTGATAGTTCAATTTCTACAGGACTATCATTACTATCAGATACGATAGCTTCATTTACAATATCTTCAATAGCACTATCCGTTTCGGGATGAAGTGCCATTTCACGATATCGTTTGATTAAATCAAACTCGGTGCGAAATACACCTTCAATGTCTACATAAGAACCAAAAAAACCACTACTCATATAGTGGTCAGCCCCATCCTCGTTATTAGGAGGGACAGGACTGACTGCACTTGGAGATAGTGGTTCTGTGTCCTCAATAGAGAACCCAAACAATTTTGACATTATTACAAGTTAACTTTAGTCTGATCTATTTATTAGATCAGATCAGAGACTTCCTGGATCAGTTTCCCCTGCGCCAAGATCAGCTGGTGCCCAGTACTGTACTTGGAATTCAACAGTGAATTCTTCAATGGTGTCACCAGTATCATACGAAAGATCAATAGCACTGATGTTTGTTGGGAAGATACCATAGAATCTGTACTGCTTAGCAGCGGACAAACCTTCAGTATCTACTTTGCTCAGTGCAGATGCATTTCTAGCAAACTGAATAACATCAGCATTGCGCTGATACGATCCAGGATCGGTAGCACCTGATCCATCCGCATATTGTCCGACAAATTGCATCCATGCTTCCATGGCAGTGCGAATTTTAAAGTCATTATCATTGATGACCGTTACGGTCCAAGTATCAAAAGTTCTGTCTCCAGCTACCTTGAAGATTCTTCCTCTAAAAGGAACATCGATTGAAGCGATGTTTGATGCTGGTAACTGTGCTGCCTTACACAGAATTGAGAACTCATCTGAATCATAATCTGCTCCACCAGGAAAACTAGTTAAGTTTACTTGGAATAGATTAGGGCGAGCGCCGCCGCCCTTCAAAGTTGATTTAATCTTTTCGATTGAGTGAGACATTTCGTAAATCCTCCTTTTGTTATTTAGATATTATGATCAAGCTCTACCAGCTACTTCCTCAAAACTGATACCAGTTCTAGTGGCAACAAACGTGAGGGTAATGTAGTTGATTGATTTAGCAGGCTTCAGGAAGATGTCTGCTCTAAATTCATTATTATCAATAACATCAGGAGTGTTGTTGGTGGTATCACAAACAACGAGGAATCCATAAAGACCTCTCTTTGCCTGAACATCGCGGAGGAAAGGTTCAACAATGTTTCTGAAGTTTGCTCTTGTTAACTCATCATTGAGTTCAAAGAGTTGAGCCTCTGCTGCTCTTTCAAGTGCTTGCTCAATAGTAAGGAACAAACGACGAACGTTAATTCTATCGAATGCGGATGCAAATCCAAGTGCCGTTTTATCACCGAAGAGAAGAGTTCCAACACCTGGTGTGGTGATGAAAGAGTTAATTCTTGCGGGATAGAGACGATCTCTTTGTGCCTTATTGGGGTTATATGCAAGTTTAATAGCATTGTTGATAACACCACGCTGTTGTCCAGCAGGTGAGAACCAAGGATATGCAGTGATTGCAGTGCGATGCATCAAACCAGCAACGTCAGCATTCGTTGGAACATAACGGAATTCGTTATTGAACCTATCGAACTGATACTTGTATCCACTATCGAAGACCGCGTAAGAAGAAGACGAAAGTGAACTGAAGTAGTTAACAAGATTATTGGTCTGATCATTGGTATCTGTAAGTCCTACCAGGTTGGTTCTGTGTGGTCCAATGGTGGCAACACAATCCTTTCTATCATTTGCAAGAGAGATAACATAATTTGCTTTTGCTTGTGATTCTGCCTCAGTGGCACAACCAGGACCCATGATCATGTAGTCAACTTCGATCTCATCTTTGTTTGAGAACAGACCGTATGCAGTGATCAGTTTTGCAAGTTCTGCCTTCATTCCACCAATTGAGGAATAATCAACTCCACCCGCGAGTGAGTAATTTACATTACCCAGTGCAGCAAAAGTGACTCCTTGTGCATCCTGACCCCAGAGACCATCTTCAATTGTGACTGCGGTAAAGTCTGTAGAGAATCCAGTTGCTCTTGGATAAGTTCCGTGAACAGTGTCATCACCCTGTGATGGGTTATAACCAGCAAAAATGTTATCGGAGAAATCTGCCAGATAATCTTTGTAGTAAATTCTCTGTGGAGCATTGACATTAGAGATAGCGTCACCAGCCTTAGAAAGGTTAACATGCTTTTCAATAATGTTACCCTTAATTCCAGTAAGAGTTCCTTTATCATCAACAACAACGACGTGCATTCCGTCATTCTTGCCACTTCTATCAGTGGTATATACGTTAGATACTGGTCTTGGAGCAATCGACTTCCAGAAAGTTGTTGCGTTTGTCAGACCTAAAGTTTGCTGATCATACCAGTCAACAGCTGTTGCTGGAGTGAACACTGTGTCTTGGAGACCTGTGCTGCTAACACCGGAATTGTTAACAAAGTGAAGTGCAAGAGATGTTCCAAACGCTCTGGTCGTAGATCCTTCTTGATAAGTAACAGCAGTTTCTGTCGATCCACCACCAACAGTCTCTACGCGAGAAACAATCTTAACATCGACCGTGCTGTTTCCTCCAGTTGCATCTGTGTTAAGTCCAACAACAATTCCTTTCAGGAATCCGGTAAATGCTGTGGTTGTACCCAATCCAGCAACTACCTGACCATCAAGGGATGCAGTTACACCGAAACCAACTGTTGCACCAGCGTTTGCGAGACTTGTGGTTGCAATACCAACTGTTTGGTCTGCATAGTCATCGATAAAGCAAACTTTTAATCCATTTCCCCACTTACCTGGGTTTTTAGCAGCATAAGTAAAGGTTGTTGAATTGGTCTTGTAATTTTCTTGGTAATCATCATAATTTTTGATTTTCAATGAGGTAGTTGAAGCAAGACTAACACCAGCATTGGCGTTGTTCAGATCATCATCGTCTGCTCTTACTACCTTGAGGACTCCACCATATGAGAGATAGTTAGCAGCACTCATCCAATACTCATACTGAGTATCGGTTGAAAGTGGCTTACCAAACGTATTGATGAGTTCTTGCTCAGTAGTGATATCAATTGGTTCTTCAACGGGTCCAATCTGGAAAGGTCCAGCAATTGCACCAATATTATCTAATACATTATCAGCTCTTCCTACTGTTAGGTCAACCTCCCTGACTAATACGCCAGGAGATAATTGAGGAGTCGCCATGTTTTGTTTCTCCGTGATCTCATGTTTAAAAATATTTATTAAAAAGTCACTTTTCAGAGGGGAAACATGACGTGAACTACCAGTCTGGATACTCCCATGTATTATTTGATTTCTTATTTTTTATCATTCTCTTTATAGTGCATTCTTTACACTCATATGAATACGATGACGCGACAGGTCCTCTATCTTTTCTGGTTCTATAAAACCCTTCTATTAAATTTTTTGTTTCACCACAAACTCTACACTTTCTATCCTGGAGTAAAAGATGTCCAAGTTTAATTTGTCCATCTAGATCCATTAGCGATATTCCCACATGTAGGCCCTGTCGCCATATTCATCAACATTCCATCTATCTCCCTCAGCGTCTACAAAACTAGTTTCATCTAATCCATCATTTAAAAATCCAAACGGAGCCATGTCTTGTTCAATTTGATTTTTCTGTTCTTCATATAATCTCTTTCTAACATCTTGATCTGTAAGTTCTTTGAAGTAGTCCATCTGGACTAACCATGCATAAATGACCAGACACATAGCAAGGTCATCATTACATCCCTCTTCCGCCTCAAATGAATTGTGCTTTGAGATAAAGGTAGTCAGTTCTGAAATAATTTCATAGTCGCTGAAAATTAATTTATCTTCTTCAATAAGTGTCTTAAGATTTAGAGATCCAACTTTCTTGACAGTTTTACTCATCTTGACACCAAGTTGTGTCTTTTTACCCGAGAACCCTTGTCCAACAATTTGTCCTGCTCTACCTCTCATAGAGCACATCAAAAGGTTTTGATATTCAAGATCATATTGCAGAATACTTGCAACCTGATCACCAATATCATTTACCTCACATAAAATATACGCACTATTATAACTTTTTGCTATCTCATAAATGATGTTTGGAAATAACATCGGTTTGATATCATTATTCCTATATTTTGCAACTACTCTATGAGGAAACTCTGTGATATCTACACAAACAAATGCTGAGTAGTCTTCACCAACTCCTCTAGCAACGTCAACAGTTATCACATAGTCGTGATTTTCTTTTGGTGGTTCGTAGACATCAAGACCAGCATTTCTTGTTTCAGGATTATCATATACTAATGTTCTCAGTTTACTTGGTGCAATCAGTGTATCAACTGATCCTAAGAACTCACACTCAAACTCAACCTTGAATTGTGCTTCTGATGTGTTTTTGATAGTGGTCTTTTTCCACTTTTCATCTCTACCTGGAACTTCTGACCAGTGGACATCTGTAGGTACATAATCATTCTTTTGTTTTTCTGCATCGTGCCACAAGCGGTAGAAGTGATTCATACCGTGAGGGGTGGATACAATAATTACCTTGGTGTTTTGACCAGAAGTAATAGTAGGATAAACAGATGCAAAGAAGGAGTCCGCAACATGGTTTGGAACGAAGGCGAATTCGTCGAGGAAGAGAATGTTGAACGACATGCCTCGGACAGCACTTGCAGACGTAGAAGCTGCCAGTATCTTACTCCCATTTTCTAACTCCAGTGATCCTTTGTTCCATGCTATGATACCTTGCTGCATCCATTTAGGTAAGTTTTCATATGCAGTTTGTAACCTTCCAAGAAGTTCTCTAGCAGTTGCTGCCTTGTTTGCCAAGATACCAATATTAACACTATCATTGAAAACAGCATAGTGTAAAAGATACGAGACAACAGTCGTTGATTTACCAGTCTGTCGTGGCATCTTACAGATATTAAATCTGTTGTTGTGGAAGTTATTGATTAACTTCTCTTGAAAATGATATGGATGAAACTGAGTTAGACCCTCGTCAAGAGAAATAATTTTGACATAGTTGTTGGCAAAGTAAACAGGGTCTTCCTTACAACGCATGAATTCACGGATATTATCTTCCGTAAATTCAATGGCAGTATTTGCTTTTTTTAAGTTGGGATTGCCAAGGTATACATTATCAGACATAAATTACTCAGCAATTCCACTTTCTAAGTGACTTATTGATTCTGCTATCTGGATCGTTTGCAGTCTTCGATGAAGTCAGTTTCTTTTTCATTCCTTTCATTCTAGCGCAGAATGATGCTCTACGGGGATTTCCAACCTTCTTGCTTGGTGCCTTAAGGTCAGATCCTGGATTTTCTCTTTCGTAAGACTTCCGTCCTTTTTCGTTGAGACCACCTTCTTTGTTTTTACCTGCTTTTTTTGTCCATGCTGCTCCTTCTGTGTGAAGGAGTGGTTGCCCTGGTTCATAGCTTGAAACGTTAAAAGTTAATAGTTTCGCGCCAGGATATACCTTAGAAATCTGATCTTGAACATCAGACTTTTTAGGCATAGAGGTTTGGGGGAAGAACATTTTTAGCATATAATACTTACCTCTATAATTGAAATAAGTATCAACAATGTTTCCAGTTCTAGCAGGCAATCTTACTGCTTCTGATACTGATTTGCCAACCATATGTGACATATCATAGGTATCATAATCAGCAGATTTTGGAGTTGCTTTGAGTGGTTCTGGTTTTACGACATCTTGAATTACAGCATACGTATCTCCATATGCATCGGTAATTTCGACATCTTCTTTTTTGACACAGTTTGGATATCTCTTTCCAAACATAGTTTTCATGCCTTTTTTCTCATAACCCTTCCAGCACTTTTCGTCAAGGTTATCTTCAGAAATACCTGCTTTTCTGAGTCTCTTTGCTTGACTTTTGTGCATCTCAACTGCTTTATCTAATTCTTTAGCAATACCCTTTACATTCTTAGGGGTATCATGCATTTCATCAATTTCAAATTCTTCCTTCTTAGTTTTATTTCCCCAGTTGGCAGCACCAACTTTACGACACTTGACTAGTGCTCCTGACGCATATGCACTTGGCCAAACTGAGTAGCGTGACTTGACTTTATGGTAGCAAGCATCTTTCTTGCCTTCCTCAATGTCAATTTGGTCACCTACTTCAACATTATTTTCTGCGAACCATCCACGATTTACTTCTAACGCACACAGTACCTCTCCATCTGAGGCAACTGGGTTCTCGTCATATGGTTCTAATTCTTTAATGCTTTCGATTATTCCATCCTCTCTAATGAAAGCAATATCGAGAGGAATTCTTGTTTCAGTCATATGGAATGACTGCTGAGCAACATCTTCAAAAACAAAAAGCATGCCGCTATTTACGTCCAAACTTTCACGGAACATAAGTCCCAGGTTAAAGTCTCTGATATTATCTGGAATTTCAATATTCAGAGGTAGAGTGATAAACTCGGTTGATTCGTTCATTTTTTTCTTAGGTTTATCAGTTGAAACGTAAGTTGGTTTTGCTGCTCCCGTCTTTTGTGGTTGACCTGGATCAGCAGCTCTTTTTCTTCTTTGAGCAGATTCTCGTTCAGATTTGCTCATACTTGCTCTTTTCGCAGAAGATACACATTTGGGTGTTGACTTCTGTCCTGGTTGGCGAGCACAAGGTTTGCCGGATACAACTTGTACCCAACCTTTCTTACCATCTTTTGATTTGGACTTACCAAACCAATCGCGAAGACCTTCCTCACTTATTCCCGAGGAGGATCCACCATTGCCACTCCCATTCCCATTACCACCATTGCCATTACCATTGCCATTACCACTACCATTTTTTTTCTCATTATCTACAGAATGACCATTTTCTTTGCGAAGATATCCAGCACGACCTACTGCCTTAAATCCCTTGGGGATTGGTTTACACTTTTTATCAGTATAGCAGTAATATTGCCCGGCTGGGCAGCGACCGTTCTTTTTTTCTTCGTTCATCTCTTTGGTCTTCTTTTTCATAGAGTTGATGAATTTTCGATAAACCGCTGCTTCTGAAGTCTTACCCATTTCTCTTGCTCTCTGTTCCATAGCAACTGCTGCCTGGATTTTGTGAGCATGAGATCTTGATGAATTGCGAATTTTAGAAACAGATGCTTTAGCGGTTGCAACATCTTTGAATCCAAGTCCATGAATAGTTCCCTTCGGATTTTCATCCGTATAAAGGTCAGAGTGTTTCTTGGAGTTTGCTGGTTGCCCAGGTTTTCTTGGAATACGAGGGTTGCTCATTCAATTGAGTTTACGATACTCCATATTATTTATCAACTATCAAGTTCTTAAACAGCATATCTTATAATACATACGCCACTACCACCAAGATTAGGGCCGGAATCATAATAACTATTTCCTCCTCCTCCACCAACACCATCAAGACCTTTTTGATTTAGATATGGAACATATCTTCCACCTCTTCCTCCCCCACCAGTAGGTCTGTTACCGCTGTTTTGTTGGGAATAACCCCATCCACCACCACCTGCACCATAGTGATTGTTTGTCGGTGAATTAGCTTCTGGTGTTAATGGTGCTAATCCAACAATAGGATATTCAAATCCAGAGATTGGTTGACCAGCACCACCTACGCCACCAGAACCAGGACCAGGACCAGAGGGAGAACCTGCCGCACCAGCACCACCGCCTCCAGCAGCAGAATATGCACCAGCAGTATCACCAGTTCCTCCAGGATTACCATATTGATTGAAATATGGACTTGGTACGAATGGTGTATTTTGTGATGGTTGTGTTGCTGCTCCTGCCGGATTGGACTCTGTTCCTTCTGAACCACCGCCAGATCCACCTGGGTTAGATGGACTACCATAGGGATAATATCCAGTGCCACCACCACCACCCTTTGCAGTCATTCCTCCAAATGTGGAGTCTCCACCATTTGCATTGCTAATTCCTCCTGCACCAATGGTTACTGTGTAATCTTGTTCTGTAACAGCAAATTGCTGGTGATGAACAACACCTCCACCACCTGCTCCAGAGTTATAACCAGGATAAGCACCGCCTCCTCCAGCAACTAATAGAACTTCTATATTTCCAGAACCTGACACATTAAATGAACCTGATGAGGTAAATGTATGATACTTATATCCATTTCCTGGTTCATCTGTGGTGCCACCAGTTGCTGAGAAACTATCACCACCACCACCACCGCCGCCGCCTCCGCCGCCACCACCAATGGTGAATTTTACCATAACAATTCCATCCCCACCAGCACCAGCAACTCCACCACCTGGTGGAGAGTTTGCTCCTCCTCCACCACTACCAGTGAATTCCACACCATCACCGCCACCAGGACCAGTGTATCCTGAAGCACCTACACCACCGCCACCCGCTCCACCAGCTCCTGCAGTATATGCTGGATAATAAAAAACAGAACCACCACCGCCACCAGCAACTGTGCCATTAGGACCAACTGCTGATGTCCATGCACTTCTTACGGGAGATGGAACACCGGGAGCAACCACGGGCGCAGGGAAACTTGAAAAGTTTCTACCAGATCCTCCTGCTCCACCAGGTCCAGGAGTACCATTATTGCCAGCACCACCAGCACCACCACCGCCACCTCCACCATAGTAACCACCGCCACCGCCAAGGTTTCCATAAGCATTATAATCACCAGGGACAGGTTGTGGTGTCACGGCAGTTTTTGGGGTTGGCCAATAACCAGTGTTACCACCCGATGAACCACCAGCGTTTCCTACACCAAGAGTATAATATCCTCCACCACCGCCACCACCGATTGCAGTTACAGAGTTAAATGAACTGTTTGCACCAGATCCACCTTTTTCCGCATATGCACCTGCTGCGCCTCCACCTCCAACAACAACTGGATAAGAACCACTTGCCAATTCTATTGATGAAGAATAAACTACACCACCGGCACCACCGCCACCAGCATAGTAGTATCCACCACCACCAGCACCACCAGAGACTATTAATACTTTTGCTGTGACTGGTCCATTAGATACCGTATATGTTCCTGTCCCTGTAAAAACATTATATCTATCATCTCCACTTGAAATAACAGTTCCACCTGTGGCACTTGCTTCACTTGGACCCGTTACCCTACCAGCTAAGTATCCAAGTCCTCCACCAGATCCAGTTAGACTTAAAAGAGGTTTTTCTTTTCTATGTCGTTCATGCATAATCTTTACCTCCTATCATGCATAGTTAGTAGCAGCACCATATACAGTGTAATCTGATGTGCCGGATCCAGTTTTTAAAATTTGGAACGTATATATGTCTTGCCCAGAAGAACCAGCAGAAGGTGCTGATCCACCACTCCAATATGTTGTAATTCCTGCTTCTCCATCTACCTGTACCGTATTAATTACACCAGAACCATTTGGTGTAAGGATAGTAGTAAATGAAACAGTTTCTCCACTTGACAGTGTAGAATGAACACCAGTGAAGTTAACTGTAAGGTTGCCAGACTCATTACCCGTAAATAGGATTACGTTTCCATCTGTTAATGGATTATTTGTCTGAGCTCCAAGAGTTGTACCTGCACTTTCAAATTTTTCTACAAGTCCACCACGGAATATCGCTGTTTGACTTGGAACAACTGCACTAGAGTTTGTGTTAACAGCATTACCCATGTATCCATGGTTGGAACATTGATAATGTAGAACCTGTGGGGTGTTGTCAGTTACTACTATTTCAGTATAAGTTGATGTAGAAGTGACGTTTGTGGTATATGCTGTGGTCTTATCTGCCTCAAGATAAAATCTAAATGGGTGAGCTGTCATGTCACTTGAACTTAAAGTGAATCTGTAAGTTCTACCAGGTGTCAGAGTAAGGAATGGGGACTGCACTCCATTAATTACATATGCATTACTACTACCTGTTCCATTATATCTGTGTGCTGCTGTTTTGGAAGCTATTGTAACCGCAAACTCTACTGTAGTGCTAAAAGGTGCTTGTAGATAATTATATCCCGCAAACGCTTGTGCAGTTGTAATACCAGTAAATGTTGCACCAACACCTGTAAGATTTGTAATAGCGATATCAGGTGTGCCAGATAATCCAGCAGCAGTTCCTGAAGTATTTTGATTACCTGCTTGGTTAACACCTGGTAAATTTATCGAAGCACTTCCGTTGAATGATACACCACCTATATCTCTTGCGGTTTCTAATATAGTAGCAGTAGCAGCGTTACCAGAGGTATCCTGGTTACCTGATTGATTTACTCCAGGAAGGTTGATGCTGCCTGTGCCATCAAACGAAACTCCTCCAATGTCTCTAGCGGTCTGCAGAGCAGTTGCCGTGGCAGAATTACCCGTACAAGATCCTGAGGAACCAGATGCATTACCTGTTAAATTACCGACAAATCCACCCGTCGATGTAGTGACACCAGTAACCTCTAGATTATTTTGAATCTTAACTTTCTTAGTGGTTGTGACACCAGCATTACTGTCATAATTACTCCATGTTCCACCAGCACCAGCAGCATCACCACCAGAAGAATTAATAGTTATTCGTCCAGTTGAACCAGAAATAGTTATATTATCTCCAGCAACAATAGAAGTTACAATTCCAGTCAAAGAAATACCAGAACCACCAAAACTAGCAGCAGTTATAATACCGGTAGTGTTAATATTAACCGTGGTTCCTATTCCAACTGACGCTTGTTTTCCCTCTCTGTCACTAAAAGCAACTTCTCCTGAAGCATCCTGATGTATTCTAACAGTTGTTCCTGTCCCAATAATTATTTCATCAATACCTTCAATTTTTTTAGCAGTTGGATCAAGAGTAATTGATCCTTGACCGATTGTGAGAATACCAGTGACTCTCGCATCACCTTCAACCAAAAGTGCTGTTGATCCAATACCAACATGAACTGTACCAACTCCTGTGCTGATTGTTGATACACCTATTACATTAATACCTTTTGCTAAAACATTAATGCCAGTTCTGGCAGTTACAATACCAAGAGAATCTACATTCTTTACGTCTTCATATGTGACCGTTCCACCAACGGTGATGTTTCCATCAATGTACTGATCACCCTCAACATAAAGTGCAAAATCTGATCTTGCTGTGGTAGCAATGCCAACGTTCTTAGTCGTATGAATTCCAGAAGATGTGCTAGCCCATGTTGATCCTACGCTAACAAATTTAAATTTTTTATGTTTATTTTTTCCTGTTTGATTTGTATCGACAATGAGGGACATTCCCTCAAAAGCACTAATATTAGTTGTAATGCCTGCAATATCATCAAGGTATTGAAGTCTTGTTTCTCCACCACCACCTATTGTAGATATCTGTTGTTGAATTCTAGCAATAAAGAGTTTATAATGATTTTGTAATTCATCTAAAGTAACAAATTTTTGATTTAGTGGTGTAAGAGGATCTGAATTATTTGTATCTGTAATATCTTCTTTAAGAGATGAGCTCTCTTCTGATAATAATTCTTGCTCCTCTCTCAGTTGTTTTTGAGTAGACTTGATGTCTTCAATAATTTTTTTGATTTTTTCAAAATCAGATTTTACATAATCAATATCAGACTTTACATCATTAATGTCAGACTTTACATTATCAATATCTTCTTCGTAATATTTTACTTCAGGAAAATTATTAAATTCGTCCTGTAAGTTCTTAAAATGATTTAAAAGAAGTTCATCGGTTTTTATGCTATTTTTATTTACTTCCTCAAGTTTATTTTCAATATTTTGCTTTAATTGATTATACTGAGAATTTATTTGCTTTTTTAATTTTCTATCATCGTCTTTATATAAATGACTTTGTTCCCATATTCTAAGAGATGTTCTCTTCAATTCCTCCCAAATTTCATGCTTAGATTTAACAAATTCTTTTTCTAAATTTTTTCTACCTACTTCAGTTTCAAAGATTAAAACTTCTTTTTCATCATAGAACTTTTTTAATTCATCTTCAAACTTAAGATTAACTTTTTCTATGGAATCTTGAACTTCACCAATATTCTCACCAATTGTATTAAAAGTTTTCTTTACATCAACATACCAAGAAAAATCAGGAACATCATAAGTTTCTTGCACCCAATGCGGAACGTTGGGTATAGAATTTTTAACTTCTTCAAGAGTAGAATGAAGGTTTTTAATATCTTCTTCATAATACCTTATTTCTGGTATTTCTAAAAAAGACTGTTTTATTTCTGATATAGTTTTCTCTAAATGTTCAAGTTCTTCGTCATAATATTTAATTTCTGGTATATTTTCTAGTGAGGTTGAAACATAATTTTTTACAATATCAATCTGTTCACATATTGCTTCTATTTCTACATCATAAGATTTTTCCTTGATTTCATTTATAGTTTTCTCTAAATGTTCAAGTTCTTCGTCATAATATTTAATTTCTGGAATTTTTGGAATATCATTTCTTACATCACTAATAAGTCTAAGCAGTTCCGGCCACGGGGAACTAATGTCCTTATCAGAGTCTTCTACAATTTGAATTTCTTCTTTAATATCATCAGAACTATTCTCAATAAAATCTTCTACTGATGGCAAACTATAATCAGTGAAATCATTGATTGATGGTAAGTCGTTCTTTTTTTCCTTCGACATTGTATCAGTAAAATTACTTTGGGATTTCTCTCCCTTTCTCTTTATTTAGGTTCCTCTTTAAGTCCGTCCTTTAACATTTTTGCAAGATCCGCTGTTGATCCAACAAACAAAGCATTGTTGACTGTGGATGGACCTTTTATTTGCTTCTCTTCTTCTACATCTTTCAATTTTTTCTGAAGATCCATTAACTTATCAGTTGCATCAGCTACGTTTTTTATTAGTTGCCCAGCAACTTCATATGCTCTAGGCATTTCACTTTCTTGTGCAAGTTCAAGAATTCCGTTAATTGCTTCTTGACCCTTTTCTATGATTGAATATAAATTGCCTCTTGTGTAATCATAATCTTTTTTTACATGATCTACTGTTTCTTTAATTTTTTCAACTTTTTTCTCTATGACTTCTGGTTGAATTAAATCACCATCAGTATTAAAAGTATTATTTAAATCTTCAAATTTGTTTTTCATGATTAAGTTCCACTAAATCCAAAGTCATCACCGACCTGAATCAGAGCAGTATCTGCAGCGTTGATAATATGAACATCTGCTCCTCCAAGATGAGTTTCAATCTCTGTTCCATCTTGACCTCTGTTGACAGTGATCTTGTTGCCACTGATAGATTTGATAAACATCTCCTCTGAATCAATAGCAATATAAGATCCCTTAGTTACCTTAGTACCATCTGCAACTTCAAATGTTTTGGATGTTTTTGTTATATCAGCAGCAAGGGTGGTTGCAGCATCACCTGTGTAATTTTTAATTGCTCTAGGTTCAACAGAATAAGTCTTCTCTCTGGTGGTATTTGCGGTGTTTGTACCAGTAAGATAACTGATCGATGCCTTTTTAATAATATCCTTGGTTGCAGCAGATGCAGGACCAAACAGATATGTCTTTGCGGTAAATCTTAATGTATAAAGAAGAACTCTTCTACTAGTAAAATCTCCTTCATAATCATCTTGCATTGTGATATTTTCTAGCACCACAGGTATGTCTCTTTTTTCTTGAAGAGACTCAACCAATTCAACTGATAAGTTATATGCTGGTTGAAAATATGGTAAAATTTGTTCCACAATTTGAAGAGCATCATCATTTAACTTACACATGATGGAAAGTTCAAATTGCATATTGTAAGGAACTGGCATATATGCCTTTTTACTCTCTGTTCCATCAGTAGGATCTTTGACTACAAATGTTTGAGTTGTCGATACTTTTCTTGAAGGATCATAAGTAAGACCAGTAAACTCAAATGACATTCTTGGTAAAGTAATGGCAAAGGGTTTATTCAGATCTGGAGATTGCTCCAGTCTTGCCAAAAACTTCTGAGTTGGTCCATATGCCAAAGGAACTTTTACAACGCTTACCACGTTATCAGAAGAGTCCTCATGCTTAATATTAATATTATTGAAAAGTGTACCAAAAGATATAATGGTCCTCCTCAAAATTTCGTTGTAAAAATATTCAAACATTTTTAAATCCTACAATATCTTTATATTAAGATATTTTTATTTATGGCATACCGAATGGGTTCTGCTCGGAGAAGTCTATTATAGAGTCTGCTTCCGTCTCTATATTAATATTGTCTGCAAATCCATCGTCAGCAGGTTGAGTATCTGCAACACGTAAAGCATAAGATGCTCCAGATGTTTGTCCAACAATATCTTCTCCAATAGTGAATTCTCCAGCGACTGTCCCAACTTCAAGAACAGACGTTGTTGCATCCCAAGTTCTAACTCTTGCTGTTGTTCCACTTGAAGATCCAGTTACAATTTCATTAAATGTAAATGTTCCAGATCCAGAACTTTCTGGACTTCCGACAGAGATTGTTGGAGTAGTAGAATACCCAAGACCCGCATTAGTGATGTGAATGGCAGAAATAGTGCCTGCAGTGCTTACAATTGCAAGAGCAGTTGCAGACGCTGTTGTAACACCGGATTTAAATACTTCATTAGTAAACGAAATAGTAGGAGATGCAGTGTATCCTCCACCACCAGAGGTAACCGTGATAATACCAACAATGCCATCTCCAATTACAGTTGTAGCAGCTGCTCCAGATCCACTCTGTCCAGATGGAACAATAAATTTAACTGTGGGGGCAACTGTATATCCGGTTCCAGAATTTACAACATTTACTGCCTGAACCGATTGTAATTTTTCATTTGCATTAAGGTTACAAACATTTATTCCACCGATCATGGTGGCTACACCAACTGCGTTCGTTCCTCCTGCAGGAGCTGAGGTCACTCCAACTGTTGGTATTACGCTATACCCTCCACCTCTATTTGTAATACTAAAGAATCTAACTCCTCCATTTAAAATAGAAGCAGTTGCCGTTGCTGTTACACCAGAACCGACCAACGTAAGAGATTGTGTTGGTCCTTGAATTGTACTAATACCATCATCAGTCTGACCATCATAATCCTCACCAATTAAATTATTATCTACTTCTTCAATACCAGTTGCGATAACCTCGTCCTCAAGACGGAAGAGTTCGCAATATAATTCATAAACGTAGAGATTTTGTAACTGATAATATGGTTTTGCATATTCAATATCTTTGATTTCATAGATTCTATCATCTAAAGGAAACCAAATTAAATCTCCACCTTTAGGTCTGGTTGATAATTTTACGTTAGCTTGATCTTCAATTAAAGGGGTGATGTAATTTTCAAATCTTTCTCTAGAAATAATAAGTCTTACTTCATCTCTTGATTCAATTCCAAACTTTGAAAGAATATTACCCGCTCCAGAATATTGATCATAATTATCAACATATGCCTCAAGAGGAAGTGCCATGTCAAATTTTGACTGCACAACCTCTCTTATGACAGTGTTTTCCGTCATGTATTTTCTGGGGAGATAAAATATATCTACTCCATATGTTCGGAGTTGTTCATTGATTAAATCCTGAACAAGATTTTGCTCCGATGATGTTCCTTGTGTAAAAAACGGATTTAACACCATGATATTAACCTATGAAATCTAATGGAGGAAGTTCATAGGTATTTGACATTTGCTCCCTAATAATTTCCAAGTCCTTTTCTGCATCATCATAAATCTGTCTTCCATTCAATTCAATTCCACCGGGCAACTTAACACCTTGGAACTTGATTAAGTTCTGACCCCACTGCCTTTTTATAAGAGCTGTGAGATATCTCTTTAAGAAAGAATCATTATATACTCTAGTAAAATCATTAGGATCTAAAAGTCTGGTGCAATCTATAACAAGGTAATCATTAACACCCACAGATCCCCAGTCAATATCCAAATAAAGTCTATCTTGCCTTTGATTAAATCTAATTTGTTTCTCTGTCGTAAGAAGGTAATCTATATCTTCAAGATATGTTTTTGTCATTGCATAAGTCAATAACTCAGTTGACCCAAAATAATATATGTCATTTAAAAATAGTTGATATCTAACACTAAACATGTTATTAGTAACGGTGTTAGATCCATCAAATCTGAAAATTTTTGATATTCCTAGAATTTGTGGAGGGACCTGCAGATAGTTGCTATTCTCTTCAAATTGAAATGTTGCTGTTTGTCCATTGATAGAAGTGCTAGCACTGGTGGTAACAATGCCAACCTCATTTGTTCCTTTTCCTCTATCAATATCTGCTTGAGTAATTTTATATTTTAAATATACTTGACCTACTCCATCAAAATGTCTTTCATGGAAATACTGTAAAGCATCATCTACAAGATCATCAACTTGTTCATCAGCAACATTAATCTCAAGGACCGGAGCCCCAAGTTGCCTTTTACAATAATTGATTAATTCCGATCTACTTGCTGGTTGTGCCATTTATTCCACAAGTTTCCTAACTGTATTTAGGGTGCTGAAGATACAGGATTGTAAACATAAACGTTTCCGTTTACTAAACTGTAAACTGTAGTTCCAGAACTTACTAAAACATCGTACATATATCTACCTTCAACCAAACTTCTAGTGTCTGTTCTTCCAAGAGATATTGACATCTTTCCGTCAAATGCACTTGTAAATCCTACTGTAAACTCTGTAGTAATTCCAAGTGTTGCTCCCACTGCAACACTTTTTGAAATGGCTGCAGATCCAGTGTAATCTGTTAGATTAAATGCAGAGTTTGATGTATCTAAAACATTTAAATTCGCAGAAAAATCAGAACCACCATAAATCGTTAGATTTAATCCGTAGGGAACTCCTGAATCTGGATCAAAGGTGATATTTTTAGTTGCCATCTGCTAACCCTATTACTGCCATTGTTTCTTGTTGTTTATAATAAAGTTTTGCAAAAGACTTTGCGATGTTTTTTAATTCATCACGGTCATCACAATTATCTATATCAGTTGCAATCTGTTGATATGCAAAACTTTTTGATAAGTTTTTTAGTTCGATTGTATCAGGATCCATGTAACAACTCCTTTAGTAAAGATTTAATTTCATCAATGTCACTTTTCATATTAGCAAGTTCTTGCTCCATGTTCTGTGTCTTATGATTCTTTTCAGTTTTCACCTTTCGTCTTGAAAGATATTGTTGATACTCAAGACTATTTACATTTACTACAGCATTTGTAGAGGGATCCCTTGCGAGATCCTTATGTCCTTCTAATCCGTAAAAATCCATTATGCTAACGCGATTGCTCTAAGTTCTTTAATTCTAGGAACAAAACACTGACTATTAGATGTCAGTAAGATTTTTACTCTATAGGTTCTAAATGCAGGGAGTTGATCAATTGTAAATGTATACTCTCTGTAATCAATATTTTCACTATCGAAAGATTTTGTATTTGATTTTACAATAAATGAATCAGATTCTCCATTGCTATTTTCAGCAGAGATAACTTGTCCTCTAGAATTAAAGTTAGAGTATCCTGGGAATGGCGTAAATACCGGTTCAAGTCCGACATTATTATTTACTGCATAGAATGCCCTAATGTCGGCATCTTCTCCAACGTGAGCAGCCAGTATAATTTTGATCGAAGATGCAGAATTTTCAAGAACAATCTCTTTGGAGATGTATTGACATGCTGTTGGATCTTCCTCAATGATATCCACTCTAGAATCAGTAGCATAATTTGTAATAATATTGTTAACTCTATTGGAGGTTACAATGGCATTTACTCTCTGGGCATCAATGATTGGACTTATACGAGTATCATCTGAATTGAGTGTAAGACTCATTTGTAGTGATTTTCCGCCCACAACATTAGTGAGTTTTAAGTCTTCATTAATCTTAGAAGCAATCATTCTTGGAGTATCAAAATAATTTTTTTGATTTATTGAAATATCTTCAAATCCAGAATCAATATATGGAATTTCATTTCCACTAAAACTCTTACTGGTAGTTGTTCTTACTTGAGCAGTAATATTGGTTCCAGTAACAGAAACATTTTGAACTTGTGGTGTAATAATTTCAAATGGCATATTTTGAGTAGCTCTTATCTCTCTGCCACCAGTTGACTTGTCCCCTCCGATATAAAGTTTTGGATGACCAATATCAGTGCTTCTATCAGTTCCAGTGGTAGAACTCATATCAAGTTTAACTTTATATGAATCAAATGTAAAGGGATTTGACTCAGTTACATCACTCAAATCATGAGTTCTATTAATTCTCATCAAATTAATATTTGAGTTTTCATATTTAAATACTGGTGTTCCAATTGGATATGTTCTTGGATCAGTTCCCCTAACAATATCTCCCCCAACATTATTTCCAGAGACATTGGTATACTTGATAATTTCTTCACCAATTAAAAGATATCCAGCATTTGTAGTTCCAACTCCAACATTTTCAAAAGTAGAGAATTGTGTCCCAGATGCAACAGCGATTGCTGAGGTAGACCCGGAGTTATACTCTGCTGTTAACTTAGTTGGTTTGATATCTGGAATTACTCCAGAAATAGCAACGGAGTTTTCTGAGAAATACATTCCATGATTTTGATGGTTCACCTTGAAATGGGTTCCTTCACTATCAATATTGATTGTCGAAATTTGAACATCACCTCCAGTTCCAAGTCCAGTAGCGCCAGAAGAATTGAGTTCCGTTGTAATACCGGAACTATTGACATACATTAGAGTTTTTGCTGCACCAACAACAAACTCACCCTGAACATTGCCAAACACTAATTCATTAGTAATACCAATTCCAGCAATTGTTAATCTTGCATTTCTACCAATAGTTGCAATACCAATGGTAGTAATACCAAGAACATCTCCCACCTGATAACCAGAACCACCAGTTGCGATTGTTGCACCACTAGCAACAATAGAACCATCTTTAATGCTAATATCGGCAGTAGCACCTCTACCATTACCTGTAATGGTTACCAGATTAACTCCAGTAAAGGTTTGACTACCATCAGCTGGTGTGTATCCAAGACCAGCATTGCTGATAGTGAGATTACCAACAGCAGAAGCTGCTACTCCTACTAAATCTCCAGTTGCATTTGTTCCTTGTTGTGAGAAAGTATTTCCTATTTCATAGGAATCTGCTACTGTAGTTCCAAGACCAACTCTAATTTGTCTAGAGTTCATAATAATTGAATCTGGAAGAAGTTTTGGAATTTGTCCATTTCCTCTAGTGAGTTCTGGACTGTAGAATTCTACTGTTCCATTTTCAACAAAGTCTGCTCTATAAAGAGTAAACTTGAGATCTTCCCATTGACTTGGTTCCCATGTGGATGCGTTTTGTGATTTAAACAACGATCCAAGATATGGTTGATTTGAAATAAATGTATCCGTCAGAAGATCTACTTCACCAATTCTAGAAATGTAAACACTATATTTGGTGGAGTTAGATGCTAAGCATACAGCATACTCAGTTCCTCCTTCAAGGTATACAGGTGCTTTAAATTGAATATTAGTTGCAATTGATCCATCAGCCGATGTTTGAATATCATCAGGGTCTAGAACAATTTCTGAGAATGGTAGAATTCTTGCAGTTGGTGAACCATTCTCCATAGTTCTTAACTGGAAGACAACAGGAATATCCATGTCATCTTTAGATCTAAAGAATACATCACAACTAGTCAGGAACACTCCGGTTTCATCTTCTACCAAGAAGGACTGTGCGAGTGGATCGTAATAAGTAATGATTGTCTGTGTTCTTGCTTGCGAACCAACAGTTCTTGATGATACGACTTGTGATCCAAGGGATCTACTAACGTTCCTACTTTGGAACTCATTCTTAAGTTCAATTCTTGCATTTCTAACGGAAACAATATTTTCCTGAACTGTCTCCAAAGTTCCCGAAGACGCAAATCCTTCTTCTGCAATGGTGACTGCTGCATCTTGATTATTATCAATATTATCAGTCAAAGTAAATGTCTTAGTTCCTGCCTCAAATCTTGGGAAACTTATATTATTGGGGTCAGGAATATAGTAACTACCAATAAGAGTGGCAGATATGTCAGAAACAAGTCTAAGATTAGATACTGATGCTATGGCACCACTGGTCTGTCCACGAAGAGTCATTCCTGGTCTTACCCAACCATAATACTGTCCCTGAGCTTCATTAGAAAGAGAGAATGTATCAACATTTAGTATGGTTGTTGTCGAAGAATATGCGGCTGACAAATCCTGAGTGTTGTATGGGTTCTGCCTAAAGGTCTTTGTTGGTGCATCATAAGGACCCTCTCTATGATTTGATTGTGCAACTCTAAATCTAATGAATGGTGAGGATGGAAGAGTATTGGATCCAATATCACCAACAACTTCTGTTAATCCAACCACTGTTTCACCAACCTCAAAAGTGCCAGAAGTCATTGTGATTTCCAATAATTTTGGAATACAATATTTGGAAATATCGACACCATCAAAGAAAGGATAAAGTCTTGTGAGTGGTTTCATTTTTTTAGAAACAAACTCAACATTTCTAGATCTCATGAATGGAATAAGGTCTCTACTTACAACTCTATCACCAACAGACTCGCGATCAAATTGCTCAGTAACGATAGTTCTGACACCGTTTCTAGACGTGGTTCCACTTTGTGTTGTTGTTCTAACTCTATCTTCAACAACTGTATCCCAAACTGTTCTTGTTGATACACGTCTTCCTGGTCTCCAACTTGCACCAGTAGAAATAGTGCCAGGACCTCCACTAATAACTCTTTGACGTGTAGACTCAACTACATCGACACCAGTCCAATTGGTCTCCCAAGAATCCCAAACAATAGGACCAAATCCAGTTTGAGGATCAATGGTTCCATTATCAACCATTCTTTCAAAAGTAGATGCATAATCACCCTCAACATCAATAATTTTAGCTTCAAGTCTTGCGGTATCAACCCAGTTGTCGGATGCTGGAGTAAGTTCAAGAGTTCCATTCCAGAAACTGATTAAGAAAGGAGTTACACTCTCAGTTCTAGTAGCAAAGTTTTGTTTAATATATTCAACCTCTGCATAATCAAGAGTTAATATATCATTCTGCTTTCTGACGTTGGCACCTTCTATAGTGGCAAAATTGAGATCTAAAGTTGGATCTTCATCAATAACTGGACCAAAGATAAGGTCAACTGAATTTGTATAGTGTCTTGGTCTCAATTCATTATATTTTCTATCAATTGCATTGTTAATTCTATATGTTTCATCTTGAGCTAAGAAATCATTAAAATTATCTACAAAGAATCCAGACTTAAACCTATTCAAACCTTCACTATCTGCAACGAAAAAGTTTGCAGTTTCTTTTTCTAAAAGTGAAAGAGTTGTGTAATATTCAAGACTCTTGATTCTATTTTCAAGTTCCTTGATATCTTGCATTCTAAATCTCTTGTGCTGTAAGAAAGAGAACTTAGCATCTTTTACAGTAAAAAGGTATGCAGGAAGTTCTACTCTACAAATTTCAAGAGCATCATCGATTGGATCTGGTTTTTGTGGACTATCTGATGGAGTTCCATAAATGATTTGGAACTTACCTTCTTTTGTTAAGAAAACTCTATCAATTCTTCCTTGATAATATGATACATCAGTTAAAATTGCATCATCGGATGCAAGTGGATTTGCAGCGGATTGTCCAGATCCATTAAATGATCTACCAAGGAATTCAAGAGGAGATCTTGAATCTTCACTTACAGTATAATTAGAAACTCTAGGTCTGATGTCTATAATATCAGAGGTTCTAATATTACCAACTTCTTTGATATCCTCAGTATAATCTAATTGTGCATACGAATTGACTGTTGTTATGTCACCATCATCAGTGTTTGAATATGAAGCACTTGAGAAATAAATTTTTAACTGTTTTGATGGTTGAGAAGAATCTACTTTTCTCTTCAATCTTCCATGATCATAGAAAGTATTTTCTTGACCAGTCTTAAACGTATAGTTGGGGGAAATATTAAAACTAGGTGCTGATAAAGTTGATACTAATGAAGAAGCACTTGATTCTTCAAATTGTAATGTTTCTCCTTCAACAAATGCTATATCATTTTTATAAAGGAATGAAATAGTCGAAGCATTTAATTTCTCCGCTACTATGGCAGCAGCACCACTTGTTTGTCCAACAAATTTTTCACCGACTAGCAGTTCCGAAGTTGTTGTTGAATTTGTGTTAATTGATTGCAGTACAACTTGTGGACAAGATGGCGCAGAAGTATCTGCAGATTCAAAAATTCCATGAATCTCAATAACATCTGGGGTATTCAACGAGATAATTTCATCTTCAACTCTGACACCAAATGGAAAATTACCATATATTAATCCATTATTTAAAGTTGTTGAACCAGTTCCAGATCCAGCAAGTTTTGATTTATTTACAATAATAGAGTTGACTCTATTTTTAATTTTTTCCTTTGCTTTTGGTTTTATTTTTCTAAGTGTAGCAATCAAAGTTGCATCAGTATCATTAGTGCCAAGATTGCGAATTAATAAAGTTTTACCATTAGGTGAAATATCAAACTTATCTGATGACAATGCTTCTGTTGATCCGTCAGATCTAATTAACAAATATCTCTCTTCATCAAATGGTAAAAATGTTTCATTTGTTCCTGCCACTACCTGTGCAGACAACTCATTACTTGCGATATTAACACTAAATGTTTTTCTAATACTTAATGAAGCATCTGCGAGATCAACATTAGATACGTTGGCTTTTGGTAAATGGGTAAACAGAGTATTGTCAGAGGAAGGAGCTAACTCAGTTGTAAGAACTTTTAAATCAGTTACGTTTAAAGTCGCAGCAGGTAAAAATCCACTAGAAATTCCAGTAACCGCAGTTACACCAGATACAGTGACGTGAGTTGTACCGACACTAGTAACTCTAGCAACAATTGGATCACCATCTAATCCCGGAGTTGTGTCACTATATTGAATTAAATCATTTTCTTTTACAATGGTTCCTGGGAACAGAGCATTTGCGCTTCTAATGGTGCTAATTCCACTAGAGAGGGGACTTACGGTCGCAATTCCGACAATAAATTTATTTGATTGAATTACATCAGCACTAAATGTATTGATACCTGTTGTTCCGTCATTTGTTCCATATACAGACTTAGCATCAGAAATAGTGTGTTCAGTAACTGCTATGGCAATTCTACCATCAGAAATTCCATTAAAAATAAGTTTTTCATTCGGAATAAAAGTTCCACTGGTTTCATATACAGTTATTGCTGTTCCAGCAGAAACAGCGTGTCTTAAGAAACCAGTTGCTCCACTATTGTCACCCTTTACAAAGGTAGGAACTGTTAATGTTTGTGCTTGGTTTAAAGCAATATCAGTTGTTGTTTGTACATCATAGAGAGCAAGATTCCATTCATTTTCATTGGAATTAGAAAGACTATAAGAACCAGACTCTAATCTAAAATCATATACTCTTGCAACTCCAACTTCATTTCCAGGGAGGGTCTCTGAACTACTACCAACTCTTTGATCTCTTAGACTTACAAAATAAGTATTCCCAACACCAATTGTGGGTGTTCTGTGTACTCTATTAATTCTTAAAGTCGGTCCAGTATTATAAATTATACTTTGATCTTCAATTGTTCTAGTTGTTCTTGGTTTATCTACGTCAAGATAGACTGTATTAACACTTTCAATTTCATATCCTTTGATATACGCTTTACCAGGAGAAACTCTATACAATGCCAAATCATCACTTGGTGTTACTCCACCAGGGGTAAATTGACCTGCATTAAATATTCCATCATTACCAATATCATCATTTAATGATTCTGTCATGCCTATATCAAAGGCTTTCACATAATAATTTCCAGATTCATCAAAAGTTCTTCTAGCGAGAGTGTCGGTTATATCAGAAAATCCTGCACTTCCACCAAATAGAGTTTTTTTGCTTTCAGTTTGAATATTACCATCAATTATGGTTGCTAATAAAATAAAATTATCATCATTAAAATCATCAAGTGCTTTTTTAAACAAACTTGCACTAATTTTAAGTCTATCTGCACCTGGTGCAGAATAATTATTAAATCCTTGAGAATTGTCATTCAGTGTTTCATCTAGATCTGAAGTAACAATCTCTTCATTTATAAACAAACCAACTCTATAGCTGGGAGTGTTTGCATATTGATCTAAAAGTAAAGTTTCTCTACTTACATTAACAAAATTTCCTCTAATAAAATAAACTCCATTGTCTATCTGAAATGCAGATCCTATTGCTGCTGCATTCGTTTCTATTGTTGTTGCAAAAGCAGATCCAGCAGCAATAGTCGTATTGCCCAATAAACCAGAGGTTATAACTTCACTAGATGAAAGTTGTTCGCCATCAAAAAAAGTTTGAGTTGAATTATTTCCAGTGCTGGAAGACAGATAGTTGATATAAAGAGTTAAAGTGCCATTTTCAGAGTCTTCTGGTAAAAGAACACTATCAACAAAAGCAGTGACCCCTGATCTTTGCCCTGTTATTTTACCTCCAACTAATTGATCTGCATATGCAGAAACAGGAACCCCCTGAAAAGAGTTTTCTAATTGAACACAATAATATAATTGAGTATATCCGGTATTTCCTGGAATAACTTTGGCACCTTCTTTAAAGAAGTGTTGACCAAATCTTTCAATTTGATTTTGCAGTATGGATTGAAGAGATGTTAATTCTCTAGCCTGAACAGGATATCCAGGTTTAAATAATACCTTGTGATAATCACTTGTAGGATCAAAATCGTCAAAGTATGGTGCTACGTTGAGGTTCGTCTGTTGTGGCATAATTCTTTAGAACTGCAAAATAACTTTTATGTCTTCCTTTTGGTTTGACGATCTTGTTATAGATGGTCTGTTGTCAACGTAAATTATATTACCGGAGTGTTTCTTAACCTCTGGATTGGCAACACCACTCGTAAAGGTTTGACCGAGATAGTATGTACGATTATTTATTACGGTAGATATACCTGAGAAACCAGTGTCAATTGATAAATCTAAACCAACCGTAGGTGTAATTGTTATTGCGCCACCTGTGCCGGGAGATGAGGTAAACTCTTCTACATTAAATCCATATTGAGGTTGAGTTTGTGCAGTTCCTACGGTATTAAATCCTGCCAAAGATCTGTCTTGCCAGTATTTAAGAACTCCGGTATTTTGATCATAACTTACAACTCTACCAACTGCTGTTGTGCCTGTAGATATAGTTTGAGTAAAATATGAATCTGCTGTAAAAGTAGCAACGCTATATCCAATTCCAGATAGTTTAAGAGCTCCAACGGCACTCACTTTATCTGCAGAAAGTAAACTAGATGATCCAAATTGTTCTGGATTTTCTACAACACCAACTCTTGCAATTTGATTTCCAGTTATAAAATCTGGATTATTATTATCATTTTCAATTCTAGAATAAAGCAGAACATTGTATGCACCAAGTTCTCTATAAATGTCTGCACCATGACCACCTTGTGGAGGTATGATTACATCAAAAGTTGGTCTTGTAGTTCCAGTTGGAACTCCTCCTGCTATTAAATCAACGCTGCCAAAAGTATACCCAGATCCTTGATTTGAAACAGTAACAGAACTTACCTGTTGATTACCATCAATTGTAATAGTGCATTCTGCACCAGAACCATCTCCTTTAATGGGAACCGAAGTATAAGTGGAATTAGCGGTTCCGAGACCAACACCTTTATTTGTAACTGTTACAATTTTAATTGATCCATCAACAGCATTATCTCTAACAGCCTCATTATCTGCTGCTGTTGCCCAATCATTGGGAACTGGCATGTAGTCTGTTGATTCAAATTTTGCGACATCACTTGGTTTAATTGTATAAAGATATTTCCACACATAACCATCACCACTTGTTCCTGCGGATCTTGGTTCTAAATCAGTAAAAGTTGGTTCATCGAGAGAAGGTCTTCCAGAGGGATTATCAGGATCAATTCCGTTTTGAAGACAAATATAAACTCTAAAATCACTATTCATTACAAAATAAGTTGCAAGATATAGTGATGTTGATCCAGAAACCACGGCAGTATTTGACCTACTATAATCATGTCTATACATGTCATAAGTAGTTCCTGAAGACCAAGTTATCTTAGGTACAACTCTTCTGGCATCATCAGTATTAATTTTTTTCAAGGCAACCATTGTATTCCAATAGTCATTTTCCTGATCAAAATTATCTTTAGGTGAAGGTGGATCTTCATCCCAATCAGTTTGATAATCCGCAGGATTAGTCAAACCAATAAATGAATAATATGAATTGCTGGCGTTAGAAACTCCAGCAATAAAATTACCAGCATTTAATATTCTAATCTGATCAGTTATAATGGCAGCCATTTTTAAGACTTTTTTACTTATTTATTAGAGATTAAACCGCATAATTTTTAAATTTCAAAAAGTTTGATCTTGTAACCATAGTTGAGGTTGAAATACCAGATCCTTCAGTCAAACCAATACCACCTTGAGTATATGCAGAATATGAAGTAGATTCAGATCTTCCAGAAATATCAATTCTTCCCCAACTATAATTTCCAAAGAAGTCGGAAGTTGTTATTCCCGATGTAATAAATTGATCAACATCAACTGTAACTCTTCTAACATAAGTAGTGATACCCTGAACACTAGTGGAAATAGAGACTGCAGTTCTCACTGCATACACATTATCTGCGAAGGATGTTCCTACACCGACAGTATTGCCTGCAGGATCAAATGAAGTAATTGATGTTGTTCCTGCACCAATGTTGGAGTTTTTAACTACAAAGACATCATTTGTATCAAGAGAACTAATTGTAACTGCAGTTCCAGCAACTTTAGTATCTCTCAAGAATGAGTTAAACGGAATGTGAATATCAAAGATGAGTGATGTCGTACCGACCCCAACATTTGTAGTGCCAAATCCAACAATGACACCATTATCTCCAGAATACGAAACGACACTGACCTCCTCCTCAGTATAAGATGGTGGAGCGATGAGAACTGGTGGGGCACTTGTATTTGTATATCCAGTTCCGGCATTAGATAGTGTAATGCTTGTAACATTACCTGCAGTAATTGATGCAGTTGCAGATGCAGTTGTTCCTAGTCCAACTGCTTGTAATGTACTTCCAATTGTCACCACTGGAGCAGATATATATCCAGAACCACCATCAGAGATTGAGATGGAAGATATGGTTCCAAGACCAGAAACTATCGCAGTAGCAGCTGCTGCAGTTTTTGATTCTTGAGATATAAATTTAATTTTATTTTGGAATAAAAGACTAGTATCATTTTCATTTTGAGAGTTGAATATTGGTCTTAAGTTATCAACATAAATTGCCGTTGACCCAACACCAACTGACTTAGTAATATATGCGCTTGGATTGATAACAGGTTCATAAAGTTCTCTACTCTTACCTACAGGAATTTGGTCAATGAAAACATCTTCAGTTTGTCTACACCAGATTACTGGTCTTTCTAGCGTAACATCATCAGTATTTCCTGGTCCTGAATATGGATTAGTTCCAACTAAATCGGTAGATTTAACCTGATCAACAACTCTTTCATCTTCATCCAAAATAGACGCTTGTCCGACAGAAGCATCGTGCATGATTTGAAGGGTATCTCCCTTCTTAACTGTTTCAATGATATTTCTAAAGATAACATCAGTATCACCCGACCCCTTATAGAATAAAATGTTTATAATATCACCAACTTTAGGTGCTTCAGTAAATGTTATAATACTTCCACCTTTGAAGGTATAAGCTTTTCCAGGAATTTGGAGCACATCATTTACAAATATAAGGAGAACATCTTGAACATTAATCTTTGATCCTTTTCCAGAAACAATAGAAATAGAGTTTCCTGCTAGAGAAAGTGAGAAGTTCTTTCTGGATCCATCAATGAAATCTTCGACGTTATCAAGTTGTTGTAGTTCTCCAACAGACCAACCAGAGAAGGAGTCATTAAAGACTTGATCTATGGTGAGTTTGAATTCATTTGCTGTAGAGAAAGATGATGTTGTTGGTATTCCAGTGAGTCCACCAACTGGAACTGTCAATATTTCACCATTACCAAATCCATATCCAGTATTTGTAAATGTAAAGTCAATAACACTAGATCCTTGACCAACAACAATATCAACAACTGCACTGGTTCCTACTCCAACAGTGCTTGAAGAGGAATAATTTAAATGAATATTGGAGTAACTTAAAGGATCATCAAATACAACAAATGGTTGATTAGTTGCAGTATATCCAGTTCCTGGATTTGTAATTGCAACACTAACAATGTGCCCACCACTGATTGCGGCAGTTCCAATAAATTCAATATTTCCTGTTCCTGTGCTGGATGTTCCAACACCAACATTTACAACGGTTTGAATTCCAGCTCTATATCCAGAACCACTATTTCCTATACTAATAGAAGAGATGGTGCCAAGTCCAGAAACTATTGCTGTTCCTCCAGCAGATATCAGTGGTTGATATCCTAGACCCTCCTCAGATCCTACGGAAACAATAATTCCACCTTTAGGGAAACTGGAAATACCAACGTCTGGACCAAGCGGAGATGTATTAGTTCCTTGGAAGGCAATTGTTGAAATTCCAGAGGATTCATTAATTACATATTGATCAGATAATCCAGGTGTTTGGAATATACTATTAACCAATATGACTCCATTTTCTGTAGAAATACCAGTTACATCAGATCCATTTTGATATAGTCTAAATTCACTCTCTGTGGCATTAAACTGATTAGATATATCATCAAAAATGTAATTTTTATGATATGCTTCATTTGAAGTATTTGTGACACCAGATCTCATAAAACTTCTACCTTGGAAACTAGAACTTGTCGATATTCCAGTCCAATCTCTTTCATCTGGTGGATTTGTAGTAGATCCAATCGGAACGTTACCAAAAGGTGCTTCTACAAAATTTAAATGATTATCAACAATATTATAGTTACCAGAAATTTTGGTTACAAGTGTTCCAGTTCCATATCCAGATAAAACAGTTCCTAACCAAGGTCTACGCACTCTAATAGAATTTGTTGATCCAATACCAACACCTTCAATCTTCATTATTTCTGATCCTATTTGTATCAAATCAGATCCAAAGAAAGATGTTATGCCGCTGAATTTTATTATATTGTCAACATCCCTAACCCGATCAGCGAGAGTTGTTGTGACAGATGTGGATACAACTGGAGATTGAATAACATTATCAAGAGCGACAACTACCTTTGCATTTTGATTTGTTGAAATAAATCTATGAGATGTTCCTATACCAACACTTTCAAGATCAACTACTTCTGGAATTGATTTAAGTGCATTTTCTGCACTGGTGGCAATTCTAATATTATTGTCATCAACTTTAACAGCAAATAGATTTTCTCCAGGCAGGAAGGTCGTATCAGCAACACCAACAAAAGTTGTAGTTGCGATACCAACAGCAGATGAGGCTGTGCCAACGTGAACATACCTAAGTTTTTCTCCACTTACAAAGAAGTGATTTGGAATCTTAATCGCATTAGTTGTTACATTAACAATATCACTATCATTGCCAAGGAAGTATCTTTCAAAAATTGGTTCATTCTCATGACTTAATGCAAACTCTCTCTTGATGTCAGATTCTGTTCCAAAGTATTCTCCAAGTCCATCACTTATAGATGCATTTGTAAATTCTATAGAAGATGCAACCTCGGTATTCTCATTTACAGAAAGTGCATTCATATAAACGTTGACAACTGCATCAATACCCGAATTTGGAGTAAATACAAGAGAGACAGTTCCTGCTGCAGAAACTCTTGATCCAAATGTTCCTAAACCTGCGGTGGTTTCAATATTTGCATATTCTGTCATGTAGACTTCACGATCATTAGATGTATCAACATAATCATCAACTAAAACAATTTCAGACAATTGAGTTGATGTATTAGTGGTATCAGTAACTTGTGCTATAACATATGCGCCATCATAAGTATTCAAATACTCTGCAACAGTGGTAATTCCAGGAGATCCTGATGCAGAAATACTTGTGGTCCTTCCCTCTAACTTAGATCTCTTAAGTTCAATCGTTCCTATTCCAGTAACAGTATCAGTAGAAAGTCCAACTGTTACTGTATTGATGGCACCCGTTGTTCCAATGCCTGTGGCTGTTGGAATAAAATCAACCTTTAATAATGATCCATCAATATAAGAATGATAAGTTCCAACACCAGTTGCCATGAAAGAACCAAGATTAGTGGATAATCTGCCATATTCAAGCATTTCTACATTTGTTCCATCATGAGTTATGTTGAGTTCAGTTGCTTCAAATTCATTTCCAGAGATATCTGGATTGATATTTACTAGAACTTTTGCGGAAGTGTATGTGCTAGCGATTGAAACAATAGTTTTAGTAGTGTTTGTAGGAATTTCAATACTATCAGTATCAATTAATACTACACCACCAAGACTTGTGCTTCCTGTTCCAGCAACAATATCACCAATATTATATCCAAGAGCGATAATATCATAATCATTAACTGTAGATCTTGTTGGGAAGAATAATAATTGAGCGTCAGATCCACTAACAGAGAAGTCAAAAGATCCCTGATCATACTGTGTTTCGACCCTGGCGTATTGATTGATATATCCTCTAGATCCATCATGTAGTAAATCAACAAGCATTAACTGTCGTTGTGCTACAAATCTCTTATCCCTCACATATGTCACATATTTTTGAAATCTAGATTCTGAAAGATCTGTAGTTGCAACAAGACTGAACTCTGTTGGTCTTGGATTACTATTAAACTGTCCACTTATATCATCAATTGAAAGAACTCTATTTCCAACAGACTCAAAGAAATCAGTTAAAATTCTGTTTGAAAATATAATCTCATTAGATATAATTTTTGAATTTTGATTTAAGTTGTTTTCTTTGACTAAATCAAAATCATAAACACAATGTAGACTTGCAAAACCATCTAAATTATTAACTACATCAAGGAATGTTGTGGCTGTTGTAAGTCCGACAGACATAGAATTATCATTTTTTGTCTCCAATTGATAATCAGAGAATTTTTTAAATCCTAATGTATGGTTTAAAGTAGAAACAGTATCATTCCAGGTATCATATGGAACTTTAGATTTAAGTGAATATGAGAAGTTTTGATAATAAAAACTATCTTGAACTTTTTGAATATCTTTGTTTAAAAATCCAGTATCATTTTGCCAACCACTTATAAATTTAGAGGAGGAGTCCAAATTCGCATATGATTCAAATGATTTAATAGAAGATGCTACTCCTTGAGTCTTTGAACTTGTTCCCTCTATTATATTTCCAACTACAAATTTATCACTTGAAGATACTCTTAAAGTTACTATTTTTTCATCCCAACTATCAACAATTCCAGTTGCAGAATTAGAAGTGACAGTTTCTCCAACAATAAAGTTATTAGTTGTTAGAGACACATTAAATTCTGGGAAATGTTTTTGTGCTAAAATTTTACCAGAAGAGTTTATAGTGTCAAAAAATCCTGGAATTTCGCTTCCCACAAGTAAGTCAGAAACTTTAAATGATACATCTCCAATACCTCCCAAATTCTCAGTGACTCCTGTTACTGAGAATAATTCATAATCATAAGCCGAAGAATTATATCCTTTGCCAGTAGATCCAACACCAACACTAACTCCTTCTACAAGAATTTTATCTCCAACTGCAAATGGGAAACTATTAATAGTGCTAAATCCCACAGATAGTGTTGCTGTTGCAATTCCCGTTGAAGGCGTATAGACTATTGAATTAATTCCAACACCAGCTCCACTTTCAGTTGGAATGATGGTTGGAGTAACGTTGCTAATTCCTTTAGTATTTTTAAGAATTTCTATGCTTGATTTTCCTGGAGTTACTTTAAAATCAACATCAGAAATTACTTTTTTAGTTCTACCATCAACAACCACCAATTTAGGTGATACTATAAATCCTCTACCAAAGGATGTAATACCTATGGATTCAAAAGATGCAAGAGAATCTATTTTTATTACTTGTGGGAAAATAATCGTTGGGTCTAAAGTTCTATCAGAGGGATATTTAAATCCAATATCTTTAATCGATACTGATTTTACTGATCCAATTCCGACCCCAAAAGTTTCAAATATTGCTCCACTACCAGCAGCAGTAGCGACAGTAGTTACTCCAGGTAGAGAATAGTAATTAGATCCAGGATTTGTTATTTGTACTTCAGCAACGGGACCAAAAGTATGAGTGCAATCAGTTTCATAAGAAACCTCAGATGGAGAACTATATGATGACTGCTCAGGAATTTCCGCAAGGGTATATGTAAATGAAGTTGTTGTCCCTAAATTTATTACATGTTTTCCATTATAAAGACTTTCTCTGATCTTTATTTGACTTCCAAGAACAACTTCATCATCAACAATAATTTTTCCTTTGTTTGTAGGGACATCAGGAAGATTACTTTCAGTTATAATGTCTAATTTGTAATATAGGTTTTCAGGAATATTTTTATTAACTGTAAGTGTTGCTTTCCCGCCAGCAGTTCCGACTTTACCATCCCTTGCAAATTCAAAATTAGAACTAGTTTCAGAGGTATTCCAAACTTTAGTGAAGTTTTTATCACTGTAAAGATTAAATTCAAATGCTGAATATTGTGTTCCCTGTCTTGTAAATGAAAGGGAAGCATCAGAAAGATCAAATGTTACTGTAGAATCTTTGAAAAATTTGATATTTGGATTAATTGGATTAATGGTTCCAAGCGAAGCACTTGTTATTCCTACAATATTTGGTTTTGGTTGAGTTGAGTCAAAATAAGTATTTGATAATTTAAATGTATTATTATCAACTTTAACAACATAATACATTTTTTCATTCTCTAGTCCTTGTGCAGGAGCAGAAGAAGTATGAATAATTTTATCCCCAGTTTTAAATCCATGAGAAGATATTGAAATCGAATTCGCTGAAGTATCAATCCCAGCTGTAGCAAAACCAACTGGATTTATTACAACCCTTCCATTGTAATCATTATACTTAACAGTTACAATACCAGTATTTTTTGGATTTACCGTCACAAAAATATTATGAGGAGCACTCAAACCATGAGTTTCTGCTGTTGAAACTGTAACTTTATTTCTTTGAACTTCCCCTGTAATTACATCATAGTTTGTTGTGAAACTATGAGTATCACCTGTACCAACTGTTCTAAAGAATAATGTGGAGGAATCTGTGTTAGCTCCACCTACAAATGTTCCGGTGGTCCCGAGTCCAACTCTGATAGTGGCAATTCCAATTAAGTCATCAGATATTTTTGCAACAAATAAAGTTTGACCATCAGATAAAGTTGTTCCTACTCCAACGTTTGTTTCATCTTGAACAATGATACCATTTCCACCAGTGCCAGGGGAATATGTAATTTGATCTCCGGTCTTAAGGTTATGATTTTTAATAAAAATACTCTTAGTTGGAATAAATGCTTGAGTAATTCCTGATCCCGGATTTGCAAAGGAGATGGTAGTTCCAATACCAACACCGGCAGTTGTTCCCAATCCAACTGCACTTGATGGATCAAAATAAATTTGCCTATTCAGACTATAATTATAATCTGTATTAAATCCAGCGTTAATTTTTAATTTTCTTGGAACCTCATAGATAAACTTACCTATCGTGTGAGAGGTGCCTGTGGTGCCCTCTACTGCCCTTAAAACTCTAATTCTAGAGGATAGGGTGTCCACGTTCAATACTTTTATTTTTTCACTACCTGCTAAGAGAATGTCATTTTCTCTTATGCTTGGGTAAGACAAATCTCCAGTTACTCTGAAGAAAGTTACGATTCCAGTAACACTAGGTGCTCCTATTGCTACTCCAGTGCTTCCCACCCCGGCTATTCTTAATCTATTGGTTTGAATACCTACACTATAATTTCCTTCAATCCCGGATGATGTTGTTGACAATCCAGAAATTGAGATAATGTCTAAGTTTTCAAAATTGTGTGGATTATCTGCAAAAAGTAAATATTCGCCCTTAGATTCCCCTGGATAAAATTCAACGTTTTGTAGTATACTAGAAGCTACACTAATGTTATCAACAGGGAAACCTTTTAACTTAGTAATCTTTGCAGTTAAGTTATCTCCTCTAGTTCCATCATTATTAAAGACTAGTGTTTCGCCAACTCTATATTCACTTCCAGAAGTTATAATGCCAATTCTTGATATTTGTCCGGGAGTAACTGCACTAACACTAGCAGTTTGTTCTAGTTTATTTGGAATATACAAATATGGATATTCAGAGTCGGCCTCTATAAGATTGTAAGGTTCTGTGTTTCTCTTCCATCCATTTGCTGCAACATCATAATCATCTTGATTTGATCCAAGTTGGAAATTAAATTCATTAGGAATAGAGTGGTAATTTTCTCCGATTGCATATGGAAAAACCGGTTCCTTATATTTTTCAAATACTCCAGAGGTTGCAGTAAATTTATCATTAACTGTCAAGAAATATGCATAAGTCCCATTTGGATAATCAGGAGTTACGCAGAATCTTCCATTATTTTCATCAAGAACAGTTTCATCTAAGACTTTATAATGAGTATAGTCTTCAACAAAATATCCCTCAGGGAAAATACTTGTAGGAGGTCTTTCAGGTTTAATATCAAGTTCATATCCAGACTTCATCTGAGATATCACACCACCAGTTGGTGTTTGATATGCGTATGGACCATAAATTGGATTTCCATCATATGCAAATCCTAAGATAGGAGAATGTTTAGATGATGGTTGTTCAATACTATTAACTTTCCTTAAATCATTTTCTCCATATAAAATATTACCATCTTGATCTACAGAATAGACAGTTTCTCTAAGTCTTCTTGGAGCATATAGATGAGCATATTGAAGTTCATATTTTCCATTAATAATAACACCATCATCTTTTGTAAAGTATGGAAAATACTTTTGATAAAGATTTACTCTCCACGATTTAATATTCGCATAGAATTTTGGAAGAATTTGTGTGGACCCCGCAGGAATAACATCAATAGTCGTTGAATCTTGATCATATCCCGATCCTGGTTCAATTATATTAACTGTTGTTATTGATCCATTTTCAATGACCGCAGTTAAAACGGCACCAATACCATCACCATTAATAGTAAGATCTGGTGCTGAGAAATATCTACTTCCAGAATTTAAAACAATAATTTGAACAATTCTTCCATTACTAATAATTGGTTGAAGTTGAGCTTGGACTCCGGCATCTAATGTTATTTGTGGTTGATGGTCCAGACCAATAACTTCAGAGGATCCATATCCAACTCCACCATTTTCTAGGTGAATTGAAGTTACTGTTCCCCTAACAATTGGTTGAATAGAAGCTTCAAAAGTTTCCGATCCGATTGATGAAATACCAATCTTACCAGTTAGTGTTGCAGTTATTTCTGGATAGTTAAATATGTGAGTTCCAACTCCAACTGAAGTAAGATCGACATATTGCTTTGTTCTATAATAAAACTCTGTATCGGAAGCAACTCCAACTTGAGATAGTTTAAACGTTTTATCATCAACTTTAGTGACATAATATTCTGTATTAGTGGTCAATCCAGATATACTTGTTCCGGTACAAGTGTATTTTACTTTTTCTCCAGAATTATAGTCATGATTATTAATTACGATAGAATCAGAAACAGTGTTAATTCCAGAAGATGCAGGAGCAGTTCTTTTTTTATTTTCATAACCAGATCCATTATCAACAATATTAATAGAACCAACTACTAATTTTTTACTTACCGATTGAAGTGAGTGTTTTCCAATACCATGAGAGGATAAAAATACAGTATTAATTCCAGATATTGCGTCCGATTCAGTTGGATGCAAACTAACCGTGGTGTTATCAATTGTTGAAACAAAATAAGATGCGTTAGTTACTATTCCACTTATTCCATCTTGATCAGAAGTTTTGTAAATTATTTGCTCTGCATTTCTAAACTTATGATATGTTGAGAATCCAATTCTAGATTGAGTTGCTGCAGTTCCAACTATAACTTGATTTGATACTAAGTCAGCAAAAAATTCTACTTTATGTACAATAGATTTCATATTGACTTGACCCAGAGCTCTAGATCCATTACCTCCAGTAATTGTCAATATGGGAGTTTCTGCATAATCAAATCCAGGGTCTACGATTCTAATTTCTTTAACTCCTCCAGATATTGCCGCATATCCAGTTGCTCCAGTTCCGACAGAATCATTAACAATTAAATTTGGAACATTAATAACGTCAATATTTCTTCCAGGAGCAAGAACTTGAACATCTTCAATTTTTCCATATTTGACAATATCCTTAGATTTGTAATTTAATAGTTCAACACCATTAATAAACATACCAGTGGATCCTGGTTTTGTTTTATTAACAGTTCCATCATTAATTGGAATAGAAAACTCTCTAAGTAATTTTTGAGATGCTAAATTTTGACCATTCAAATCAAATGGATTTATTGAACTATCAGCAACAGTTGTTTCTTCAGAAAGCGATACAAAATTTGAATTTAAAATATCATTTCTACTTTTTGCAAATTTCAAAGTAAATCCATCAACTCTTTTGACAAAATAAAGCCCGTCATCAAAAAGTCCAGTTCCTCTAACTGTTCTGGTGTCTGAACTTCCAGAGTCATTGATAAAAGATTCACTAACTAATCCAGCAGAGTAAAAAATTGCGTCTCCAGTATAAAAACCATGTTCTTTACCTGGAGATATATTAAATGTATCTCCAGCAAAAGTTCCAGAGAAAGTAATTTTTCTAGAGGAAACATCTAATGGTAAGGAATCATAATTAGGAATTGATGGTGAAGCAACTAGATAGTCGGTTCCATTATTATAAACATTAGATACATCAGTGGAAAACTGATCTATATTTGAAAATGTATTTGATACTCCTTTTAAAATACTTCTTTTTATTCTGTATACTGAATTTAAATCGAGAACACCTTGCCCTCTAACGGTAAAACTCTTGGCGGAAGTAACTGCAATAATTCTTGTTTGTTTTGTTGTTCCATCACTCAAAACAAATACGGCAGAATCTCCTGGATTAAATCTAGGAGTAACATTTAATGTGACCCGATAAGTATTGTCGGAAGAATCAATTAATTCTAATTTAATTACTTTATAAATTGGAGATATATTATAAAACCAATTTCGCGATCTCTTGCTATTATCAAAGCATCCGAGATTTGATATATTAACTTTTCCACCTTTCTCTAAATCATTAGTATTCGATGGTAAATTGATGGTTCCTAGAACGGAATTAATTCTAACTTTAATAATTTCATTTTGATCTAACTTAGATCTTCCATATGCAAAAGTATTAACACCAACGGTAGTAGCATCAGAAATAGTGTTAGTTACATTACTAACACCAAAAAATTGAGTTAAAGATTTTGAAGTGTAAGATACTACTCCAGTGGTAGTATCATTATAAGAAACATATAACTCTCCTGTAGAACCAAATCCAACTGTAGAATCAACATCCAGTGTTGTTGATCCAGAGGAAACTTGTCCAATAATTCTTGTTGTTGGTTCTACAGCAAACTTTCCATATATTGATCCATCTACACCAATATCTCTATTATATCCACCATCAAATTTAAGTTTATAAAAAGTTTGACCAAAACCAACAGATATTTTTTCAATGTCTGTGACGGGTGCGTATGCTTTGTTTATATTTGATCCAAATTTATATTGATCTTGATATAAAGTTGCATTTTCTAAATTTTCTGGATTTCCCTCAATAGATTCTACTACCAAATCATTGGTAATTCTATATTCTGCATTTGAAGGAGATATTAGAAAATCTCTGGGTTTGATAATTTTTATATCTTCATTATATAAAGCTTTAAATAAAATTTCAAAAGATACATCAGTTCCTTTACTTAAGTAAAAATCTTTTGATTGCTTTATGAATAAATTTTGATTTACTTCTGGGTTTAAAGTTCTATTTTCAAATCCAGGTAAAAATTGAGTTTTTGTTTTTGTTAAAAATTCTTTTAAAAATAAACAACTTAAATTTTTAATTGTGGATCCAGATTTATGATCATCAGATTCACTTTCTTTAAATACAACTTCTTCTTTATTGAGTTCACTTCTATACGAAGTTATTCCAACAAATCCTCTAATACAACCAGTAAAGGAAAAGTCAGTTTTTCCAGTATATGTTATTAACTCATCATTAATCTGTAAAAGACCATATGAATCTGGAAATCCCTGAGATCCTGTTGGAGATTCTCCAGGATCAATATTAATTGTTGTTGCATCAAAATCAAGATCTCCACTTAGAGTAACAGTTTCAGATAGATTTGTAGTTTCATCTAATTTGATATATCTGTCAATATTTTGAATTAAATCAATAGGACCACCTTGATATTCTTGCCCAAGATAATACTGTGTTAAAAATTCAGAAATGAGTGGGAAGTCTTCCTTCACATAGGAGGGAAGTTGATTAGATACAATGCTATTAAACTGAACTCTGGTTTCTGACATTTTATGATTTTATCGTCTTTGTGTTTAAATTAAATTTAGTAAGAATAAGATCCACCTGATGACCCACCAGATGAACCGGCAGTTGAGGTAGTTGATTGTGGAGTGGTTGCAGTAGACTGAGTGGACTGCTGTACTACTGTTGTTGATGTTGCTGTCGAAGAACCTCCTGTAGATGTTCCAGCGATATTGGATGTATCTGGACCGCCTGAACGAACCAAATTACCATTTGGATAACTAGAGGACACAGTGTAACTTGATGCAGAAGGATCTAAACCAGATGCTATGTCATCAATAACAGTTTCAAAGTTACTGTTACTTATATCTAGTTGCAAATAAAGATCCTGTAATCCAACAACATCATTAGACGTTGGAGTTACCTCAATTTCAATAATTGGTTGATTGTCTTTTAATTTTCCACCTAAAACATTAACTGGATTTAGAGTAATCGTTCCATTAACATAGTTAATAACACCAACATTTCTTCTTACAATGGTTGGCGATTGAGATCCAATACTTGACAATGTAAAGAAGAAAAGACTTCCTGTAGTTCTATTTGTATCAGGAATATCAGATAGGTAAACGTTTTGATCAATTCCAACAACTCTAAATGCAGATGTTTTAATATTGTATCCACTCATACTTTTAATATGGAAAGAATTTCCAAATCCAATCGAATATTCTGCAAAGGTGTCTAAAACTACTCTCAAGTCCCTTCTCATGGCCACAGTGGTGATGTTTGAAGTCACTGACTCATGACTATCATCTACCATTTTTAAAAATTTGCTATATTTAAATCTTGCTCCATATTTGTTTAGTTCACTAGACTCTGAGTATTTCGTTGTATTGTTCTGAACAACCGCTGAAACAAAAGATGCTGATGGTGCTAGGTTTGAATTATAATAAATCTTCGTATTGACCTCAAGATACAAATACTTAAGATCTAAAATTTCAGGAACAATTCCTGCAACTGCATATTTTTTTAACTTATTTTTTATATTTTGTTTGATCAAATTTGGAAGGAAATCGCCAAATCTAGGTTTGATGCTAATAAAAACTTTTCCATATTGTGGAGGAACTAACTCTTCGCCACCAAAAACAGAGATCGATTCAGTTTCAGGATAAATTTTTGCGGGAATAATTGTTTCATAATCATTTGCAGTTAAAGCTCTATTCTGAGATGCATAAATTCTTGGTGCAAATTTCTTAATTGACTCTACACCCTCAATAGTTTCTCCTCCAGATGCTGGTATTTCGGTTGTGAGGAGTGAAATACCAGCGGTTACTGTGTATTCTTGAGAATTTCTTACATATACCAATCTACCTGCAAACGTAAATTGACTCACTCCGTTTGCAGCATCACCATTTGATGTAATATAATCCACTGTAATAAAATTGTTATCTTGGAGTTTATTACCAAAAACTCCATCTCCAAAAAATACTTGATATCTTTCATCTTCAACTTCTTGAAGATAATAAACTTTTGAATTTGAATCAATATCAAAAAGACTATCTTGACGACTATATTTTACATTTCTAGAGGATTGTTCATTTGGTTTTACTGTAACCGTAATTAAATCAGTATCAATTCCTGGATTTTGTAAAACAAATTTTTGATTTGGTGTTCTTGCGCTATAAGTGAAGTTTGAAGTTAAAAGAGATCCCTCATAAACAAATATATCATCAAATGATGCAATATTATCAACAACAGGAACTGTTATATCCTCTAATATACAGAAAGTATATGATTGTCTTCCAAAAGAACCTTGACTTGTAGCTACAATACCTTTCTTTAAAGTAATTGTGCTTGGAACTGGTGTAATATTACTCGTATCAATGAAAAAACTAACCGTTGCAGCAGATGCTTTTCTAGATCTAGGCAGATATCCAATATTTCTTGCTAAAGAAACAACATTTTCTCTTAATGTTGCACTGTCAATGAATACTTCATTTGCGACCATGTTCGCATTATATGAAGTAATATAGGTGTTGTATGCCAAAACATCAAGAATTGTTGAAAGATTTGATCCTTCAAAATCATAATCAGTAAAATTAGAGTTTTCTTTTAGATATTCTCTAAGTGTGGTTTTTACCTGACTAAAGTCTAGGTTTGTAAAATTAGCTAGTGGCATCGTTTACCTAGTTTGCTGCAAGACGAATTGTAATTCTTGTGGGGGTATATCAGCACCAATAATCTCATAAGTGATTATTGCATCGAAACTATTGTTATCAAAGTCTGGTAGGATCCTTACTTTGTCTAATCTAACTCTCGGTTCAAACCTCTGAATTGATTCTGTAATTTGATCCTTAATGACTATTGCCGATATTTCGTCAATATTATCAAAAAGTGACCTATTGATATTAGATCCAAATGTTTCATCGAAAAATTTCTCACCAGGTATCGTAAATACAATATTTCTTATAGATCGGGCAATTGCATTTTCGTTTTTAAGGACAATAAGATCACTTGTCAGAGGATTTCTCTGAAAAGTCATACTAATATCCTTAAAACCCTGACTTACCCTCTCTAAAGGCACAAGAATCCTGCAATTATGTATTATTTATCAACCAAAAAGTGGTTCTGGATCACTTTCTGGGTCAAATAATTCACTTTCTTTGATTTTATCAGTCTTTTTAGGGGTAATTTTGTCGTTAGCAATCTCACGAAGCATTTTTTGGTACTGATCGTTAGCTAAATTGTCTAAAAAATCATTGTTCGGAGACATTTTCTTCTTCCTTTGATAGATTTTCGCGTTCTTTTGCTGTTTTCCAGAAATATTCATCCTCACGACCCATTCCAAGTCGCTCAAAACCATTTTCAACTTGATAATATTGAGTTGAAACCTTAAAATCTGGCATTTTTGGTTCAACAGGTGTCAAACTGTTGTCATAGATACGCATTCTGTTATTAGGATACAGTGCATATTGACCATTTTCCAGTTCAATCAAGTTATGTGACTTGTGTTCAGCTGGATTTTCACTTGTTGCATAGTCAACTACCTCAGGATCCTGATGATAGTTATCTATTGTGCAGATATATGTTCCTTTTTGATTACCAAAATCGCGTGTATACAGTTCATAGTCCATAGAACCAATAAATTGCTTTGTAATGGATACGACGCCGTAATCCATGCAATTCCAGAATTGTAGGTTAGGTAGGTCCATATCAGGTGAAGGCGTCTCAGGGGCGCTTACAAACGCGCTGATGGGCAATTTATCATACAGTGCCGCATACTCAGGTAGATAGGTCTCAAAGTAAAAAGTACGTCCAGGAATCGATTTGCATGATACCCAGACACCCTTTACAAATTCTCCATGTCCAGATTGATGATCCGTTAGATATTCTTTACGAACCCAGACTTCGACCGAGGGGAGGTTGCAAATAAGTGCTGCCATATTAATATGTTCAGTTAATATATCTATACAGTAAAAATGCCCCTAGAGCATTCCTAGGAGCATAATTAAAAAACAAAGTATTGTGAATACCATGAGGGATAACCCCATGGCATATACCCATAATGGGATCTTATCCTCTTCCTTGACCACGATACTTTTTCTTTGCTTTATTACGAGAAGTCGCGGATAGCAAAGTATACTGCGAGTTTCCTTGCCGAGTTTTCTTGGGCTTACCCTTAACGTAAGTGCCGCCTTTCATCATCATAATTCAGTACCTCAGATTACGCGAGTTTTTTCGTGACCGACCCTGATACGAGGATCGCACCAGATATCATATCCCATTTCTTTTGCATCAAGACAGAATGAGACATCCTCACCACACATGTCCTGAACATTCCCACTCTCAAAGACTTGCATCTTAGGAGCAAACCAGGGATATTCCATATTCTCAAAGATGCCATTCTTAATCAATACCCAACCAAATCCTGTATAATCAACAGTGAATGGTTTGCGTCGTTTGGAAATTGATTCGACAGTTTCGTGATTCATCACTCCACCATTCTTACGGAAATCATCTTCTTCCAACCAGTGTGCGACAGAAGTTGTGACACCATCTTCAGTAGCATACCAACCTGCAGTAATGCCACGCTCATCACCTTCTGCAGGAACAGCCAAGTCACACAACTGCCAGAACTTGTTAGTGTCAAATACAATATCACTATCAATCCACAACTGATAATCATACTTCAGTTTACCATCCCAAGGGATCTGCTTAGGTCCACGTAGTACATTCGCACCAAGACATTTACAACGTGCAAAGTTAACCATAGAAGAGTAATCTTGACTGATCTGAATACTCATTCCATTCTGTACCATATCAAAGCACAGTTGTACAAAGTTCTTTAGAAACGTAAATGAACATCCACGTCCTGGAAGGCAAAACACAATAGTCTTACCCTTCATCCTTTCTTTGATTGCCGCGATGTCCCACTCCTCTTTCTTCTTGGGTTTGGGGGCGTTCGCCTTAACAGTAAATCCTTTTGCCATGTTTTTGAATAACCTTCAGATCAATTATAACAGTGTATATGTATGTTGTCAATATGAATCGCAACCGGGTGGCTCAGTGGGGGAATCCGCACCGGACCCTCCATGATACCTTGTTACTTCTTCATATGATAAATCCTCAAGTTCATAATCAGTCTTCATTAGACCAAC
>CEUJ01044788.1_pt1 | contig 44293 bp, 43 predicted proteins | sample 361531 | NCBI WGS metagenome assembly CEUJ01 (sample SAMEA2622842, study PRJEB7988) | marine metagenome | biome: marine biome (ENVO:00000447); feature: marine epipelagic mixed layer (ENVO:xxxxxxxxx); material: "saline water (ENVO:00002010), including plankton (ENVO:xxxxxxxx)" | depth 140 m | reverse complement strand
TCTGTATTCAAAACCTCCTTTAAGTGTTCGCACTTAATAAGTAGAATTTACAGAATACTCTTAGGTGAAGAGGATATACCAACCTCTGAAAAGAGTATATTTTTTAATAACAAATCATACACCGATAAGGTCATGAATAAGTCTATCGATGATATGATAAAAGATAATGAACGATGATAGGAAATATAATTGGTGGCTTATTCAGCAAAGTAGTAGACAATGCAGAAGGAATACTTGATAAAGTTATTACAACAGACAAAGAAAGAGATGAAGCCAAGCTTGCTCTCAAAACATTATTACTCGAAGCTGAAAGAGAAGCATTCGCAAAAGAAGTCGAAGACAGAAAGAGCGCTAGAGATATGTACAAAGACGATGCATTTATTCAAAAAATACTTGCAACGTTATTCACGGCTGCGTACTTTGGATTAAGTTTCATGATGTTTAGGTACTTTGTAATAGGCGATATAAATATGGGTGAATTTGAGATAAGTTTTGTCTCAACAATATTCGGTGCTATGAGTGCCAAAGTTAATACAGTTGTCGACTTCTTCTTTGGAGGCTCGTCAAAGAAAAATGAACAAATAAATAAAAAATAAAATGGGAATAAATTCAACAGGAGTTGCTTATAACTTCGGACAATTAGGTAGTGCTTATACTGATTTAGAATCAAACATAATAGTACCACCTAAAGATCACGTAATAGTTGCAGTTCAAGCTTGTAGCGCAACAAATGTGTCAGTAAAAGTTCTAACACCAGAACGACTAAACAGTAATGGGCCAAATTTTGTTAATATTGGTGGAGGTACTGGTAGTGCAACTTTTTTAACCGCCCCAAACACAGGTAACGTCAACGGTGTAGTATCAGTAGCTTTAACAGATAACGCTGGTAGCGATATAAAAACAGTAGAGTTAAGTGGTGGAGCTAATGCAAAAGTAAAAGTAGGGCAATTTGTATTGTTAGCAAACGCTAACGCGCAAGTAGATGGTGTGCCAGCTTTAAGTATAGACACTCAAACACCATCCCCTATTTACAATGGGCCAAATGCTAGAGGCGTTAAAATCGCTAAAATAGATGGAGTAAATGTTACATTAGAAGGTCACGGTACAACAGCTTTTGCTGGAATATCACCTGATAGTCAAATGTTAATATGTATTGATGAACAACATGGGGCTGGCGGTAAAGATCCTGGAAATGATCTTGAAATAGGTGCTGGTGTAACTATATATGGTAGATGGACAGAGTTTGGTACAAGTGACAATCACCCAGCAATTTGTTATTTCGGTAAATAATGGCATTAGGTAATAACTCGGGTAAAAACACTACTGGACATAAAGGTCAAATAGTTAAAGCAATAAAAGAACGTAGAATTGCAAAAGATTATAGATCTGTAACTGGTTCACCTATTCAAGGATCCGCGGCTTGTGGATACTCAGGTTCACTTAGTGAAACATATTACTTTAATGGCGCATTTGCAGATCCAAGACAAGGTGATGTAATGTACGCAAGTAAAAGAGCTAGAAGTAATAATAAAATGACAGCTGGTTATATTAAAGTTTTTGACGGTAGAAGTCATCATAATATACAGATAGATACAAGCGGTATTGTTAGACGTACAACAGCTTGTCCTTAAATTAACAATAATTAATAATTAAATAAAATAAAATATGGCATACAAAGACAATATAACAGATTATGGGTTTGGACAAATGGGTAGTGTTTTTTGTGATTCTGCAAATACACCTATTCAACCTCCATTAAATAAAGTTTTTGTTGCTATAACATTTATAGCTGAAACAAAACTAGAGTCACACTCTAGCGCAACTGATAGTGGTTTAATAGCAGATACATCTGACCCAAACGTTGAGTACGTTGGTACTGCTGTGGCCGCTCACAATGCTACTATAGATCAAACACCTACCCAACAAACAGTAACTACAGGTTGTGGAGGTGCAAGTATCGATAGTTCTAATATTTTTCCAAGAGGACTTACTATATATGGTAGATGGACTAGAGTTGAAATAGCTAATGGTGAAAGCGGCGCTTTAATTGCTTATATAGGAGACTAATGGCTTTAGGTTCACCGCTAGGCTTGCATTTTGATAGCTCAGTTTCAACTAATGTTGATCACCCTTATAGTGTAGATAAATTAATAGGCTGGTGGGATTTTACAGACAATAACGTTGTTTTTACTGGAGATATTGGTTCTTTATCAACAGCTAGTACTGGTGACGCTATAAAACAAATAACAAACAAAGCTAATAGTGGTACAGATAATTTAGGTAATTTTTTAAGAACGTTTGGTAGTAGTAATGCCGCTAATAGCTCAAATTTATATGGAATAACAACTATCAACGGTAATTTATTTAGATTTTGCTCAAGAGATGATAATAGTTCTACTAATGATTTACCATTCGTTGCTTCAAGAGTAGATGGTTTTGGTGGTGTTGTAAATGGTAATGGGCTAGGAACCAGCGGAACTTTTTCCACATCTATAATCAATAATCATAATTTAAGTATATTTTTTGTTATTGACTCTCTCTATACCAATGTTGTTGGAAGTTCTCAAGGAGATCACTTTATGGGTATAGGAGCAACGTTATCTGGATTTAGTAGTAGTGGTCCTCCATATGCTCCTGGTTTTAGACTTACAGCTAATAGATCCGGAGATGATTGGCAGTGGAGATCTCCAAGTTTAGATTCTGGTTCTCTTTTAGAGGTTACAAATTTAGACACTAATATTCAGTTAACAACAAATATAGAAGCTTGGTCTATAATAAATTCTTCAGGAACAAACGGTGTTAAAATGTATAGAAATTTTGACACTAGCGATGGAGCTAGCACAACAATAACTAATAGTGGAACTGATGATGGTGTAAATTTTCAAATGAATGATGGTTGGTTTTCGCTTGGCGGTTACTCTTTAGATAAATTTCATAATGGAGTTTTTGATGAAAACTTTGTTAATGTAAAAATATTTGAAGTATTAATATACAACAAGGCTTTGACAGATAATGAAAAATCAATTATAGAAAACTATATTAGATCAAAATATTATATAAATTAATAATTAAATAAAATTAAATACAATGGCAAAAAAACAAAAAACGGTTGAACTAAAACCAAAGGTAGAAAAAGTAAGTGATGAACACTTAGAAGATTTACAAAATGTAGTAAACTCTGTTAATTCTATACAGTTTAATATTGGTAAAGTAGAGGCTCAAAAACATAATCTTCTTCATGGATTAATTGAAGCTCAAGAGCAAATTGGAGTTCTTCAAAAAAAGATGTTAAAAGAATACGGTAGTTTTGATATAAACCTACAAGATGGAACTATAAATTGGCCTAAAGAAAAAGAAGATGAAAAATAATATAATCAGAAAAATTACTATAGGTAAAGATTATAAAAACGATTCAATGCACTATGCTGTTGATCAAGATGTTTATGGTGGTCATAAAATCTGTGATATAATAGAAGAAGAAGATAAGTATTGTATTTATATTAGAAAAGAAGAAGTGGTTATACCTTGGAAAGATTTTAATAAAAATATGGCTATATCTGTTGAGTACAATTTAGAATATTAATGAAAGCTTATAAAGACTTTATTATATCACCAATTGGTGAAAGATATAATAATTCTAAGAAAGTTGATGACAAAGAACTCATATTAAACACTGAAGTTTTTAATCATCAATATATAAATAGATTAGCAAAAGTAATCGCTACTCCACTATTATTTCAATCACCTATTAACGTGGGTGATGAAGTAATAGTGCATCATAATATTTTTAGAAGATGGACTGACGTTAAAGGTATAGAGCGAAATAGTAGATCATACTGGAAAGAAGATAAGTATATAATATCACAAGATCAAATATATTTATATAAAAAGCAAGAATGGTTAGCCATGCCAGGCTATAGTTTTGTTCAACCTATAAAATCAAATAACAAACTAACTAGTGATGTAGAGCAGCCATTAGTCGGTATTGTGAAATACACGGATGGTAATTTAAATGTAAATACACTTGTGGGTTTTACGCCTAATAGTGAGTATGAGTTTGTTATTGAAGGTAAAAGATTATATAGGGTTTTAAATAAATTTATTACAATTAAATATGAATATCAAGGAAACGAAGAAGAATATAATCCAAGCTGGGCACAAAGCGGTTGAAGAATTAATTAAGGTTGCTAGAGAAGAGATAGTTGATTCAGACGAAGACATATCAGCAGACAGATTAAAAAATGCCGCGGCAACTAAGAAATTAGCTATATTCGATGCGTTTGAAATATTAAACAGAATCCACGAAGAAGAAGCAATGCTTGAAGGAAAAACAATAGAAGACGAAAAGAAAACTGCTTTCAAAGGATTTGCTGAAGGTAGATCAAAATGAAATACGAACAAAGCTTATATAAAATAGTAAAACCAATAAAGCTCAATACTTTAAAAAGATTAAATAAATCTAAAAAGTGGGAATATGGTTATAATAAAGAAAATGATATTGTTGTAATATCAAGAACTGGGATGATTGGTGATGTTATAGAAATACAAGGATTTAAAATAGCTCTACCTAAACAACCAAAACAAATATACTCTTGCAGCAATGAAAAATCAAAACAAAAGTGGAAACAATTTCCGCCAAACCCTGATTTTAAAAAAATTAAAACAGTATTTGACTGGCAGGTTTACCCGGACGATTTTAAAGAAAAGCATTACGGATATATTGACGAAGAGTTCAAAAGAAGAGAAGAGGGATTTTGGTTTATGAATCACGGTGAGCCAACATATATAACCGGTACTCACTATATGTACTTGCAGTGGAGTAAAATAGATGTTGGTGCTCCAGATTTTAGAGAGGCAAATAGATTGTTCTTTATATTTTGGGAAGCGTGTAAAGCAGATAATAGATGTTATGGAATGTGTTATTTAAAAAACAGACGTTCAGGTTTTTCATTTATGAGTTCAGCTGAAACAGTTAACTTAGCAACACTTGCTAGTGATAGTAGGTTTGGTATATTATCTAAATCAGGAGCTGATGCAAAGAAAATGTTTACTGACAAAGTTGTACCAATAAGTATTAATTATCCATTTTTCTTTAAACCGATACAAGACGGTATGGATAGACCAAAGTCTGAGTTAGCATACAGAGTACCTGCTAAAAAGTTTACACGTAAAAAAATACGTGAACGTGAAGAGGTTGATGACATGCAGGGTCTTGATACAACTATAGATTGGAAAAATACAGGTGATAATAGTTACGATGGTGAAAAGCTTTCTTTACTAGTACATGATGAAAGTGGTAAATGGGAGAGACCTGATAATATAAAAAACAACTGGAGAGTTACAAAAACTTGTTTAAGACTAGGTAGTAGAGTTGTTGGCAAATGTATGATGGGGTCAACTTCTAACGCGTTAGATAAAGGGGGTGATAATTTTAAAAATCTATATTATGATTCAGATGTTACCAAGCGCAATAGAAATGGACAAACTAAGTCGGGATTATATTCTTTGTTTATTCCTATGGAATGGAATTACGAAGGATTCATTGATGAATTCGGACGACCTGTATTCAGTAATCCTAAACAACGAACACTTGATCCACATGGAATAGAAATAGACCAAGGTGTTATAGATCATTGGGAAAACGAAGCTGAAGGACTAAGAGATGATCAAGACGCTTTAAATGAATTTTACCGACAGTTTCCTAGAACTGAAGAGCACGCGTTTAGAGATGAAACAAAAAATAGTTTATTTAATCTTATAAAAATATACGAGCAAATAGATTATAACGAAGGAAATAGAAGTTCATCTGTTATAACACCTGGTAATTTTCAGTGGTTAAATGGTAAAAAAGATACAATGGTAACTTTTAACCCAGATCCAAATGGTAGATTTAAAGTTAGTTGGGTACCAGGAGGTAAATTACAAAATAACGTTATTATTAAAAATGGCGTACGATATCCCGGTAATGAACATATGGGTGCATTTGGTTGTGACTCATATGATATATCTGGAACAGTAGATAAAAGAGGATCAAAAGGAGCTTTGCATGGATTAACAAAGTTTTCAATGGAAGACGCTCCAGCAAACACTTTTTTTCTTGAGTATATAGCAAGACCACAAACAGCTGAAATATTTTTTGAAGATGTTTTAATGGCGTTAGTATTTTATGGTATGCCACTACTTGCTGAGAATAACAAACCAAGGTTATTATACTATTTGCGTAGAAGAGGCTATAGAGCTTTCAGCATGAATAGACCTGATAAAGTTTGGAATAAATTATCAACAGCAGAAAAAGAAGTTGGTGGTATACCAAACTCTAGTGAAGACATAAAGCAAGCTCATGCTGCCGCAATTGAAATGTATATCAACGATCATGTTGGTCTATTAGAAGATGGTACTTATGGTACTATGTATTTTAATGAGACGTTAAACGATTGGTCAAAGTTTGATATAAATAGAAGAACAAAACATGATGCTTCTATAAGTTCAGGTCTAGCAGTTATGGCTTGCAATAGACATTTATATAGACCAAACCCAAAACAAAAAAGACAACCTTTAAACCTACATATATCAAAATACAATAACAAAGGAGCTTCATCAAAGATAATTAAAAATAATATATGAGAACAGAACATTCTATAAATTTTCCATCACAAGCTGTTAGTGATCTAGAAAAAATAAGTGAAGATTATGGTTTAAAAGTTGCTAGAGCAATTAGACATGAGTGGTTTTCTGGTAGCACTTCTAAGTATGATAACTATCAAAACAATTTTCACAACTTAAGACTTTATGCTAGAGGTGAACAACCTATACAAAAATACAAAAATGAATTATCTATTAATGGTGATTTATCTTATTTAAATCTTGATTGGAAACCTGTTCCTATTATTCCTAAGTTTGTTGACATTGTTGTTAACGGTATGGCTCAAAGAAACTTTGAAATAAATTGTTTTTCACAAGATGAGAAAGGTGTTAGTAAAAGAACAAATTACATGGAGTCTATACTTCGTGATATGCGAGCTAAAAAATTTAATGAAATAGCACAACAAACTTTTGGTGTAGACTTGTATGAAAATGAAAAAGAAAAACTACCAGATACAGAAGAAGAACTTGCATTACACATGCAGCTTGATTACAAACAAGCTGTTGAGCTAGCGGAAGAGCAAGCTTTAAATGTTTTACTAGAAGGTAGTGATTATGATCTTATAAGAAGAAGATGTTTATATGATTTAACAGTACTTGGTATTGGAGCTACAAAAACTACATTTGATTTTAGCAGTGGAGCTAGAGTAGAATATGTTGATCCAGCTGATTTAGTTTATTCTTATAGTGAGTCACCATACTTTGAGGATATATACTATATAGGAGAAGTAAAAGAAATACCTATTAATGAATTAGTTAAACAGTTTCCTAATTTATCAGAGTCTGAGATAAAAGATATAGCAGATAAATATTCATACCCACTAGACTATGTTAACCATAAGGATAAAAATAAAGTTCAGGTTTTATATTTTAATTACAAAACTCACATGAATGATGTTTATAAATTAAAAACACTAGGTAGCGGTGCTGAAAGAGTAATTGAAAAAGATGATACATTTAATCCGCCAGTTGAAAATATGGATGGAGACTTTAGTAGACTAGAGAGAGTTGTAGAAGTTTTATATGAAGGTGTTTATATAATAGGTTCTGATAAAATACTAGAGTGGAGAATGTGCCCTAATATGATGCGTACAGACTCTGACTTTAGTAAAGTAAAAATGAATTATCAACTAGTAGCACCTAGAATGTATCAAGGTAAAATTGAATCAATAGTCGGTAGAGTAACTAGCTTTGCAGATATGATACAACTAACGCACTTAAAGTTACAGCAAGTAATGGCTCGTATGGTTCCTGATGGTGTTTACTTGGATGCAGATGGTTTAGCAGAAATAGATTTAGGCAATGGAACAAATTACAATCCACAAGAGGCTTTAAACATGTTTTTTCAAACTGGTAGTGTTATAGGTAGAAGTTTTACATCAGATGGAGACGTAAATCCAGGTAAAGTACCAATACAACAAATAAGCAATGGAGTTAATAGTGGTAAAATACAAAGCTTAATAACTACTTATAATTACTACTTACAAATGATACGTGATGTAACTGGATTAAACGAGGCCAGAGACGCTAGCACACCAGATCGTAACGCATTAGTAGGTGTACAAAAAATGGCTGCAGCAAATTCTAATACAGCTACAAGACATATATTACAATCAATGCTGTACATAACAGCAGAAGTTGCAGAGTGTTTATCTCTTCGTATTGCTGATATAATAGAATACTCACCAACTAAAGAAGCTTTTATAAGAGCTCTTGGAGCTCATAATGTTGCTACATTAGATGAAATGAAAAATTTACATCTATATGATTTTGGTATATTCATAGAATTAATGCCAGATGAAGAAGAAAAAGCTATATTAGAAAATAACATACAAGTTGCTATAGCTCAAAAATCAATAGACTTAGATGATGCTATAGATTTACGTAATGTTAGAAACGTTAAACTAGCCAACCAATTGCTAAAAGTAAAACGTAAAGCTAAAATTGCTAGAGACCAACAAATACAACAGCAAAACATTCAAGCTCAATCACAAGCAAATCAACAAGCACAACAAGCTGCTGCTCAAGCTGAAGTTCAAAAAAATCAAGCAAAAACTCAAGCAGAAATACAACTAGAGCAAGAAAAGAATAGATTACAAACTATGTATTTACAGCAAGAAGCTAGTGTTAAAAAAGAATTAATGGCTTTTGAGTTTGAGTTAAATTCTAGATTAAAAGGAGAAGAAAGAGATTTAGCTAGCAAGTTAGAATCTATGAGAGAAGATAGAAAAGATCAACGTGTTGATAGACAAGCTGAACATCAGAAACAAATGATTACTCAAAGAAGTGAGGGTGATTCACTTAAAAAGTTTGAGTCATCAGGTAATGATATAGTTACAGGAGACGCAGGTTTAGACTTGTAGTTTCTTAATTTTTAATATTTTATAAAATTTTATTATGACAGAAGAAAATAAAGATGTTGTTGAGGAAGTATCTCAAGAACAAGTTGAGTCACCTGTGGAAGAGGTTGCTCAAGAAATAGATGAATCAAAATTTAATAGTGCTGGAGATGATAGTATAATTAAAGTTGATTTAGATAGAGCACCTACACAAAGCGAAGAGGTTGAGCAACAACCCGCTGAAAAAGAGGTGGAAGTGGCAGAAGAGCCAGCTACAACAGAGCAAGTTGTTATGGAAGAAGTTGTTGAAACAGAACCAGAACAAAAAGTTGAAGTTGAACAACAAGAAGTTGTTGAAGAAGTCAAAGAGGTTGTTGAAGAAGCTGTTAAAGAATCTCAAGCCACTAGCAAACCACTGCCTGAAAATGTACAAAAGTTAGTAGACTTTATGGAAGAAACAGGTGGTGATCTTGAAGATTATGTAAACTTAAACAGAGACGTTTCCAAGATGGATAACTCTGATGTACTTGATGAATATTATCGCGCTACAAAATCTCATTTAACCGCAGAAGAAAGAGGTTTTTTATTAGAAGAAACTTTTGGTTACAATGAAGATGAAGACGATCCTAAAGATATCAAGAGAAAAAAAATAGCCCTCAAAGAGCAAGTTGCCGAGGCTAAAGCCTATTTAGACGGGCAAAAGTCTAAGTACTATAAACAAATTAAGTCTGGTGTTAAACTCACTGAAGAGCAACAGCAGGCTATAAATTTTTATGAAAAGTACAACAAAGAAAGTCAAGAGCAAGCAAGTTTATCTGAAGCTAGTAAAAAAATATTTTTAGATAAAACTAATAATTTATTTAACGACAAATTCAAAGGTTTTGAATACAATGTCGGTGATAAAAAATATAGATTTAACGTTAAAGATGTTAATAAAGTAAAAGAGACGCAAAGTAATCTTAATAATCTTATCAACAAGTTTGTTGGTAAGGATGGTGTATCACTAGAAGATGCGGCAGGTTACCACAAATCTTTATTTACCGCTATGAACGCTGATGCTATTGCTAAGCATTTTTACGAGCAAGGCAAAGCAGATGCTACAAAAGATAGAGTTGCTAGAGATAAAAATATTAACTTAGAGCCTAGAAAAACATTTGGCGAAACAAACGTCGGTGGTGTTAAGTATAGAGTTTTAGGTGATAGTGCTAATGACTATAAATTTAAAATTAAAAAGAAAAGTTAATTATTTAAAAAAAATTTATTATGGCAATTACTAATGGGAATTTGCTTAACTTAACGCCCTCGGCAATTAAGCAAAACCTACAAACAAATTATTTAGATCTTGCTTCTGAGGCTGGCAAAGGCTGGGCTCAACAGTACGTGCCAGACTTAATGGAAAAAGAAGCTGAAGTTTTCGGACCGAGAACTATATCAGGTTTTTTATCTCAAGTCGGTGCAGAAGAAGCAATGACAGCTGATCAAGTAGTTTGGTCTGAACAAGGTAGATTACATTTATCTTATAAAGCTCAAATTACTGACGGTGACGCAGGTACTCACGCTGGTGGTCAAGTTACTCTAGTTAAAGATATAGATAACAAAACTATAGATGGTACTTTATTTAACCATGGTATTAGAGTTAATGATACTGTTATAATAGCTTCATCAGAAGCTGTTGTAAAAGCTATTGTTACTAAAACAAATGTTGGTACTAGTAACGTTATTGAAGTTGCTCCTTATGGTGTAGCTACTTTAAATGCAGCTGGTTTTACTGACTTTAGCTCTAGTGCTGAAGAGTGTACTGTAATGGTTTACGGTTCTGAGTTTAGAAAAGGTGATGATTACCAAGGAAGTCCAACTAGACAAGCTAACGAACCTTCTTTCAAATCACTTTCTAATAAACCTATTATTATGAAAGATTACTACCAAGTATCTGGATCAGATGCATCTAGAATTGGTTGGGTAGAAGTTTCTTCTGAGCAAGGTCAGTCAGGTTATCTTTGGTACTTAAAAGCTGAAGCTGACACAAGAGCTCGTTTCACTGATTACATTGAAATGGCTATGCTTGAAGCTGTACTTGGTGGTGATGCTTCTGATGTTTTTACTGGAGCTGAAGTTGCTGCTGATGACTTAGTTGACGATTATTTAGAAGGTGGAACAGCTGCTTACTCTGGTGACTTACATGGAACTCAAGGTTTATTCGATGCTATCGAGTCTAGAGGTCATATAACATCTGGTGTAACTGGTGTTAACGCTGCGACTGATTTAGCTGAGTTTGATGCTATACTAGCTGAGTTTGACAAGCAAGGTGCTATTGAAGAGTACATGATGTTTGTTAATCGTACAACTAGCTTGGCTATAGACGATATGCTTGCTTCAATGAACTCTTACGGAGCTGGAGGTACTTCATACGGAGTATTTGACAACGACGAAGATATGGCATTAAATTTAGGTTTCTCAGGATTTAGAAGAGGTTCTTATGACTTTTACAAATCAGACTTTAGATACTTAAATGATAAAGCTACAAGAGGTGGTATCAACGCTGCTGCTGGTTCTAACGCTATTAGAGGTGTACTTATTCCTGCTGGAACTTCATCTGTTTATGATCAAACAGTTGGACAGAGCATTAAGCGACCTTTCTTACACGTTAGATACAGAGCTTCTCAAACTGATGACCGAAGAATGAAGTCTTGGGTTACTGGTTCTGTTGGAGCTGCTACATCAGCGCTTGATGCAATGCAGTTACACTTCTTAACTGAAAGATGTTTAATCACACAAGGTGCGAACAACTTTATGTTGATGAAGTAAGACTATTTATTTATAAGGGCGGTCTTGTATCGCCCTTATATTTTTTTTAATTTTTATTATATTATATTATGGCAAAGAAAAAACAAACAACTAAGGTTGAAGAACCTGTAGTTGAAGAAACAATAGCTGTTGTAGAACAGCCTAAGGTTAAAGTTCCTGAAATAAAAACTAAACCAACTAATACCTGGGAGATAAAAGATAGAACTTATTTTTTAAAAGGAAGAAAAAAACCTTTAACAAGAACAATAAGATCTTCTAATATATATTGGTTTGATGAAGAAAAAGGTTATGAAAGAGAACTAAAGTACTGCGCAAATCAAAGAACTTGTTTTGTAGACGAGATGACTGGTGATCAAAGACTTGAACACATAACTTTTCAAAATGGTGTTTTATTTGTTCCTAAAAACAAAACAGTTTTACAAAAACTTTTAACACTATACCATCCTGCTAACGGTAAAATGTTTTTTGAACACAAACCAAAAGTTATAGCAGAAAATCAACTAGACATACTTGAGATGCAAACAGATGCTTTAATAACAGCAAGGCAAATGGATATTGATTTAGCTGAAGCTATTATGAGAGTAGAGAAAGGTTCTAGCGTATCCAATATGAGTTCTAAAGAACTTAAAAGAGATTTACTATTATTTGCTAGAAAAAATCCTAAATTGTTCTTAGAATTAGCTTCTGATGATAATGTTCAACTTAGAAACTTTGGTATTAAAGCTGTTGAAGAAGGAATATTAAAACTATCAAGTGATCAAAGGCACTTTACGTGGGGGTCAACTGATAGAAAAATAATGACAGTTCCATTTGATGAGCATCCATATACAGCATTAGCACATTGGTTTAAAACCGATGAAGGTATGGAGATATACTCAAATATAGAAAAAAGATTTAATTAATATCTTTTAACTAATATTAATAGCCACTCATTTTGGGTGGCTATTTTTATTTAGGGCTAACCTTTCACTTTATTGTGTAATTATATTACTATAAAAATATATAGTAATATGAAGTCAAAAGGTTTAGGTGATTCTGTTGCTAAAATAACAAAGGCAACTGGTATTAAGTCGTTAGCAGAGTTAGCAGCTAAAGCTGTAGGTGCAAATGACTGTGGATGTAATAATAGAAGAAACTGGTTAAATCAAAAGTTTCCTTATAAAAAATATTAAAATGGTAAATATAGATACGGTATATCAAAAAGTTTTATCAATAGCTAACAAAGAACAAAGAGGTTATATAACGCCTCAAGAGTTTAACTTGCTAGCTAATAAAGCTCAAATGGAAATATTTTCAGAATACTTTTACGAACAAAGTAAATTTAGAAAAATGTTACCTAACGATACCGTTTACTCTGATAGAGAAGATGATATCCAAGAAAGAATAGATCACTTTGAAAAGTTTATGCAAAATGTTGAAATGAACAACGGTGGTAACAACGATGTAGGTATTGGGTTATTACCAGATTATTTTAAAATGGGTAAAGTATATTACGAAAACACTTCTGGTTCTATAGTTGAAATAGTTCATATTGATCAAAACGATCTTAACAATATAAATAACTCACCACATTTAAAGCCAACAACAAGTAGACCTGTATATGTTAGATTCTCAATTGAACAAGATGATAATGTTGGTAGAGAAAGAAGAATAAAGATATATCCTGTTGGAGAATATAATATAGTAAAATGCAATTATATTGCTAAACCTAAAGATCCTAACTGGGGTTTTGTCGTGGTAAATGGCAAAGCACTTTACAACAGTGATAAGGCTATTCACTTTGAATTACACGCTTCAGAAGAAGAGAATTTAGTTAATAGAATACTACAGTTATCTGGAATAATAATAGAGAGTCAAGAGCTATATCAAGCTGCTCTTGTAGACAAACAATTAACTACGCAACAAAAAAATAATTAATTATGGGATTACTAGATAACCAAACACAACAAAATTATTATACTGGTCTAGGAGAAGATTATGGAAGTTATCAATTTATTAGCCTAGATAGTATAATAGCCAATTTTATGATAGCTTATGTTGGTGAAGGCAAAATAATATCAAAAGCTAACAGAACAGACGTGCAGTTTCACGGTATGCGCGCAATACAAGAATTATCTTATGATGTATTTCGTTCTATTAAGGATCAAGAAATAGAAGTTCCCTCTACATTAAGAATGCCGTTGCCTCAAGATTATGTTAATTATGTTAAGTTGGTTAGGGTTGATTCTAACGGTATAGAAAGAGTGTTATATCCAACTGGTAAAACTTCAAATCCGTTTCCTATATCACAGCAAAGTAGTGGTTATTATAATTTTAACACAAGTAATGATAACCTAAATCAGCAGGGATTAACTAATACCGCTGTTACGCTTACTGACACTAATGAGTACGAACCTTTTAATAGTAACACGCTTGAAGCGTTTAGTGATCAGACAGAGACTAATGTATATTCAGACGATTCTACTGATTTAGAAATAGATAATAGAGGAAGAAGATATGGACTAGATCCTCAATATGCTCAATCTAATGGTACGTTTTTTATAGATTTAAGATCTGGATTTATACACTTTGGTTCATCTATAGCTGGTGAAACAATTATATTAAAATATGTTAGCGATAGTTTAGGCACCGACGCCGAAATGGTCGTGCATAAGTTTTGTGAAGAAGCTTGTTACAAACACATTATATATGCTATATTATCTACTAGATCTAACGTGCCAGAGTATATTGTGCAAAGATACAAAAAAGAAAGATTTGCAGAAACTAGAAAAGCAAAAATAAGATTATCAAATATTAAAATAGAAGAATTTACTCAAGTATTAAAAGGAATGGGTAAACAAATAAAATAATAATATGCCAGATATAAAACACACTTTCACCGGTGGAAAAATGAACAAAGACGTGGACACTAGATTTGTTCCACAAGGTGATTACAGACATGCGGAAAATGTTCAGGTAAGAACTACACAGGGTGATAGCACTGGAGAGGGTAATTCTGGCTCTGTTCAAAACGTGAGAGGCACAAGTATTTTAGGTAGTATTAACTTCGACGGGTTTATTAACCCTAATTACGATTGTGTAGGTAGTATTGCTGATGAAAAAAATGATAAAGCTTATTTTTTATTTAGAGGTCCAAGTCCAGCTATGGTTACTGGCGAAGGTAAAGCCCCTATAGTATACGCCGATATGATAGCTGAATACAACTTGACTAATAACTTAGAGTTAGAGCCAGTTTTAGTTGACGTAAAAGGTTATTGGTCTTCTGTATCAGATCTTTTAGACACTGAAAGCGCAGGAACAGCTTATGTAAATATAAACATTAGTTCGTCTAGCGGTCTTTATGACGCTATAAGGGTGCAAAACGCTGATTCAATTAGAATAGGTATGAGGGTTACTCCTTTAGGTGTTACGTTTAGTGGTGATCCACAAGTTTTTGTAAAAGATATAATAACTTTTGATGAATCTAATGACTCAAGACTTATACTGTTGAGTGTTCCTCAATCATTAACAACTGGCTTATTACCTGACTTGGGAAGCGTACTTTTTAGTATGCCAATAAAAGATAGGTTGTTAAATTTTAATCCTCAACAGATTAGTGCTATAAACATTATTGACGATCTACTGTTTTTTACAGACAATTTTAATGAACCTAAAAAAATAAATATACCAAGATGCAAGGCGGGTACAACTAGTTTTTCTAGTCACACCAAAATGATGGTGACAGACCCTAGAGATAGTGATGATATAGTTGATGTTGCTGACGTAGAGTTTATTGGGGTAAGTGACACTAGTTTTTTAAACAATGATTTACTTATTGATAATGTAACTGTAATAAGAAAACCACCAAAAACTCCACCTTCTATTCACGTTACAAAAAGAGAAGAGATAGATTTGAGTGTACCTGTAGATTTTGTTCCAACAGATTCAATGTTAACAGATGGTGGTATTGGCGATATATTAACTTTACAAAGTAATACCTTTACGCAAACTAACTATAAAGTTGGTGATGTTTTAAAAATGCAATCGCAAGAAGACCAGTTTTTAAGCCTAACCGTAACTTTCATGTCTTACACTACCGCATTAAGTGTAGATGATTTGGATGAAAGTGAAGAAGATTCTCTTGGTGTTAACGCGCCTGTTGTAAGTGTTTTAACCCCAACAGACACAATACAAGTTAGTTTAGTTTCTATAAACCTACTAACAGGTGGTGGATTAGACACTACAGACGATGAATGGATTGTTTCTTTTGATTTTGAAAACGATATAAACCAAAAAAAGTTATTTGAATTAAAATTTCCTAGGTTTGCATATAGATACAAGTACGATGATGGTGAGTGTTCTTCTTTTTCTCCATTTTCAGAAGTTGCTTTTTTTCCAGGAGATTTTGATTATGATGTTAAAAAAGGTTATAATTTAGGTATGACAAATCATGCTTTTGAGTTGGTTATTAAAGATTTTATACCTATATATACTCATAGAGATTTAGATGTTTCTGCAGTAGATATTTTAGTTAAAACAACAGATGATGCTAATGTCTATATTTTAAAAACAATAAAAAGAGGTATTGATCCAGAGTGGGAACTTTTTACAACTGGTGAAGATATTTCTGGTTTTACATTGCAACCTACTTTTAAAACAGGTGAGTTAACTTTAACATCAGAAATGATTCACAGTGTTTTGCCAGGTAATCAATTATTAAGAGCTTGGGACAATGTGCCAACAAAAGCAAAAGCTCAAGAAATGACAGGTAGTAGGTTGTTATTTGCAAATTATACTCAAGGTTATGATTTAAAAAACTCAGTATCTTTAACTCAATCAATTATCAGTGAAAACACACCTACTTTAAGTAATCCTGAAAGATCTGTTAAAACAAATAGAAGTTACAAGTGGGGTTTGGTTTTTGGTGATAAGTATGGTAGAGAAACACCGGTCTTAGATTCTTCTTATATAATTGGAGATGAAACAACTGGTTTTAAAAGCATTACGGGTGACACTGTGGTTCCACAAACATTATGTGCTTTTAGAAATAGATTTATTATGAAGCAGGATTGGAACGATCCTTCACAACAAGACACCGCTAATCAACCAGATAGCTGGATAGACTACGTAAAATATTACGTAAAAGAAACAAGCTCTGAGTATTATAATCTTATTTTGGATAGATGGTATTACGCTAAAGAAGAAGAAAACATATGGCTTTCTTTTGATACTTCTGATAGAAATAAAATAGATGAAGAAACTTATTTATTTTTAAAAGGTCAACATGGTACACCAAAACCAGTAATTGAGAGAGACGCTAGGTATAAAGTTATTGCAATCGAAAACGAAGCTCCAATATTTATAAAAACTGAAAATAGAATATTAGGTGATATTAAGTTAACGAATAGTGAAACAGGTGTTGCTTCAGATACTAGCTCCGATCCACCAAACAATCTACTAACAGCTAGGAGCATAAACATACCTGGGGATAATACTGGTACATCTACTGCTGGTACTAGTAGTATAGGTTCTTTTTTAAATCAATACAACATTGAAGAAGCTAAAGGTCAATTAGCTTTTAGAATAATTGGGAAAATGATGAGTGGTAGCACTGTAGTTAGTGAGCATAGATTTCACAAGATAACACCTGTGAATAGCGTTCAATGGCAAGGAGGCGATGCATCAAACACATACGTATCTTGGCAAGAACCGCTTGGAAATGAAGTAAACTACGCTAACCATTTAGCTGATGTAATAGCTAGTGATGATACTCTAGGGTTAGAATATCACATAGAGTTTATTGAGCAAATAGAAGTTAATAAACCAGAGTTTGATGGTAGATTTTTTGTATTAATAGAAAAAGATAAATCTATAATTTCTAACGTTGAGTCCCAGTCTGTTCCAACTGGTGATTTCGTCTATGTAGATACTACTGTTAATTTTGAAATATCGTACTTAGCGTCTGTAGCCAACAATCCTGGTACACAAGGACCGTATTCAAGTTATCAATTTGATGATGATGGTGATATAACGCAATCTGGCAGTGTCAATATTAACGGAGGAACGCTTGGAATAGGTTGTAGTAATGGTGCATTTGATCAAGCATTTCTTGGTGGAGGAACTAATACTGCGGCTAACACAGCAAATTTTATAGAAACAATTAGAAGCCAAGGTCTTGATGATATGCTTTTTATGGATGGATTTAGATTTAGAAGAGCATCATCTCAGTATGCTGAAGATCTAAGTGATTTAGGTTATACCAGCGCGTTTGGCACTGGTGGTACATATCCTGATCCTTTTAATGGACTAAATTTTACTAGGCCAAGGGCTCTCAGGCAAGGCGGTGCAGATGCTGGTACATATGGAAGAATGGCTTTATCTCAAATGATAACAACAAATGAGATTGATGGTTTTGCCGGTACGGCATTATCAAATTTAGCTCACTTTGAAGAAGGTCAAGCTTTTAAGTTTGAAGGTGACCCGTCTAGAATATATAAAGTTATAGCGTGCCACACATTTTCTGGAACAGCTATTAGAAACCATACAATTGCCACCGGTACAAACATGTCTGACCCCGACGCTTTTCATATTTTTGCAGACGTTAATAACGCTGGCTCATATCAAAATCGTTACATGGGAACTGATATTAACAATTGCACACCATGTAGCGGTAATAATTTTGGCGGTAATGATTCATGTGCTGACGCTTGTTTTAGAGCAACTAGGGTAATAGATTTTAGAAGAATAGATACTGATACAAATAATGTTACAAATGAGGGTGTTGATTATAGTGTATTTGATCCAAGGGGTCAATTAAAACATGACGGTATTAATGTAGCTAATGATAGTAATAGAAGAATAAAATTAATAAAAGTTGCTTTAGCGGAAGTACAAGGATCTGTAGTAGTACCTAGCTCTAATAAAGCTATATTTGAAACAGAACCTAAAGAATCTGTGGATTTAGATATATACTATGAAGCTAGTCATGCTATACCCATGACACTTAATGAAAACAACTACGCCGCATATATACCTCATGACTGTGAAGTTAAATTAGAAAGATTTATAAAAGATCGTTATGAGATACCTATAATAAGTGAGTTAACTGAAGAAAATAACCAACTAGTTGTAATACCAAAATTTAATCCCTTTGTTTCAAACGTTGGTACTTCATCAAGAGGAAATCCAGTTGTAGCATTAAGAGGTTATGAAACCGAAGACTCAGTTGGTGATAGCTCTCTGTTAAAGCATGGGATATTTCCAAATGATCAATTAAACTTTATACATAAAAACGGTATAAAAACAAAATCAAAAATATTAAGACATATAGAGAGTACTGGTTTAGAAGTTGAAATTGTTTCTATTACAGTAGAAAATATAACAGCGTTAGGTCAATTTTCTTTTTACACTGGCACAGGTGTAACTATAAACGAAGATGATAACATAGGTTTTGTTAATTACCAATCAAATCTTGGTATTGATACTGGGATGCAGTTAGTTAACGCATATATACCTCAATCTTTTTTTGATGCACTAGCAACTCAGGTGACTATTTTCCCACAGCTTGCTCCCGTAATAGAAATAATAAACAGTGTTGTACAGCAATTAGGCGGCTTTAACACACCTTTAGATATACCAAGTAACGTTTATATTGTAAATGTTACAGATGGGTTTAGCGCTTTACTTTCTGACACAACTTGGATGGCTGCACCAGAAGGAGATATAGCTATACCTTTTGTTCTTGAGTTAGTAAAACCAACGGGTTACTACGAGATAGACAAAGAAACATGGAGATATCCTATAGATTTAAGTTGGCACAATTGTTATACTTTTGGAAATGGATTAGAGTCTGATAGAGTAAGAGATGACTTTAATGCTCCTCAATTAAATAATGGCGTAAAAGCTTCTACAACAGTAACCGAGTATGGAGAAGAAAATAGATCTAGTGGAATAATATATTCTGGCGTGTATAACTCAAGATCTAGTGTAAACAAACTCAATGAGTTTAACATGTCTGAAAAAATAACCAAAGACTTAAATCCAGCATATGGTTCGATTCAAGCTCTTAAGACAAGAGATACCGACGTTGTTGTTTTTGCTGAAGACAAAGTACTAAAGGTATTAGCTAATAAAGATGCTTTATTTAACGCTGATGGTAATCCGCAACTAACAGCTTCTGATAAAGTTCTTGGCACAGCTATTCCTTTTGTAGGAGACTATGGTATATCTAAAAATCCAGAATCATTAGCTAGTGATCAATATAGAATTTATTTTGCCGATAAACAAAGAGGCGCTATATTAAGATTATCAAGAGATGGTTTAACTCCTATATCAAGTGTAGGTATGAAATCTTGGTTTAGAAATAATCTTAGAATGACTTCTAAAATTTTAGGAACATTTGACGTGGTTAACGGCGAATACAACGTTTCTCTTACTATACCTGCTTTTCCTAATATAAAAACAATTTCTTTTAATGAAGCTACTAAAGGTTGGGTTAGTTTTAAATCATATAGACCTAGTAGTGGTGTTTCTGTTTCTGGAAAATACTTAACTTCTTTTAAAGCTAGTGTGTATGAAAATAACGCTAGTTCTACATCCAGAAATATTTTTTACGACGATCAAGAGCCTAATGCCTCAGTTTTAGAAGTTATGTTTAATGATATGCCTAGCACTGTTAAATCTTTCACTGCTATTGACTACGAAGGAACTCAAGCTAGAATTAGCATTGATAATAATGATAGCGAATATTATAATCTACAAGAAAAACCTGGTTGGTATGTTGATTCAATTTCTACAGATATAGAATCAGGTGATACATACAATTTTGTAAACAAAGAAAACAAATGGTTCGCCAAGATATGTGGTGAAGAGAATGTGTTTGACACCTCACACTTTGCTATACAAGGGTTAGGTTTTGCAACCTCTGAACCAATTTTAATTGAACAAACAAGTGGAGGAGATGTTAACACTAGTGTAGATAGCAATGACAGTAACGAAGTAAATATAGATACACAAACGCCAATGAATTTAACAATACGAAATAATCCAAATCATTAATTATGGGAAATTTAGAAAACTGCATACTATTAAATGGTGCTGGCGAACAAATCGACAATCCATTTGTTATTTTTACAGTAGAAGAAAATTCTGGCGATACCGCTGGCAGTACCACCGCTCAACTAGAACCTATGCAATTTGGCGTAGACTCTAATAACGAGGCAAACATGCTAGATCCTGGTGTTTATAAATTTAGAATAGCACCCGCTGTAACTGGTTGGCGTGTTACAATTAATAACTTCAGTATATCTGGTGTTCAAGAATCAAACCCATATGGCACTTCTACACCGCCTAACACACCTGATATAACTCAAGAAAGAATTGCTATTTCAGCTGGTGCTATTGAGTGGGTGAATGGTGAGCAAGGAAATAATGATTTAACAGTTACAATGCATGAGGCAATTGAAAGAGTTTACATGCATAACACTGTTATAACAAATACTGAATATCAAGGCAATGGGGGAGCTGCAGACCCCGATAACAACCAAGTAGAGGTAACAATAAAGTTGAAAGATGACTATCCTATGCCAACAAGTAATTTAACTATAGATCTAGATATTGATGGTGATGCTGAAGACTATGACGAAGTTGGTGGCGGTGTTGAGATTGAAGGAGGTGCAGCTGATTTTAAATTTCATATTATACCTTATCTTTTTAATCCACACTCTAGTAACACGGGGATTACAACTTTTGACTCTGGAGATGGCACGCCAATGACCGGATACTATTCAAATCCTAATAATTACGATGATTCTAGGTTTGAAATTGCACCTAGCATTACTTCAAGTTTGCAATATGAGCCAAATGTAACTTGCTGCCCAATGTTACAAGACACCGTTAACAACGAAGCTTATATTCTTAGTGACTATATTGACGAGTATGCTGAAAGTGTGTCATCAGACACGCAGGTGAATGAATTATTTTATGGTGGATGCGGCACGTATGGAGAGTATGTTAGGGGTCAATACGGTGGTGACTATGAAGATATTAATGACCCCGAATTTCAAGGTTTAGGCACTGATTTTAGTGCGTACCCAATTGGAGCTACAAATCTTGGGAGTCCTTTTGTTGCTGACTATCAATTAAGTCAAGTTCAGGGAAACACAGCGCAATTGCATATGGTTGAAGAAGATGTTAATTATAATCCTATGAACGAGTTGTGTAGAGCTATTCAATTCCACAATTACAATGGTGTTACTAACACCACCACCAACATGTTTGGTAATACTATAGGGGCTTCAGGCTTACCTGAATCCATTAAGTTTAAATTCAGAGTTGCTAGCGATCCTTTTATGGGTGTGGCCGATGGTGATATTGTTAATTTAGAAGAAACTAGACCGCTGTTTGTTTGGTTAAAATACACAACTGGAAATAATGTTGATATTGTCAAAGGGTTTTTGATGCAAAGACCAGCTCAAGATAATGATGGTGATGGAGAAATTACTGGTGCTGGCGAGCTAGCTATAAATGACAGCCCCTTTTTACATAGTCAAGAAGAAACTACAACAGATGACATTGCTTACCAACCTCAATACGAAATAACAGAAATTGAAAATGCTGGTTATGGTGCTTCAGGTGCAGAGATAGAGTTATTTTTAAATCCTGATTTTGACTTTGCAGCACCACCTGGTAACGATGGAACAGGTGTTTTAGAGGGTAGTACAATGAAAGTTTTTGTATTTTTTTCAATACAAAACGAAAATAATCCAAATATTGGCGGTACCACAGGAGGTTTATAAATATTTAGTAATTTAAAAAATAAAATGAATAGATCAACTAATTTAATATTTGACTTAAGATTAAAATCAAAAAATATCTCTGTGTCTGTTGACGCTGTAGATGTTCCACAATCTTTTATATCAAGAAGTTTTTCTAGAATGAGTAAAGCTAGAAAAAACTTTTTAAAAACATACGGTGTATCTATACCTAAAAATAATATAATCGTTAAAAACAATAAGTCAATTATATCTTCTAGAGTTTTAAATATTAACAGTCAAAATGAATTAAAAATTTTTAGTGTTTCTGCTATAACGCCTTTTAACAAAAATGTTATAGTAGCTAAAATATCAATAAATAGTGTTGATGGCAAAAGAATATTAAATCAACCTTTTTTAAAATTAAAATCTAGCATAACAAACTCCCAGGTACTTGATAAGTTAAAATTTAAACTAGTACCAACTTCTATAATAAAAGATTCAGATGGTATAGTCACAGGCTATAATATGAATCTTGTGTACAAAGGTGTGGCGCAAGTATTATCTAATGACAATATAAAATTAGATTTAATAATAAACTCTGTAAACAAAACATCTCCAACAAAGTCTATAGATAAGATTAACTTAGGCGCTTCGCACGTCAAAACAATAGGAGAAGAAAGAGATATTAAAATATATGGATCTGCAGGTACTAATTTTACTTTTACTGCTACAAATGAAGATAATGTTTCTATACTAGGGGGGTTAGCTAACTCTACTGTAACAACTGATACTGGTTTGGTTTTAGAATCAATAACAGGGGTTATACCTGCAAAAGGTTTTTATACAGTTAATTTAATTTTTCCAGAAATACCAACTATTAGATCAACGGCAGTGAATGGTAGTATGGCTGCTAGTGGTGCTATTAAAGTTATATTTGATGATTTAACTGACGTTAAAGTTGGTGATCAGCTTTTTTCAACAGCTATAGATGGAAGTAAGTCTATAAAAGTACTAGAGTTAGATCCTGACGGTGACAATGCGAATGAGTGTAATTTATCTCAAAAACTTACAGCTGCTGATGATACAGAAGTATTTTTTAAAACGCCTACGAAATATTTTATAAACGTAACAACAACAGATACTTTAAGTTCTAGCTTGCCCGCGACATATCCAATGTTTACTTTAAACCAATTTGCAGATCCTCTTTTAACTATAAGAGTAACTACAGATTCTAGACTATACTCTATAAACTCTCAAGCTATTCCAGGTTCTGGAGTTCAAGCATACGATGTTTATTATACTGGTAGAGCGTTAGAAAAAAATGAAACTCTTGATAAAACTCTTTTTCCGCCCAAGTTTAACAAGTCTTTATTTTTAGATAGAACAGACTCTGGGTCATTAAGCGTAGTAAAAACACCAAATTTTGAAAGCTCTATTTTTTTTCCTGATACAACCGTTCGAAATAGTGATTGGACAAATACAGATCCGTTAACAAATGGTGGTACAAGAGTTTCTATAAACCACAAAGCCCCAGTTTTATCAACCGCCGATGGTGTTGCAAACAATGCTTGCACTATAGATTACGTTTTAAATATAATTGAGTGGGGTAGCGAAGACGTAATAATGGAATTAGATTTAGATAACATAATAAACACATAATATGAGTACATATACATTAGCTGTAACATTTCAAAATCCTATTAACATATCAGTAGACGTTGGTGACGATCTTTATTTTACAAACCCATCTACCAACTTTAATAATTCTGGTTTTGATGTTTCAGATTCTACTAGTAGTAACATTTTACTTGGAGAAATACAAAGTATAACTACAGATTCAAATTCAACTACTATAGTTTGCAACTACACAAGTGACATAAATAATACTCCAGGTGAAAATAGTTTTTTTATGTTTAAAAAGAATAAAAAAATAAACACAGCAGCTTTAAAAGGTTATTATTCTAGAGTTGTATTTAAAAATAGATCTTTAAACCCATCAGTAATGTATTCTACTACTTGTAGGATTATAGGTAGTAGTAAATAACAAGCAAAAAATGTAACTATATAATAGTAATTAATTAAAAGAAAAGAGTATGGATCCATTTACTATAGCTAGTATTGTAACAACGATAGGCACAACCGTGTTTAGCGCTATAGAATCTAGAAGACAAGAAAAAGCAGCTAAAGATAAAGAAGATGAAGCTCGAAGAGAAATGAATAAGCTTAAGTCTCAGTACGAAAACTTGGATACGAGTAATCCATTTTTAAACATGGAAAATGTAATGGAAGATTTAACCATAAATCAAAAGCAAGCTGAATTTCAAAAACAACAATTTCAACAAAGTCAAGCTAATATATTAGAAAGTTTTCGTGAATCTGCTGGTAGTAGTGGTATAGCAGCATTGGCTCAATCATTATCACGACAAGGACAAATAGCGGCTCAAAAATCTGCTGCTAGTATAGGTGCTCAAGAGGCAGCGAACGAAAGAGCAAGAGCTCAAATGGCTAGCCAAATACAAAACATGGAGAGACAAGGTGACGTTTACTCAAGATCTTTAGAGCGAGAAAGAATATCAACTCTTTTAGGCATGTCTCAACAAGAAACAGCTGCTTACGCTCAGCAAGCTGGTATGGCTAGACAGCAAATGATGGAAAGTATATCTAGTGGAGCACAAAATACAGCGTCTATGTTTGCGGGATTTGGTGATGGTGAAGAAAGACCAGATGTTCAAGGTAGGCAGCAAATTTATAACACAACTACAGGTGAACCACTAGTAAGTTATGATCCTTATACTGGAAAAAAATTAACATAAAAAAAAAATATGGCAGACGAATTATTAGTAAGAGGTGCTGGTTTAGTAGCACGATCAGAAGGTGTTGGCAACCTAGCCGGCGCAAAGGCTTTGCAAAATGTTAGTGACTATTTAGCTGAAGGAACAGCTAAAGTTATTCAAAAAAGAAATAAAGAGTTCAACAGAATACTGTCTGAACAAATGAATCAACCTGGTATATCAGAGGAGGAGTTGGATAATGTATATAAAAACTTAAACAAACAGAGATTTAGATACGTTTATTTAAACGATAGAAGGCTTAGAGGTAAAATGGAACAAGAAATTGTAAAGCAAGGTCAACAAAAAGTAGATACTGTTTTAAAAAAAGATGAAATTGCTGACGCTACTAAAAAAGTTTTAATTAATACCTCTGGACCAGGTGAAGACGCGTTAGACGAGACTACAAAAGTAAACATAGAAAAAGCTATTACAAATGGTCCAATAAAAGGACCTAATAATGAAGATGGCTATATAGTGGTGACCGGAGATATTAACACAGACAAAACAAAGTCAGACGCACCAAAGTCAGACGTGCCAGAGTCAGACTCTGTAAAAACAAATGAAAAAGAAACAAAAGACACAAAAGCTCAAATTCCATACATGTATGAATTTAGTAGCGAAGTAGACACGGGTATACTGGGAAACTATATAGATAATTATTATAAAAAATATTTAGATCCAAACTCTATTTTTAATAATCTTGGTGATGGAGTAGGTGCTAATGAAGTAGACATGGAAACTAGAGGTCCAGACGCTTATAAAGAAACTGGTATAATAGATCTTAACACTATTAAAAATGATATGAGTAATCTTCCTGAAGGGCTAGAGTTTGTAACTCATAGTGAGTTTATTGATATGATAAATTCTAATGGCATGGACGATGTTTCTATTGAAAAATACAGAGCTAATATAGATAAAAAAATTAATCAAGCTCAGAGCTTGCAACCAGGTCAAAACGTAGATTTTCAATGGCAAGTAGAATTTGACAAAAATAAAACGTTCGTGGTAGATGGTAACGCTGTTTCTATAGCTAGACACGATATATTTGGTAATAGAAATTTTGAAAAAGATATGATTAAAGGTTTGCAAAATGGAACCTACAAAGATCTAGGTATAAACCTAACAGAAGAACAAGTTAAAGAGCTAGATACAAACGGTGGAAAAGTAACTGAAGATGATGCCAAAAGAATAACCAAAGAGCTAATAACAAAACCAGAGTATAGAGAATTATTTAATAATTTATTATCTAGTTTTTTAACCAACATTTCAGAGCAAGTCTATATTGCTTCATTAGATCCAAGCATAAGAAATTCTGCTCCTGAAAAACCAATTTTTATGACCGAAGAAGAAGGTCGTAAAAAACTTGAAGAAATTGAACAAGAAAAAGATTTACTAAAAACTTCATTATACCAAGGGGGAAAAATATAAAAAATAACACGGGTAACTAACGATACAGTATGGATAAAAAATATTTACTATCTGATGGTAGAACTAAAATAGTACCATTAGAATTCGAACAACAATTTCTAAATCAATTAGAAAAACAAAACTTAACGGCTGAACTAATAACTGACGAGCCGGGAAAGTCCCAAGGGACAAGCCTGTCCCAAAACAATCAACTAAAAGTAGACGAGGATTTATCAATAGACCTGACAACAGGAGAAGTTATATCCAAGCAGCAACAAAAAGCTACGGCATCCAAATCGGACGATGGTTCTTTGGATTTCAAAGACAAAATTAAAGTAAGTACATTTGAAGCTGGAGTAAAAGCGGGATTAGGTGGTACACTAGGTGCAACCTATGATTTATTTAAAAATATTAGTACGTTAGGTCTTAATGATGAAGATAGAAATAAGTTTTATCAATTATACTCTAACAAAATAGACAACATAAAACCAAGAGCTAAAAGAGCATTTAAAGGTGCTTACGCTGCAATGTTAGAGCTATACAAAGATATAGATTTTACAGCTATAGCTACTGGAGCATCAAGATCTGAGGAGCAGAGAGAAGAAGAAATAAAAAAACTAGACGAAAAAATTATTAAACAAATAAACGATATTGGAGAGCTAAAGTTTAAAGATGAAGGGCTTGGTATAGTTAAAGGTTTTAAAGAAGGTGAAGCTGCAGATGTTTTAGCGGCCGCTCTTTTTACTCCAGTTCAATTTATGGAAACAATGGTTCCAGCTGCCATGACAAGAGGCGCTTCATTAATACCACAAATAGGGGGTCCAATGTATTATGATTTTAACGAACAAAAAGCAATTAGACTTTACGGTGAAGATGATCCTCAAGCTTTTGAAAAACTAGTTAAAAACAATGAAACAGAAATAGTTGTACCCATGGTAGCTGCAGCTGGTTCGATAGCATTAGAAAGAATAGGTTTAAAAGCTGTTGATGACTATGTGAGATCTGTTCCTGGATTAGCAGGTTCTTTTAGTAGATTACTTACAGCTTCTAACAAAGAGGGTCTTACGGAAATAGGACAGTATGCTATAGAAACTGTAAACACAAGTCTTGGTCAAGGAGATGACTTAGTAGTAGCAACGGCTAAAGGTATCAACTCTATGTTTACAGATGAAGGCATAGAAAGTTTTTTACAAGGTTTTATAGGTGGCGGAACTATAGCTACTGGTCGCAAAGCTATAAATAGAGCTTTACGAAGTGATAAAAATTCTGCTGTAGAAATAAATAAATATATAGATAATTTAAGCGAGTTAAACATACAAAAAAGTATAACGCAAGATCAAGACGTTAAAGATGCTTTAGATTTGCAAATAAAGCAAACTCAAAAAGATTTTAAACAGTTTATAATAAACACGAGGAGCGTTTCAGAATATCTAGATGATAAACAAAAATCTTCTTTAATTGAAATAATTAATGAAAAAGATGATATACAAAATAAAATAAACTCTTTAAATAATAAAATTAAAAACAAAAAAATAACTGAAGAAAGTTATAAGCTATCTATCAATGCTTTAAACGAAAGAAACGTACTATTAGACGACGGTATTGCTAAGATTAAAAAACAAGCTCTTAAAACAGCGGCTAGCAAGCAGGCTAAACAAGTGGAAACTAAAATAAAAGAGTTTGAGTTGGAGGGTAAGGTTATACAAGCTACATCTACCGAAATAGAAAACATGGATCTTAAAGATGGTGAGGGCAATGATATATCTAAAAAAGCCGCTGGTGATTTTGGTTTTATAAGGCAGTTTGGTGATGGTAGTTTTGAAATAATATTAAACACAGATAAACCAACTCTTGGTACCGCTGCTCACGAGTTTTTACATGCGGTCTTGTTTAAAACACTAGCTGGTAGCGATCAAACACAAAACAATTTAGCATCTGCACTTTTAGATTACACTTCTACGTTGAAAAGCGAGGGTGATCAAAACTTTGTTAACAGAATAAATGCTTATAAAGACAGCAAAGCCCTTGGAGAAGAGGTTGTAACTGTTATGTCTGAGTCTATAATGGACGGTAGTTTAAAATATAACGACGGATTTTTTACAAAAGTTGGTGATATACTTAGAAGATTTTTCGCGCAAAGAGGTAAAATTGATTATAAGTTTAATACCGGTAGAGATGTATATAACTTTATAAAAGATTATAACAATAGTATTAAAACTGGTAAAGTAAATAAAGCTATAATAAAAGTAGCTAAAGAAGGAGCAAAAGGAAAACTAGTTGAAGACGCTAAGAGCAAGCCAACTGTAGACATTAAGCAAGATGTGGTTTTAAAAGAATCTAGAGACGCTAAGCCAGATGTAGATAAGTTAGCTGTTGATCCAAAAACTAATAAAAACTACACGCAACAAGAGTGGGATAAATCTGGTGCCAAGCGAGCTATTGATACGTTAACAGAAGAAAATTTAATAGATGGTTTAATAGCTGCTAAATATAAAGTAAGACCAGTACCACAATCTTTTGTTGCCGACGTTCTTGGTTCTAAAGAATTTATTAATATGATTAATCGCTTTAATAAAGGTAAGCGTGGTAAGTCGGACGAAAACAAAAGTTTATTTGGTTATATACAGGGTCAATTAAGATTTAGAGCTGACGATATATTTAAAGAAGCTAGGGTAGGTCAAGTACCTAGAGGTACTGGCACTGTTGAGGCGGACGCTAGAACAACTGAGGGTCAACCAAAAGTACAGCTAGAAGATACTGGTGATACAACTATACAACGTATAGATGAGCAGGAAATAAATTTAAGAGACGATAAAGTTAAAGATTTAAAACCAGAAATTAGAGAAAGAAAGTCTACATTTAGAAAAGAAATAGGTATAAAAGGTATTGGCAAAGGTGTAGTATTTAGAGCTGTAAAAACAGCTATTAATACAGCTGAAACTATAACAAAAGCCAAAGAGTTTATAAAGTCATATGAAGAAAATCTATCAAATGCTTTATATAGCATGATGGAAAAGAAACTTCCAGATACCAACTCTATGGTTAAGTACCGTATGGCTATATTAGAGTCTATACCTTTAAGCACACTAAAAAAAATGCAAAAAGAATTACCAGCTAAAGATAACAGTGGTAATGACTTTGGTAATATATTTGTTAAAAATCACGGTAGACAAAGTAGTCAAGAGGTGTTAACAGACTTTATGTATGGTTTAAATAAAACAGGTAAAAACCCTAGAAAAAGAAAACTTTTACCAGACTTAAAAGTTTTATGGGAAAGTGGAGCTAAAGGATTAAAACCCGCTGATGCTAAGAAAAATCCAGACGGCGCGGAATACTATAGAAAAAAAGCAGCTGGTATTACTATATGGGAAAGGCTACCTGTTAGTTCAACTACTTGGAAGTCTTACGTTGAAGGAGACTTTGTTGGCAAAAGACAAGAAGCTACAGGCTCAGGAACAAAAGGTAATAATAGAATAAAGATACTAAAAGAGTCTTCTAAAGCTATAGGTAGAGATGCTACACCTGAAAACTTAACTACAGAGTTTATACAAGACTACATTGGTAGAAAAAATTTAGAAGGCAAGATAACAGTTGAGCAAGTTAAAAAAGAAATACTTAAGTCTATTGATAGACCTGCTGATTTAAAGTTTAGTGTTGATCCTAAAGTTCAGGCTGAAAATTTTAAAACAGCCGCAAACAAAACACCAAACAATATTGTTGGTGATAGAGGTGTAACAAACTTAGATGTAGTTAATAAAATACAAGAATATAAAAGCGCTAAAAGTGGTAAGATAAAATCTAGAACAATAGTTGATTTTATTAAAAGCTCTAAATTATCACAAGATATTAAAAAGCATATGGGAGGATTTTTATCTACTCACCCGAAATACATACCTTATTTTCAAGACTCAATGACAGGTGGTTATGATAACGGCTTGTTTGGTATTAAAGATGTTTTTTATAAAGTAGTAGGTATTAAAGACGCTGATGTAAAAAGAGATTTGCGTAGAGAAAAATATAGCAAAACAGGCGGTTTACTTGATGTTAATAAAATGAATAAGTTTAAGAACAATCAAGGTAAACATGTAGCATCTAACAAAGCTAGAATAGATTTTTTAGAAGGACTAATTAAAGATATGTATACATATATTAAAGCTAATCCAGATTCTAAACCAGCAATGGTTATGTTTTTTAAAGATGGTTCTAAGCACCAAAACCACGTGTTAAGATACTTAGCACCTATTGTTGGGGCACCTGTAAACACTAAAGGAAAGTTTTTAGAAGTTAAAATAAAAGAAGAGCACGGTTATCCTCAAAACCAAGTAAACACTATAATATTAGATTTGTTATTAAATGATAATACTAGTATTAAAAGCGTTGATGACGCTATAAAAGTTTTTAAATCTTCATACTCACAATGGGCTTTAATTGAGTCTCATGACAACCAAATAGACGACGCAAAGCTAACGTCTTCTATGCCTGAGTATTTTTACAATGATATAGTACCTAGAATATTAAATGGCGATTTAGACAACTTGCCACAAGGTATAGTAGGTCCTATTATTAGATATATTGAGTCTGGTGTTCCAGTGGGTAGTTATTATCTTTTTGAAGTAAACCAAACTGTAGCAGAATACTTTGGTGTAAACGTTAAAAACGCGAGCCAAATAGACATGGAACACTTAGCTCCTATACAAAACGAATTAATTAAACAAGTTTTGCTAGGTAACATAGATATTAAAACTGTTAAGCAAAAAATGAAAAATGTTGCTGCTGTTGGTCACAAGAATACTGTAGCTGAAAACAAAACAGCTAATAATATAATTGATGCGTTTAATAAACAAGCTGAGATAATCAAGAAACAAAACAGAGAAATACAGGCTGATTTAGAAAAACGTGGTTATAAGTTTAGTAAAGATGGAGTTGTTGAAGGACAAACCCCATCTCAAATGATTAAAATTATACAAGCTGATTTAGAATCAAGAGGTTATACCTTTGTTGACATGGACAAAAGAGGTATGTCAACTTTTGACTTTGATGAAACATTAATTATAGATGGTGAAAATTTTGTTGTAGCTACAGATCCTAAAACTGGCGAAACAATAAATATAAAGTCTGGTGATTGGCCTATAAAAGGACCAGAGCTTGATGCGGCTGGCTACAAGTTTAACTTTGATGATTTTGTAAACGTAAGAGGTGGTGTTGATGGACCACTACTTCAAAAAATGAAAAATCAAATTAAAAAGTATGGACCAGAAAATGTTTTTGTATTAACAGCTAGACCTCAGACGGCAGACTCTGCTATACATGGTTGGTTAAAATCTAAAGGTATAGATATACCTATTAAAAATATAACAGGATTAGCTAATAGTACTGGTGAGGCAAAAGCCAACTGGATGTTAGAAAAGTTTACAGAAGGCTATAATGATATGTATTTTGTAGATGATGCACTACCAAACGTTAACGCTGTTAAAAAAGTCTTAGAACAATTAGATGTTAAATCTAAAGTAGTTCAAGCTAAAATAAAATTTAGCGCAACAGCTAGCCATGAGTTTAACAATATAATAGAGCAAGTTAAAGGCGTTCATAAAGATAGAATATACTCTGCTGCAGAAGCTTTAAAGCTTGGTATAAATAAAGGTAGATACGATCTACTTATACCTCCATCAGCTAATGATTTTAAAGGTTTAATGTATTATTTTATGGGTAGAGGTAAACAAGGTGAAGCTCATAAAGCTTGGTTTGAAAAACATTTATTTAAACCTTTTGCTAAAGGTATAAGAGCTTGGAATACATACAAGCAAAACTTACAAAACGAATATGAAACACTAAAAAGAAAACACCCTAATGTAATTAAAAAATTAAATAATAAAGTTTCTGGCACAGCGTACACAAATGATTCTGCTATTAGAGTTTATTTGTGGGAAGAGGCTGGTTTTCAAATACCTGGTTTAAGTTTAATAGAACAAAAAAAATTATCTAATCACGTTAGAAACAATCCAGACTTAAGAAATTTTGCTGAAACCTTACGTGTTATATCTAAAGTAAAAGATGGTTATGCAGAGCCTGGTCAAAACTGGGTTGTTCAAACTATAGCTTCTGATCTTAATAATATAGTAGAAAGAATAGGTAGAAAACAGTTTTTAGCAGAGTATTTGGCTAACGCTGAAATTATATTTAGTCAAAGTAATTTAAACAAAATAGAAGCTATATACGGAACTAGATATAGAGAAGCACTAGAAGACATACTGCATCGTATGGAAACTGGTAGCAATAGAATACAAGGTTCTAGTAGAATAGTAAACGGTTTTACAGAGTGGATAAATGCTTCTGTTGGTGCTATCATGTTTGTTAACATGAGGTCCGCGTTGCTTCAGACTATATCTATGGTTAACTTTGTTAATTGGTCTGATAATAATGTTTTTAAAGCTGGTGCGGCTTTTGCTAATCAACCTCAGTTTTGGAAAGACTTTGCAATGATATACAACTCAGATCAATTAAAACAAAGAAGAAAAGGTATAAGAATAGATGTGTCTGCCTCTGAGTTAACTAAAACATTTGCAGAGGGTGGCACTACAATGCTTGACAAAACTCAAGCTTTACTTAGGTATTTATTAGAGAAAGGTTTTACACCAACGCAACTAGCGGATAGTTTTGCTATAGCGATGGGTGGTGCTCCGTTTTATAGAAATAGATTTAATACATATAAAAAACAAGGGTTGTCAGACGCTAAAGCTAAAGAAAAAGCAATGCTTGATTTTCAAGAAATAGCAGAAGAAACTCAGCAGTCATCAAGAGAAGATTTAATATCACAGCAACAAGCTAGTCCATTAGGTAGGTTTATACTAGCTTTTCAAAACGTTACAATGCAAATGACTCGTTTAACGGTTAAAGCTGTTTCTGATTTAGTTAATGGAAGAGGTGATTGGAAAACAAACGTATCTAAAATAATATATTACGGCGCCGTGCAAAATATAATATTTGGTTCATTACAGAGTGCATTAGCTTTTATTATGTGGGGTGATGATGAAGAAGAAGATGTTATTAAAGATAAAACAGCTAGAGTTGCTAACGGTGTTTTAGATTCGTTTTTAAGAGGTACAGGTATATATGGTGCTATGGTTTCTACTTTAAAAAATGTTGCACTACAAACTCAAGCTCAATACAAGGCTAAATATGGTAAATCTGATTTTAGTAAAGTAGCTATAGACGCTATTAATTTATCACCACCAGTAGGTAGTAAAGTTAGAAAAATAGTATCATCTGCTAAAACACTAGCTTACAATAAAGGCATATCTAAGGAAATAGGTTTTCGTATAGAAAATCCAGTTTTAGTAGCAGCTGCTACAGCTATAGAGGCCGTTACAAATATACCTTTAGGTAGATTAGTTAATAAAGCTAATAACGTGGAAGAAGCTGTTACCGGTAACCATAAGCTTTGGCAAAGAGTGGCATTACTTTTAGGTTGGGATAAGTGGACTTTAGGTATTAAAGATGAAGAGCTAGAACAAGCAAAGCAAGATGCTAAAGAAACTAGAAATAATAGAAGAAAAAAAGAAAAACAAGTTCAACAGAAAAAAGAAGAACAAGAGAAAAAAAGAAAAGGAATAAAAACCGTTAGGTGTTCTGGTGTAAACTCAGCTGGTAAAAGATGTGGATTAACCACAGAGACTGCAGATAAAACATGGAAGTGTTTTCATCACGCTACATTTAAAGACGGTATGGATAGAGATGGTGATGGTATAAAAGAATATAGATGTACCGCTAAAAAAGCAGACGGTAGTAGATGTAAAAATAAAACAGAGAATAAAAACAAGAGATGTTATGCTCACCAATAAATGTGTAATAATAATATAAAGAAGTAAATTATGATAAATTGGATAAACTCCTGGAAAGCAGGTAATAAAAAAGATAGATACGAACTAGCATTAAGAATAAGTACATTGACAGTGTTTGAATTAATGTTTTGCCCTTGTTGGGTTTGTAAAAATAAAGGTAAGTGCGTAAGGTTTAGATTTATGATTTTAAACTTTGGATTTGAAATGTAATGAAATTTATAGGTCAGTTTATACAAGATCTTATAGCTAGGTTTCGCAATGATGTTTATTTAGAAGGAACAGAAACTGGTACAATTGCTAGCGGTGGTAATCTTGGTTTAGACTCTAATAATAAAATTGTTAAAGCAGCTAGTGGTAGTGGTGATTTAACTATTACAAACGCTAGCGATAATAGAATTGTAACGTCAACTGGTGGTACTGGTCTGAATGCTGAAGCAAATTTTACTTATAACGGGGCAAACGTTGAAATTGCTTCTACTGGTAATGGTCCAAATTTTAATCTTCGTACAAGTAGTACTACAGCTGCACATAATCCTTCTTTAAACTTTGTGAGTGATGATACAACTGGTTCTGATGGCGACGAGCTAGGTTTAATACAGTTTAATGGATATAACGATAGTGGAGGTGTTTTATCTTATGCTAATATAGAAGGATCAATTTCTTCTGCTACAGCTGGGTCTGAAGGTGGCAAACTAACTATTAGTGTTGCTTCACATGACGGTGACTTAGAAGAAGGTTTGGTAATACAAGATGGTGACGCTGACGGCGAAGTAGATGTAACAATAGGAGCTGGGGCAGCATCTACGACAACAGTATCTGGATCGCTTGCTGTAGGTACAACCGTTATAACAGACGATCAAATACAGTTTACGCCATCGACAGATGATACAGCCACTATAGCTGCTGGTGCGGGTGGTGTACTGAATATAACAACAGTTGATGATGCTGGAAGAAACGCGGAGCTTAACATTACGGCTGACGGTATAATAAGCACTACTAGCTCTGCGAGCCAGATAAATACAACGTATGATTTTCAATCAACCACTTTTGAAAACCTTCTAACCGCAGGTAAGCCAAGTGGTAAGATAATAAAATACTCACCTGCTACAAATGCCACACTAACTGCGGGTCAAGTGCATTACTTAAGAGATACTGGATCATGGTTGCTAGCTGACGCTGACGGTGTGTCAACATCATATGGTTTATTAGGCTTAGGAATGGGTGGATCATCTCAAACAGTGGGTGTTATGATTCAAGGTTTTATGAGAATACCTAGCGCAGAGATATTAAACACACCAACAAATGTTGATGGTCTACCAGTTTATTTAGGAACAGAAGCTGGTCACTTTGATTTTACAGCACCGTCTGGCTCTGGTGATATTGTAAGAGTATTAGGATATGCAATTGACGATCATCTTGGAGACGTTTTAATTTACTTTAATCCAGATAGAACTTTTATAGAAATAGCATAACATGAGCTACTTAGACAAAACATTAATATTTGAAGAAGATAAAATTTACTACGAAGATAGTGGTATGATATTAGAAATTATGATGGACTGGGAGGACTCAATAATGAAAGCATCCGCGGATTATGTTTGTGAAAACGGGGGTGATATATTAGAGTTTGGTTTTGGTATGGGTATATCAGCTGGATATATTCAAGCTAACAATATAAACTCTCACACAATAATAGAGAATCACCCGCAGATAATAGAGAGGCTTAGGCTCTGGGCAACTGACAAGCCTAATGTTAAAATAATAGAAGATGACTGGCACAATATAAAAGACTCTTTATTTGTTTACGATGGTATATTTTACGATACATATGGAGAACAAGACTGGAGTAGATTTGCAACTGAGTTACCATCATTTACTAAGTCGGGAACTAAAGTTACGTGGTGGAATAATAATCCAGAGCAGTCTACTATTCACAGTATAGATGGCGTGGTGTATAGCGCTATTAGTGTAAATCCTCCACCAAACAGTTATTTTAATTCTAATGTATATTATTTACCTAAAAAAGAATTTTAAATGCCCACGATAAACGCAAATAGACAAGGAACAGCGACTGGTACTGTTAGTTCTAATTTTAATACAGCTAGAACTAGCAATGCAGCCTCTGTAACAGATGGAGACACAGGAGTGTTTACTGTTCAGTATTTTTCTTCTTCAGGTAGAGGTGGTGGAACTAAGCGTTTTAAAAGAATGTTTTTACACTTTGATACAAGTAGTATAACACAAACATTATCATCTGCTCACATTGATATAGATGGTCATATTTCTAGCCCAGACCCTAATGATACTATAATGTTGAAAAGCACAGCGTTTGGAGGTGATGGTGGTACTGCGCTGGCAACGACAGATTTTTTTAGCTCAATAGATTATGGCACAGCGTATTCTAACGAATTAACTTCATGGTCAAGCAGTAATAACGAATACACATTAACAGCAGCTGCTTTAGCTGATATTAAAAATAATGATAATTTTACATTAGCTATAGTTGAACATGACAGTGATTTTGCAAATTCAGATCAAGGTGATGGAGCTTATGATATAAACGTAAATCTTGGGGTAACAATAACTTTAGATTACACACTAGCGGCTGGATATGGCAATGCAGTTAACGGAGTAGCATCAGCGAACATAGGTAAGATAAATGGAGTAGCAACAGCAAGTATAAGTAAAGTAAACGGAATATAAAATGGCGCAGTATACAAAAATTACATCAGAAACCACGACTACTTTAATTGAAAAAGGAGGTCAAAAAGGAGGTGGTATTAGTAAAATACTAATAGCAAACTATAGTGATAGTAATGATGTTACTATAGATGTTTTTTTAGAAGACGCAGCGGCTTCCGCATCTACTGACGCTAGCAACAACAAGTATTATTTTGTAAATAAAATGGTACTACCAGTTGGCGTTAGCTTGGTTTTAGATGACAGCTTATCTTTTGATGTCAATAAGTATAACTTAAGATTAACAACTGTAGGCACAGCGCCTTTAGTTTCACTAATAATTAAATAAATGAATTTAGAAGTAATTAGATTTTCTAGTGGTACTGATAGTACAAATGGAATATTATTTGAAACCATCGAGCAAGGCAACGATATAGATGGAAGTTTTAAACAAAGAAAATTTTTAGCATACACGCTAGAAGATGAACAACGAAATGAAAAAGTATATGGCGAAACAAGAATACCAAATGGGACTTACGAGCTGGCTCTTAGAAAAGTTGGTGGATATCACGCGAAGTATTCAAAACGTTTTGCTCACATTCACATTGGCATGCTTCACGTTACTAATGTTCCTGGTTTTGAGTATATTCTTATACATTGTGGCAATACCGATGAGCATACAGCTGGCTGTCTCCTCGTTGGTGACTCGCAAGAAAACAACCAAATCACGAAGGACGGTTTTATAGGTAAATCGACTCAAGCATACAAAAGAATATACCCACGCATAGCAGAAGCTATTGATTGTGGAGAAAAAGTAACAATAACATATAAAACAATATAAAATGTCTAAATTAAATGCACTAATAAAACTACACAGCAATGATAATGTTGCAGCAAATTTAACTGTAAATTTTATAAAAGAAAATATTATTGACGTTACCGATGCGGCTAAATCAGAAACTAGAAATATAACTACCTCCACGAATAGCATAGCAACATCATCTGAAAATACTAGTGGTTTTTATTTCTATGGACAAAACAAAAGTACTGCTGTTACCATAAGATTAAATCTTGAAACAGATGGAACTTCTGGCGCAACATACGCGGCTATACCACCGGGGGAGTTTGTATTTTTATTTATTCCAGATACAATTGGTATAGAGGTATCAACAGCTAGTAACGCGGCTAAGTTACACTTTAGTTTATTTCAAAAACAATCAAGCTAATTATGAAAAAAATATTATTATTATTAGTGCTTATTAGTACTATTTGCAACGCTCAAATAAAAGATTTTTTTAAATACTCTACGTTTTATACATCAATGACAATGGGTACTTCTTTTATAGAAACAGAAGATTATATTGCTGTCGATAAAGGCTATGAAAACGTAACAGAAGTTAATCCTTACGACTACAACTTAACGATCGGGTTGAGAAAAATAGCTCGCATGGATTATGAGTATAAGGTTAAAACGTGGTACTATGGGACTGAAGATGGAGTAAGTGATAACGTGACGATAGGTAATGCTATTGGTTGGGAGTATTTACTTAACTACTCTTTTATTAGAGAACGTGGTGAAAAGTTTAACAATCAAAACTTTTGGTTGAGATACCTGGGTAATAGTTGTGTTACTAAACTACAGTATACCGACAACCAAAGAGTTGATTTAAGATTTGGATCTTTTGATACTAGGTTTAGATTAACAAAAGGTAATTGGGATTTTACAGTAGGTGCAGTAGCTAGAATACATCCTGTTTATGGTGTAACGCCAATAGACGATTTTTGGGTTCCAGGTGAAAACACGTTTCAAGATCTAGCAGAAGACTTTGGGTACGCATCAGAACCTTGGATACAAGGATTTTACATCAACCAAAACTGGTATGATGTTAGTGGTGGAGACTCTCTCCTGATCGCTACCTCCAATGACGAGTTCTTCCACCACTATTTTGGAGATGCAGTTGCTAGGTTTAATGAGAGAGAATTAGAAAAATTAGGTTTACAAAAAGAACTAAGTGCTGTTGTTGGTTTAGCTTACTATAAATACACTCCTAAATTATGGCTTCATGTTTGGGCTAACTGCTTGCCATTACACTACGGGTTAGATGAGTATTCATTTGAATATGGAAAAGAAAAATATGACAATATTGAGTGGGATGCTGGTATTGTATTTGGCTCAAGGATTACTAAATCACTTGGGATGTTTATTGAAGGGACTCACATGAAATACTGGGATAAACCAGTTTATGAGGTGAAGTTTGGTTTTAACTATTTAATATTTTAATTATGAAGAAATATATTATAATACTATTTGCGTTTATTGGCTCGTTCGCTAACGCGCAGGAATTAGATTTTCAACAACTATGTTTAGATTGTGTAGCACAAAATGGTTTTTATTGTGGTGATGATCCAGCGAATTGGACACAATACTCTCCGAATGGTTGTGTACCAAACGGTGCTAACGGTTTAGAATATTTAAATGACGGGTGGGAAGATTGTGTAGATGGATCAGATGAAAATGGAGCTGTGCCAACACCGGCAGAAGCTTGTGGTCCAATTGGTCCACCAGAGTGTGATACAGTTTTTGTTGAAGTTATTGAATATGAAACATTATTTGATACAATATACAATACAATATATGAAACAATAATTGAATACGATACAATCGTTCAGATTGAATATATACAACAAACTGATACGGTTATTGTGTACGACAATATATCAGATACGTTGTTTATTGAAATACCAATAGTTGAGTATGATACTATTATAGAAATACAATACGAAGAGATCGTAGAGTATATTGATTGTGATTCAGGATTGCCTTGCAATTCAGGGATGCAAGAGGCGATAGATAAATCGCTTCAAAATTCTGTAATATATAATATAAAGGGGCAGGCGATATTAACAAGAGAAGGGTTGTACATTGAAAATGGTAAAATTTACTATAAAACAAAATAATTATGGCTTTTAAAATGAACGGGTGGAGCGCATTCACTAAAGAAACTAGAATGGAGGGTCCTAAAAACAAAGACACTAAAACTAGAGTATTTAAAGATTATCCACGAAAGAGTGGTGGAGGTATAAATCCATCTGGCAGTGGTAGTGAAGAATATATATACACAGATGATCCACGTCACCCTAATTATAAAAAATAAAATACTAGAATGGCTAAAGAACTATCAGAGGACAGTAAGTTTCAAATAAGTGTTAAAACCTTAGTGGCAATTGTTATGGCTGTTGCTACGGTTATATCAGCTTATTTCGGGTTAATGGCGACAATAAACTCTAAGTTCTCAGAACTTGAAGGTAAAGTTGAACAAGCGCTTGAACTACCTAAACCTGGAACAGGTATATATACAATTGACATGGGTGATCCAGCTGCTACTAATACATGGCCACCAACTCGTATGGAGTTTAACATGAAAGATCAAATGGCTCGTAATCAAATTGATGCGTTGGTAAAAGAAGTTGATGAGTTGAAAGACGAAATAAAACTATTAAGAAAATGAAAAAAAGAATAGACGTTACAACTTGGGCTTATATCGCTACTATAGTGATTATATATTTTCTAGGCACAGCAATGGGTTTGACTCAAGAAGTTATTACTGCTAGTAATTTTGATAGTAAAATAGCTAAAGATATTTCTGTAGTAGAATTTTGGGCAGACTGGAATAAACAAAATCAATTTGCTGAATTAGTTAAATTAAAAGAAACAGAAAAGTATAGAGTTGATATAATGAATGATGCCGGTTTACAGGCTGAGTATAATATAACTGCTATACCAACTGTTATTATATTTGACAACGGTGTAGAAAAACAAAGGTTTAATGCTAATATCATGTTTCAATTAGAGGCCGATAAAAAAACTATACAAAATTCTATTGACACAATAATACTAAATAAATTTCAATAACCATGGCGTATGTACAAAAAAATAATCCTATAGCTAAAACATCTTGTGGTAGACGTAGAGCTGGTGGTATTGGTAGTGGTTTTAAAAAAATAAAAAGAACAAAAATTAGCGCGCCTTGTAAAGCTGCTGCTAAGCGTAAGTTTAAAGTGTGGCCAAGTGCTTATGCCTCCGGTTGGGGCGTTAGGTGTACTCGTAATCCTCGTAAGTATTTAAAAAGAAAGTAATGGCTATATTTAGAGCAACACCTAATAAAAAAAAGAAAACATCTAAGTCAATTACTTGGCACGACTCAGATGCACCTGATGCTAAAGGTAAGTTTAAAGAACTATCACCATCAGCGCTAGCATCGTGGCTTATTAAAACTAGAAGAGGTAATTTATCTAAAATAATAAGTAGCTTAAACCAACAGTATGTTTTTAATAGACAAAAGAAACCAAGCTATGCTCGTAAGATGAAGACAGTTATGAATATAGTTAGAAAACGTTTAGGTAAAAAGAAAGATGGCTAAGGCTTATAGAGGTGTTTTAAAAGCTAGAATAAATAAAATATACGGAGGCGATGTTACTATCGATAAGTGTAAGAAATTAAAAGCTAGACCTGATGCTACACCAAGAGACAAACAATTATGTAACTGGTTTATTAATATGCAAACAAACAGACCTTCACCAAATAAAAAACGTAAAGACCCTGTAGTTGGTACGGGTAAAAAACCTAAAGGTAGTGGTAGAAGATTATATACTGATGAAAATCCTAAAGATACTGTTAGTATTAAGTTTGCTACAGTAGCTGACGCTAGAAGAACTATAGCTAAGGTTATTAAAATAAATAAGCCGTATGCTAGAAAAATACAGATACTAACTGTATTAGAACAAAGAGCTGAGGTTATGGGTAAGATGGAGCAGGCAAGACTTGCTAGAGCGGCAAAGAAAAAACTAAAAGCACAAAGAAAAAATGTTTAAAAATTTTAACATAGATAGATTTAAAAATATAAAACCACCTGCTAATGATTCTTTTACTACTATGAAAGAAATTAAGCAGTTAAATACTATACCTATGAATATTTCTAATGTTAAGAAGTTTGATAACATAGAAAAAACTTTTGCAAATGTTGCTACTAAAAACAATATAACAAATTATCCTAAAGAATTAGTATCTAATTTAATTAAAAAATCTGCACCAATAATAATAAAATTAAAAAAACATTTTAACAGACCTAGACCTAAAGTTTTAGCAAAGAGATTAGGCATGAACTTTAAAGACTACGAAATGAGTTCTATGAAAACAGCTTCATATCCTAGCGGCCACTCAACTCAAGGCATTTTAATAGCAAAAATATTGGCAGATAAATTTCCTAATGCTTCAAAAGACTTTATTAAAGCTGGTAATAATATATCTGATAGTAGAAATGTAGCTAAAGCTCATTATAAATCAGATAGTAATATGGGTAAAAGGCTAGGTAATGCAATGTATGAACATATAAAAAATAAAGTATAATGGCTTTTAAACAACTTAACAATCCTTTTAAAAAACAAAAAGGTGGGGGAACTAGAAAAGTTTGTTTACCCGCAGCTAAGGTTCGTAGTATGAGCCCTGAAGAAAGACAAAAAGTTATAGCCGCAAAACAAACAGCAGGTAAAAAAGGTAAGTATAAAAGATCTAGTAAGAGTTTTATTAAAAACGTTCGTAAAAAAGGTGCTACACTAAGAGACTGGTTTAAAAAAGAAAACTGGGTACAAGTAGGCAACCCAAGTAAAAAATGTGGAGAAAAATAATTAATTATGGCTTTTAAAATGAAAGGGTTCTCACCCTTCGATAAAATAGATAAATCTAAAATGGCTTGCAACAAGCCTAAGCGATCTCCTAAACCTCAAAAAAAGAAAGTTGTTAAAGCTTGCGAAGGAGGTAAAGAGAAAATTATACACTATGGTCATACTAGTTATGGGCATAACTATTCTGCTGCTGCTAGAAAAAGCTTTAGAGCTAGACATAAGTGTGATCAAAAGAAAAGTAAATTAACAGCTAGCTATTGGGCATGTAAAGATTTGTGGGCGGGTAAAGGTGGTTCAACAAAGGCTAATCCTAAAGGTGTTCGAGGTAAGTTTTAATACTATGTGTCCTTGTCCAATATGTACAACCGCTGCAATAGTTGGTTTAGTAATTTTTAAAATAGCAATAAAAAAAGGGAGCCGTTAAGCTCCCTTTATTATTTAAGAATTTTTCATTGCTTGAACCTCTTGTCTAACATTTTGTGCAACAGCCTTTATAGTCTGCATGTGTTTTCTAACTCTAGTTCCCGCGGATTTGTTTCCACTATTAAACTTCATAGCTTCAGTTTCTGCGTTATACATTTCTTCTTTCATTGTGCCTATTAATTGTTCTAAACTCATATTATAAAATTTTAAAATTAAACTATTTCACAGGCTCCACCAGCGCAAGCTAACTCGCCTGATAAATCTGTGTTATCTTCAGCTTCAATAACTTTCGTTAAATCCACATTAGATAATACTTTAGACATTTTATTGTATTTAGCTTCGTCAATGTCCTCAAACGGAGCCTGTGTGTATGTACCACCATCATATGGTAATACAGATAACCCATTGTAATATTCTCTATTCTCCCACATCCATTCACCTGCTTTTTTCCATTCATTCTCTTTTAAAGATATAGTTGCTGACACGTTGTGCGTGTTACTACCTCGCCTGTGACCAGGTCGTATCCACTCTTGTGCAACACGCTTAACTCTCTCAAGAGTATCAAATGGAGATTCAGTTCTAAGTATTGAACCATCAGGTGCTTTTTGTGGTATGGAAATAACAGCGGTATCATGAGGTCTGAAGTATTCATCTTCAATCAATTCCTTATGGTTATTTAATAAATACCCATATATAGCCTCATTCTTCCCCACGCGCATTCTACGGACATAATAATCATTATGCCAAGCATGAATACCCGAAGACGTTCCGAGGACCAGAGATGTTGTCCCTGCAGGTTTTACAGTTGTACATCTAGCTGATGAATTAATCCCTATTAGTTTCGCTACTCGTGCGTTTTCCTTTGTCACGATATTTGCAGCGGCCTTCATATCCATTTGGAGCACAGCGGCACT
>CEUJ01027042.1_pt1 | contig 45055 bp, 30 predicted proteins | sample 361531 | NCBI WGS metagenome assembly CEUJ01 (sample SAMEA2622842, study PRJEB7988) | marine metagenome | biome: marine biome (ENVO:00000447); feature: marine epipelagic mixed layer (ENVO:xxxxxxxxx); material: "saline water (ENVO:00002010), including plankton (ENVO:xxxxxxxx)" | depth 140 m | reverse complement strand
ACAGCAATGGCCGGACTCATCATTTCTGTAGCGCTTTTCACAGGCCCCTTTGTATTGCTCAACTGGGAATCGGAAGAGACCACTGAAAATTGGAATCTTCTTGGTTGGAATGAAACATCGATTACCTTTGAAACTGCCAATACCATCACCACCGGTGGAAATGTTCTCGCCACAATTGATGTCCCGACAACCGAAGGCGGAGTTTTCCTTGGATTTTTCAGTGTTGAATTGGAAAATCACAACTGTTTTGGGATTGGTGAACCTGTTTGGACGACCACGTTCTCAATGCCTGATAGAGGTAATTTTTCAGATGGAACCAATGAATCGGGTTTTATTGCTGATGATTGGGAAGGGAGTATGGACATATCTTTTGATTCTAAAGCAGCAAATCTAACCGGATTTGAATCCGAGGAAGCACTTCTGGTTCAGTTAGATCAAATTACAAGGGAAATTTGGTGGGGCCATGGTCGAGGCACATGGACATTGAAAGTTGAGATGACCGACACCAATTGTAATGCCGGGTTTCAATTTGTCCATCAAGCATCATTCAGAATCAATGTGACGGCATATCATCTGATTATCCCTTCAACCAATCCTGATGACGGGATGGTAGAATTTTCCTCAAACACCATTTCGACGTCCCACGAATATGGTGAGGCAGTCGGTGTACTGCTCGGATTCCCCATCCTGTTGGCGACCCCAATTCTTGCATGGATTGGTAGTCGAGATCCTGAAACCATGTTGGATTGATTACCACTCAGCATGACTTCCATCCGGATGACTCCAGACGGTGGGTGGATGAGGATTCCACATGTCCATGTGTTCCTCAATGCGCTCTTCCAATACCTCAATACCCAATCCCGGGCGAGAAGAAATTTCGACATGTCCGCTTTCGATGCCAAACGGCTGAGAAAGCAATTCGAAGGCCCAATTTTGCCCACCTCCGGGTGTACCTCCGCCCGAACCGGCCCCTCCGAGTGATTGGAATTCCTGAATCAAATGCGCAGGACTTGTCGCAGCCACTTGCATGGAGGCTGCAAATTGGACTGGGCCGTAGGGACAGTGTGGTGCCATTGCAACTTGTGCTGTCGACGCCATTGCTCCAATCTCCACACTCGCACGAATCCCACCCACCATGCTCACATCCGGCTGAATGATGTCCACTACCGGAGAAGGGAGGAGATGCTCAGCAAAGGCATGTGCACTACGCAAACGCTCACCCGTAGCAATGGCGACAGGTTGTGCTGTTCGCAGGGCTCGTAAATCAGCCAAATGTGAGGCACTACCATCGGGTAAGCATGGCTCTTCAATGAAGAATGGGTCAAACTTCGACAGCGCATGAATCGCTCGACGTGATGCCGCAGGAGTCAACCGACCGTGCAAATCGACGGCGAGATCAACTGCGGGTCCAACCGCATCTCTCACAGCACTGACAACGGCCTCCATTTCATCCAACTGAACTCTAGAGATCACATCGGGAGTGGGTCCAGCTGGACTCACCTTGACTGCGGTCATGGAATTGGATATTGCCTCTTTAGCGGAATCTGCAAATTCCTCAGGATTTCGACCCCAAAGGTTGCGGTATACGCGCACGCGCTCACGCACGCGACCCCCGAGCAAATCGTGAACCGGGGCGCCCAGCAGCTTTCCCTTCAGGTCCCACAGAGCCATCTCAAGTGCAGAGAGCGCGGTCTCTAAGACAGGGCCATCTCTCCAAAATCGATTCTTTCGTTGAATTTCAATGAGGTGTGCAATGTCATGAATCGGACTTCCTTCGACTCTTTCTCCGATTGCAGACAGGGCTTGCTCAACCTCTTGATGTAGATCTCCTATGGCTTCTCCCCAACCCACTTCACCATCATCGGTTTCGACTCGAAGCATCAGCCAACGTGGTGGGCAACGCACACAAACAGCAGAACGAATCGTGGTCACGTAACCATCTGCCGGCGTTGGAGTTCCATGAATATGTCCCGTGCCCGCTGCGCCTCATCTTCAGCCCAATGTTTGACATCATTTGCCTCAAGACTCAAGTCTGACCCACACAGATTCGTACCCATGCCGACGCACCATGCACCCGATTCAAGCCAAGACCAAATTGAATCATGATCCACTCCACCGACAGGCATCCAAGGAATATCGATACCATCCAATTGTTCTAGACTCCATTCAGTTGATGGGAAAAGTTTGACAATTTCTGCACCGGATTTTTGTGCAATCTTTAGCTCACTGATGTTACTGACCCCTGGAATCGCTAGCATGTTGTTTACACGACAATCCTCAATCATACCATCGGGGAATACAGGTGATAGGGCAAAGGTAGCCCCGGCTTTTGCACAATCCTCAATTTGTTCACGATCAAGAACGGTTCCAACACCGAGGAGAACAGAATCGGGTAGGGAAGTTCGTAATTTCTGAAGGATTTGCAGTGGTTCTTTACTGTCGAGAGTGACTTCAATGGCCGAGCATCCCATATTGGCCAAAGCAATTCCTCGTTCAAACATCAATGATGGATTTTGACCGCGAAGAATGGCAATGATTCGCGCTTTTTTCAAGCAATTTTTTATTGAAATCAATGAACTCAATTGCTCACCTTATTGTCAGGGTTCGGTTCTCTATTTGGTTCCATTTCCTTTGTTCTTCAAACGCATCAAGTTCCTCTCGACGAACCAGCGATACATCTCCTACAGTTCTCTGACTCAAGGCCGCCAACAAATCTCCACGCATCGCACCAATCAATGGAGATATGGGGCCGTGTCCATGTTCACTGAGTGCATCTAGAAAACCCGCAAGCCAAGCATCGCCTCCGCCAAGTGCTTCGACCGGAGCATGGACGATGGCATCTTGTTCAGTTGAATCAAGACCAAACGCATGGGCAACAACAGACCAGCGTCTTTGCGTTCCATCCGTCTCGGGTCGCTTGAATGTGCAACACAGGTGCGGAATGAGGAAGCGTCGACGAAGTTCGGCTAAAGCCTCAATATTTTCTTCATAATTTTCGGGTTTGTTCATTCCTTCAAGGACTGCAATTTGCGATAGGCTTTCGGCTGAAAGAATCAATACGTTGAACATGCGCATTCGAGGACGAATGATATCCCATAATGCATCAATGGTGCCCAATCCAGGACGGTGATTGAGGTCCATTGCAATCAGTGTGCCATCCAACTCAGCGAAGGTCAGCGCACCCCCCCATGCAGAACGGGGTCCCTCTCCGAGTAAAGGCGTAATTCCACTCATGACCAGCCATCGTGCTCCGCTGAGAAGTGTTCTCCAATCGAAATCTGCTGGATTCAGGTGCGCGAATCCAGATTCAGATCGATCATAAGAAACAGACATCATTTCTCGATTTATCGAGTAGCGACCCACATCTTTGCTTGAGCGCTGGAGTTCGAGATAGACGCCTGCCTCCATCGCCGTAGATTCGATGATTGTTTCTTGTTCAGGTAGTACACTAACCCAAGCGGTGCTGGTCTCAATCCGAGCCAATGCGCAAGCTACGTTGAATTCAGCACCACCGGGTGTAACCAATCCATCCGATTCTCGCAACATGGCTTCTCCGAAGCAAACAATGCGTCCAGGGGGAGCGGCCATGAGTTTCGCATGAGATGGAGGGTGTCAAACTATTCCAAGTTCCATCTCAGCAAACCAATTACGCCCCCAAGTCCCATGAGTTCTTCTCCAGCATCATGATCGGCACTGGCTTGCACAACTTGTCCACCATTTACACGTACACTTGCAGCTGTTTCAGTCCAGAATGATTCGCTTCTTAACAGACTTGCTTCGATAATCAGGGTTTCAATCGATCCTTGTCCAACTGCACTCTCAAGTTCCGTTCGACCGTACGCCACCGCACCTTGAGTGGAAATACGTTTCAACCCCTCTTCGATCAGTTTAGCCTGCTTGGCCATTGCGAATTCACCAAGTATTGCATCCGCGGTTCCCTCCCGCATCACTTCATTTGCAGCAGAGCGCCCACCAATACTGGTGGCTACGTTCAGGATTCGGTGTCCAGCCCCGGTTGCCTTGAGAAATGTTTCAAATTGCTCACGAGCCATCCCCGGTCCACAAATGACCACAGGCATCTCCACAGAGATGGCTTTTGATGCTTGTTCGGCTACTTTGATTAGAAATTCTTTGCGTACTTCCGCCGACTTCCCTTCACGTTTCCCTCCTCCTCGAAGTGTAAACGTGTCACCGACTTGACGCATCCCATGTTGGGCAATTTCAAACAGTAAGATTTCGTCACTTTCGACCACTGCAATGGCAACGCGTCCTCGTCCCCCTTCTTGGAGAGATTCAGCCAGTAGATTTTGATCGGTTTCGGGTATCCCCTCTATCCATGAAATTTCAATTTCATCGCGGGGACCAACTGCATGAGTGTGGTGGCTACCCTTGTCCATCTTTGCTTCACAAATGATTCCATGAATTCGTAAATTGTCTGTAAAGGGTTGGAATTCTGTAGTTTCGGCATCCAAGACAATCCACATCGGTTTCCGGTCGGCTGATTTTGCACGGCCAGAAGCCTCAGTTCCAGTGCTTTGGTCGCGCCTGTAACCCATCATTCCCACTTTGCAACCCGGACGAATCATCTGATTGAGAACCCACAAATCGTCTTCGAACTGAACGCGGAGCCGAACTCCATCATCCATCCGTTTCATCTGTTGCATTTTAGGCACCTTGAGTTACAATTGGTTAGGGTCTAACCGAACATTCCGAGAAGATTCCCATCTTCGTCCATATCCATGTTTTCGGCAGCAGGGATTCTTGGCAGACCCGGCATGGTCATCATTGTACCACAAACTGCGACGATGAATCCCGCTCCAGCGTTTAACCGGAGTTCACGAATGGGTAGGGTGAAGCCACTTGGCGCACCCAGTTCCTTCATCTCATGAGAAAATGAGTATTGGGTTTTGGCCATACAAACGGCTAGGTTTCCATATCCCCAATCCTGCAGTGTCTTCAATTCCTTCAATGCCTTTGGAGCCAGGTCGATACTGGCTGCACCGTAGATATTGGTGGCAATTCGCAAAATCTTCTCTTCGAGGGGAGCGTTGGGTCCGAACAGAGGCTCGAATGGTCGGCCATCGGCAATATGCGATTGACAAGCATTTACCACTGCTCGGGCCAAATCAGTCCCACCTTCACCACCATCTGCATGGACTCTAGAGATGACAGCATCCGTGGCTCCAGCCTTCTTTGCCTCATCGAGTAGGGCCTCTACTTCAGCATCGGTATCTGTCGGGAATATGTTCACACTTGCAATCACGGGGACTCCAAACCGGGACATATTTCTTATGTGTCTCGCCAAATTGGTCGAAGCACCTGCTTGAACAGCTTCGACATTTTCCTTTGCGATTTCTTCCGGCCGAGGTCTTGCCCCTCCTCCAGTACTAAATCCTCCACCATGCATCTTCATGCTACGAACAGTCACATTGACTACCACACAGTCGGGTGGCGTACCACTCGCTGCGGCCTTGATGTGCATCATTTTCTCAGCGCCCATATCTGCACCAAATCCAGCTTCAGTAACGACATAATCTGCTACACCCAATGCTATTCGATCAGCGATGATACTTGAGTTACCGTGAGCAATATTGGCGAATGGTCCAGCATGAATGAATGCAGGATTATTTTCGATGGTCTGAACTAAATTTGGCAAGAAAGCCTCTCTGAGTAAGAGTGCCATGGGTCCTGCAGCACCAATGTCATCGGCTTTGACCGGGTATCCTGAGCGACTTTCGGCAACAACAATTTCACCCAGTCGGTGTCGCAAGTCAGCATAATCCGACGCCAAAGCGAGAATCGCCATTACTTCAGAAGCGGCTGTGATATCGAATCGCTCTTCTCTGGCAACTCCATTTTTTGGACCACCCAAACCAATCGCAACATTTCGCAATGCACGATCATTCATGTCGATGACACGAGGCCACAGAATTCGATTGGTATCAATGTCAGATTCATTTCCGAAATAGATGTGATTGTCTAACATTGCTGAGCATAGGTTGTGTGCACTTGTCACCGCATGCAAATCACCCGTGAAGTGAAGATTGATGGCTTCCATGGGTAGCACCTGGCTATTTCCACCGCCCGCAGCACCACCTTTGATACCAAAAACAGGTCCCATACTCGGTTCTCTTAGCGTACATGTTGCGTTTTGTCCGATTCGATTCAGTGCCTGTGTCAACCCGATGGTCGTCACTGTTTTTCCTTCACCAAAGGGTGTGGGATTGACACTCGTAATCAGTACATAGGCACCTCTTGTAGCATCAAATTTTGACTTCAACCCATCCCATGTAATTTTGGCCATACCTCGCCCCATCGGAATCAATTCATCAACACCAATTCCAATCTTCCAAGCAATCTCTTCAATCGGTGCCGGTGAAGCAGCATGTGCAATCTCAAGGTCAGTGGCCATGGACTGGCTGGCTCGCTTCCTGTATTCAAGCATTCATGGGAATTCGCACCGAAGGTGCGCATCCGTTTGTTTTGTCAAGGAGGACGTCCACGGTAGAGTGAGGCACATGAGAATTCGATATGCCGTTGCTGGCAAACCAATTCATCACACACTATCTCCGCTTCTGATGTCATTGGTTTCCTCACACTTGAGGAATCAGGGAATGGATCTTGAGATTGCCGAGATGCGCCTGTTAGAATCGACCGATTTGAATGGGCCAATGGCCTGGGCTTGGGTATCGAAAAGTCCGACGAATACTGAAATCAGCAACCGATTGTATGGCGATCTTTCCAATCCAAAATCATTCTCTAATTTGCTAGAAATTGCGGATGAAATCGTGTCGATGAATGTTCAACCTGGCTCTGAGCTTACACCGTTTGGGGAATCGTTTGTGAAGGGTCCTTCCGCTTCTAGAAAAACAGTTAGAGGTGAGACCGAATCATGGATTTCAATCACAGCCCCTCTCAAGCATGTGTTGTCAACCCGTTCAGGTGTTCATCAAATCGATTCTAGCCTTGAAAACGGTTCAGTCAATCAATTGAGATGGAACGGGAGTCATTGGTATTGCGCGGGGACAGATGGTCGTGGTTTGGTTGCGGTTGCAACACACTTTGGTTTTGATTTCGATAAGGAGGGTATCGATTCCCCTCTTCTCTGTATGAATGGCGGGGGTGGAGCAGCCCGCTCAAGTGCAGTAGCTTGGGCTCAGAGTGGCGGTAAAATTTGGTCTTCAGGGGGCCGTAGACCGTTGGGCAATAGGGGTCCATGGGCCGGACATTTGATAGAAGGAGATACAGTTGTTGACCATCTTGGCAAACGGTTGTTGATCGATTTTGATTTGAACCCAGGTGAGCCACTTTCCATTCCATCCGTTTCAGCGGATTTACACTTGGTATCCTCATACAATTCTGGGGTTGTTGAACAACTTGTTGGACAAACCGATACCGGAACCAGTCTTGATGGTCGATGGTTGCTTACGGCACAACATCTGTATGCATGGGCGGATTTGTTTGCTCCTTTGATGGTCGAAGAGTTACCGGGGTTGGCCCAGACTGTTGCTTGGCTGAATCAATTTGAATCCGCCCTAAGGGCGGATTGAACATCCTAGCGGTCAATTCAAGTGTGACTGTCGACACACGAACTGTGATGGCGACTTCCCGAAAGGCGCTGATTCTTTGCATTTTGCTGCTGGTTTCAAGTCAAGCAAGTAGTGCTTCCAATCCTAACTTCAGTGAAGTCTTCGAAGAAGAAACTTTCAACACCAGTTCACAAAATTTGGTTTGGTCTGATCAAAACAATGTGACACATTTTGGTCAAATCTACTATCCCTCGACGTCACCGGGTACGGCGCAGCCCATCGACAACACGTCTGGACCGTATCCATTACTCATTTGGATTGGTGCGGATGGTGAAGCGAATGATCAGTATGATTGGCTGGGCGAAAACTTGTCCAAAGCGGGATATATCGTCGTTGTTCTACCACCGGATTGGAATTCTGCGGAAACACAAAATCAATGCCTTTCGATTCTGTATTTATGGTATCGTTTGGAATACAACCACATCAATGGGAGTTTCCAAGGCGATCCCGAAAACATGCGTGATGCCTTTGACTTACGCCATTGGGGACTTGGAGGACATGGGCTAGGTGCCAAACAGGCAGCACAATGTCAGTTGATTTTGTCTGGTGCTTGGAGCGAGTTCTTGTCATTACCATTGCCCACGGCTCTAGTTGCATTGGGCCTAGAAAATGTCAATACCGACATCACAGACGAATTGTTGGGCCCCTCTCCCCAACCTGGAATGGGGTTGTATCTCACCGGTACCTTAGACAACTTGGCCAAGGCCGACACCAATGTTGAGCAATGGTTGGACGACCACCCGATTCCATGGCACTACATGTCAGTGGTTGGTGCAAATCATGTCCAGTATCAAGACGAATCAGGTTGGTGGGATGGATTCAATGATGGTACGGCAACCATGGACCGCTCGTACCAACATGAGCACGCGTTCAACCATATCCTGCCTTACCTTGATTTGATGCTGAAAGGTGAGCATGAACAATGGCTTCAAGCCACCAACCGTGAGTCCAATTGGCAAGCGCCCTCCGACTCTGACGCGTATATCTACGAGGATTTGTCGAATGCACGATTCATGTCCATCGAAGCCAACGGTTCAGATGTCAATGAGTTTGAAGGCAACATGGGTCGTTTGGTTTCCCTCACAACGAATCTCACACATCGTAATGGTGAACTCCCCTTTGGCACCACCGTGCGTTGCACTATCGAGGAGGGTGGTGATTGGTGGGATGCTGCGGATTATGCCAATTTCGAGATCAACTCTACAGGCGTGTTTACTTCTTCAGTTGAAAATGGTACTCATTCATCCACCTATTGCGAGGTGCCAACAGAAGGAGTTCCGCCTGGGAATCGTTCGATTCGAGTTGATGTTGACTGGTATGGCATGCCTTCCCACATGAGCCTTGATTTCTATCGTGAGAATCGGAAACCGGAGAGAGTCTCTCCATTGCCTTCAATCCTGATACCACAACATGGTTCAGCAAGCCTCCCATTTTCCGATTTCATCGTCGATCCCGATGGTACCATACCATTGGTAGATCTTGCACCGCATCCGCCAAGTACCAATCAAATTCACTGCTACCTTGAATCCAACAGTATCGTTTGCGACCACACAGGGTTGCCAGAATGGAATGGTACTGAGATTCTCAACATCACCGTACGCGATCGTTACGATGACACATACTTCTCTCAGTTTAATCTGAGCGCAGTCGTCGTACCAGTCGATGATCCAGTTGTACAGACTGCAGAATTCCCGCCTGTTGAAATGGACGAAGATACTCAAGCATTTGTGTACAATTTGACATCGCATTTTGAAGACCCTGAGGGTGCCAATGTCACAATCCTGAATGCGTCCTCACCTATGGGCTTGGACCTCAACTGGACAGAACACAATATTGCCATTGTTCCACTCATAAATTGGTATGGGAATACCACGATTCAGGTATACGTATGGGATGGAACTAGTTCTCCTGTTGGAGCCACGATTGATATTCATGTTCGCCCAGTTCCAGATGCCCCCAGAATCAATATGACACGAGTTATGGTCGTGGAAGATACTCCCTTGGAAATCCCTCTTTCAGAACTGGGCTGGGATGAAGATGGTGATGAGTTGAAGTTTGAAGTGAGTGGTTCACACCAACATTTGGATGTCGCTGTCCTGACCCATGTTCTTCGGATTGTCCCTTCCGATGATTGGACGGGTCTTGCCGACGGTTGGTACTTGACTGCAATTAGCGCAGATGGAAATTTCACTGCCCCAATTGAATTTGAGGTCATGGGGGTCAATGATCCGGTTCAATTGACGTGGGGGCCAATCGAGACCCCTCTTGATGCCGAGTTCGTTGTGGCCATTCACGATCCAGATGATGCCTCTCCATGGGCCATTCAAATTCGATGGGATGGGGTTTTGTGGGAGGATGCGAACGTAAGCTGTGTCGCCAGTGATCCCAGTGCACTAAACCCAGAAGATTGGGAATGTCAAATCGTGGTGCCTTTGCACGGACTTGAACCCGGCGCACATCGTTTGGAGGCACGTGTCTATGAGAATGGAAATTGGTCTGAATCGAAGACGTATTACCATACTGTTCCTGCCCCGGTATCTGATGATGATGGGGACGCAATACTTCCCGTCGTTGACACCAATTCAGATTCCGGTCCAATTTCGACTTGGGTTGTCTTGTCCATCGTCATAGGTTCTGTCGTTGCCTTAATCGGGTTATACATGATTATCACATTGTCAAAGGATGACATGGAAAAAATGCTGGGCGCTGCAAGCCCGAATCGCACAATGGATACAGAAAGTGAATTCGACGAACTGGAGATGGATTTTGTCGATTTTGATTAGAGTGGGATGTTACCGTGTTTCCTCGGTGGTTGCCAGACCCTCTTCGTCAGTAGGCTGTTTAGTGCCCGAATCAGTCGAAGCCGTGTTTCGTTTGGCTCAATCACATCATCAAGCCAACCGTTTTTCGCAGCAACGTAAGGGTCGCCAAATTTTTTCTTGTAATCCGCTACCAGTTCCGTGTGTTTCTCTTGAGGGTTTTCAGCAATCTTGAGTTCACGTCGATGAATGATATTCACTGCCCCTTCAGCGCCCATAACAGCCAATTCTCCGGTTGGCCAAGCTACATTGTAATCCGCTTCCAGATGCTTGCAAGCCATGGCTAGATACGCACCGCCGTAGGCCTTTCGGGTGACAACAGTCATCATCGGAACAGTCGCTTCTGCGTAAGCATAGAGCATCTTGGCACCATGGCGAATAATTCCCCCCCATTCTTGGACAGTTCCCGGTAAGAATCCAGGAACATCGACCAATGAGAGTAATGGGATGTTGAATGCATCACATGTTCGAATGAATCTAGCAGCCTTGATACTTGCATCGATGTCTAAACAACCGGCCAAGACTTTCGGTTGATTGGCAATAATGCCGACTGAGTTACCGCCCAGCCGGGCCAAACCGACGACGATATTTTCAGCATAGATTGGAAACAATTCTACAAAGTGTCCATCATCGACGATTTCTCGGATGACCTTGACCATGTCATAGGGTCTGTTACTGTCATCGGGTACAAGACTGGAAAGTTCTGGACAATCACGATCGATAGGGTCTCCTGAATCGAGGAAAGGTGGGCTTGCGCCACAGTAATCGGGGAAGAATGAGAGCAATTCGATGGCAATTTCCATAGCATCATCCTCGTCTGCAGCTGTCAAACAACAGACCCCAGAACGAGATGCGTGCATTTGTGCGCCTCCAACTTCTTCAGTGGTCATCTCACCACTTGCAGTTTCTTCAGTTTCCAATGGACTCGAGAGGAACAATTGTCCATTGTCCTCACCCAATATTACAAAATCAGCCAATCCAGCAGCCAAGGCGGATACACCAACCACTGGACCCAAAACTACACTGATGATGGGGACGCGACCTGAACATGCGACAAAATAGTCCAGCATTACTCCAGTGGCAGCCAATGAATGTACACCGTCATGGGCACGCTGACCACCTCCGTCCCAGATACAAACGATTGGGACACGTGCACGTTCGGCCATTTCCAATACCTTGCAGATCTTGTTTGCGTGCATTTCTCCCATCGAACCGCCGAAAACGGTGAAGTCCTGACTAAAGCAGAATACCCTTCTTCCATCGACAGTCCCGTGTCCTGCGACCACACCATCGCCGAACTGTGGGTGCATATGCATGTTCCCTTCCCGATTTCGATGAGAAACCAATGCATCGATTTCAATGAAACTGTCAGGGTCTAGCAAAGCATCAATGCGTTCCCTCGCAGTCCCTCTCCCTGCTGAACGCAATGCGTCCATCCGCTGAACTCCACCACCGGATACAGCTTGCTGACGCCGCCAAGCCAAATCCTCTGACTTGTCCCCCATGGCGCTCTCCTATGGAGAGCGGTCTTTGATTAGAGCGGTGTAATAATAATTGAATTTACCAATTGGGAAATCGATTTTTCAATTGGAAATTACGGATTGATTCTCTCCGCATAAATTGGCATTCCACCCGGCTTGAATGTCTTGATCTCTCGACAGCAAGAAGTGCAATTTTACCAATGCTGTATCGGGACCGAGCGTTGCGTGATTTCCAAGAACTCCAATCTCTTGCAAATAGCGCCCCTTGCTGTAAACGTCCATGTGAATGGGCCCATGTACACATTGTGTTGTCATTACTGCAACACCTCCGTTTGAACAATAGTTTTCCAGTGCCTTTCGTATGGCCACATTTTCTGGGCTATCGCCATTGGGGTCCTCAATTGGTAGATGGCCCAAGCCAGTACCATGGAACAAAATGGCATCGTAATGATACGCCAATTCAATTTGATCAGCGAACATGTGGGATCCTGCCATGAGTTGCAGAATTCGAATCTTCTCGTTGAATTCGATTGGCTCGTTCGCAACATCACGTTTTGGGGATTGAACAGACGCATTGATTGAACATTCACCATTTCGGCCTACGTGAATGGTCCCAATCGGTTCTGTATTGATGGTTTGGAATGCATTGCGTCGACTGGAGTGAAATTTTCGTGCGGCACAACCGGGCAGGACAGCGCAGATTCCGTCGTCACTTTGTGCATGCATCACAATGACACTTGTGTCACCATTGTCGCCCGTCGGCTCAGGTCCATGGGCGGCCCAATGGACTGCAGCAAGCAAATTTTCGGTCCCGTCGGTCGAACCTCGATCACTACTCCGTTGAGATCCAGTGAATACAATTCTTCCAGGGGGCCTTTTCCCTTCACCAGACCACGAGAATGCAGCTGCGGCGGCAGAGAAGTGCATTGTATCCGTTCCATGAGTAATCACAACACCTGCTGCACCGGCATCAAATGCGCGTTTCGTTTCGGTCATCATTGCATTCCAATGGCGTGGCCGAATATCGTCAGACCACATGTTGCCTAGTTTCTTCGCTCGTATCCGTGCATGCTGAGCAAGTTCTGGCACAGCATCAAGCAACTCTTCTGGTTCAAATCGAGCTGCCACAGCCCCCGTGACATAATCTACTTTGGATGCAATGGTTCCGCCCGTATGCAAAATCCAAACTTCTGGCAGATCCGGGTTTTCCGATTGTGTTGCTTGCAAACGAGTTTCCACCTCGGATCCAGCCGCAATAAGTTCGATTTCATTAACCTCGGATTGTTGAAATGTGACGTTGTAACCATTGTCCAATTTGACTGTGACATGCCCGGCAGTGGCAGGTGCGAGAAGTATCCCTTCATGAGATACGGAACCTTCCGGGGTGGATGCATTGATTCGCACTCGGTCACCTTGATTTGGGCCACCCATGGCGATTGGGGGCCACAGCCACTCCATCAAACGAACGGTCTGCTTGAATGGATATACTCATATTCCTCGCTCAAGTCGACACCTTCGTTGCCGGGGTGGCGTAGTTGGTGGCGCGTCGGACTCATAGGATACCTGCAAAGGAGTAATGAGCGCGATAAACCTCGAAATGTCTGAGACATCCGAAGGTCACGGGTTCGAGCCCCGTTCCCGGCACCACAATTGAGAATGGCATTTCATACGTGTTTGGACCTACCTGTTCTTCCGAACCCATCATAGGCTGCTCACACCCCGAAGGGGTGAGGAACATGGTTGACCTGTCCACCGCAATGGCTGCTGCAGCAGCCAGTGATCGCCGACGAGGCGGTCGTGACGGGGAGAAAAAGCGCCCAGGTGGTAAGGTCGGTACCGAACCGTTCGACCCCGCAGACCATGTCATCAAAGAGAAAGCCGATGCTGCATCAATGTGGCTTGTTATCGCCTATGCAATTCTGATTGCCACCCTCATGCGCTATCTGATTATGCCAGCGCTGAGTGAACCTGCAAGTGTTCTATGGTCACTCCCACTTTTGTTGATTTTCACAATTCCACCTTTGCACAAGATCTTCTTGAGTCAATTCGCAGACCGCTACACCTTCGGAAATTGGTTCCGTGCCACATTTCTTTACACCTTTACATGGCTCGCAGTCTGCTTTATTTTGGTGAATCCTCCACTTGCAGATATTTCTCCACCCGAGGTGGCAGAGCAGGTGAAATTGGTCGACTTAGATGACCCAGATTGGAATCAGAAAGTGGGAGATTTTTCATCATCAGATAATTTGGATACTCGCAATCTTGCTCTCGTATTTGCGGTACGGGATAACATCGATGCAGAGGGTGTCGATGTGCGTGTCGAAATCACTTGGACGGGTTCGGGTCCAGAGGTATGGAATCGAACCGGAGTTGCCAGTTCAATGGCAAATGATTGGAGTAGTTATTCAGCCAATGTTTCTTCGATTACCGACAAATCGACCGATGTACCAATTTTACTACAGCTCGAGGATATCAACTTTGAATCTGGCAATTCATACACGATTAAAATCGAGTTGTCTCAAGAGGGCGACCCTTGGGATTTAGTCGAGACTGAAACCCATCGATTTGTGATTTCCCCGTAATCACTTTCGCTGCTAAACAGGCAACTGCTTCACTTTCAGTTTCAATCATTGTGACCTCTCTAGAAAATCAAGGTGGTTCGGATGCCCCGCCTCTGTAACCCACAGAGGGATGCAAAATGCTGAACGAAAACACATTGGATAAGCTGACAGAAATGATGGAAACAATGGCCAATCGGGTAATTCGTGCAAATATGGGTGCCGCAGCAGACATGTTGTGTTGGACCCCGCTTGCACCATGGATTCGAGCTTCAAGACGTGCACGAATTGAATCACAAACCCACGAAAGTCGTTTGCGAGAAAAGGCGAGCGCATTGTGCAAAGATGCCACTCGAGAGCACGCAGATCTGCTTGCATCGGCTTGGGTTTAACTCAATCGTGAGCAAATTGAAGCGGTCATTGAATCGAGTTGCAGGGCTTCGCCTCCACCTTCCACCAATCTGAAATCGATTTCCGCCATCATTTCAGTCAACTCAAGTTTCTGAATCTCACTGAGGAACTCTGCATCATAGAGTGCGCGGTGTAGTTGATTGACCAAGTCCGTTCCGGCCAAACCAAATTGATCGAGAATACCTCTTAGGCGTCTACGTGAAGGGTGAAACCCGTCTTCTTTGCATGCGAGGAGATATCCATGCAATTCCTCTGGAGGCGCAGTTGCCGTGGTTTCATAGATTAGTGAACGGGTTACGTGTGAATCTAAACTGGCACTGACTTGTAAGGCTGTAATTGCTCTGCGTAGATCTCCTAAACTTACGTGAACAATGGCTTCACAAGCATCTTCATCCAACTGAATATTTTCAGATTCGGCTACCGATTGGATTTGCATCCGGACTTGGTCATCCGCGAGTGGTCGGAATCGGAAAACCGCACAACGCGATTGTATAGGCTCAATGATTTTTGATGAATAGTTACAGGACAATATGAATCGACAAGTTTCTGCGTATTGTTCCATAATACGACGCAACGCACCTTGGGCGTCTGCAGTCAAGGCATCCGCTTCATCGAGGAAAATGACTTTGAAACTTGCACCCAGGGGGCTTGTTCTGGCAAATTGTTTGACTTTTGTTCGGATACTTTCCAGTTTACGTTCGTCACTGGCATTCATCTCCAAGAGGTTGTCTTTGGATTTGTCACCGAAAACATCCGAGCAAAGTGCCAATGCAGCTGTTGTTTTTCCTGTGCCCGGAGGACCTGCAAACAATAGGTGAGGAAATGAGCCCGTTTCTCCATAGGCAGCCAACCGCTCTACAGTTGCAGCCTGTCCACGGATATCTCTAACCGTCTTGGGGCGATGTTTCTCAACCCACATCTTCGACATCGGAATCAATCCCGGTTTTTCTCGGGCGTCAATGAACCTATCCACTCGTGATTTCCTTTCATTTTTCGTCTGCATTGACCATACGAAGTATGGTCGATGCACCGCAACCCATTAACAGTAGTTCGTGCCGTGCAGAGGTGAGGCCCATGACGAGCGGAACGAGAAATTGGAGTTCAACGACAGGAGCAATCCTGATGGTGAGTTTGATGCTAATGAGCACATGGATGCAAGCGATTGACAACGAAACGACCCTTGATGAAGCCCCAGTGGTCCGATTGATTTCGGCTTCGGATTCAATTTCATATGATGCTCAGACTAATTCCAGTCAACCATCGTTGAACTATGGGGGTGCAGAAAACCTCCTCATCAGTGGTTACACGGATTATTCTTCAGCGAGGATGTTGATGAACATCAACTTGACACTGGGTGACGGTGGTGTTTTGCCCTCCACCGCAGTTGTCAGCGAGGCTACACTTGAATTGCGATGCATGAAAATGTCGACATGGCCTAGTGAGTTGGGTTCAGATGCCATTCTCTATCCGGCTAAATTGTTGACAGATTTTGATGAATCAAACGCTACACATAATCAAAGTGATACCGGTGTCAATTGGAATCAGGCTGGAGCGAATGGTATCGGTTTGGACCGTGGTCATTGGGAGCCAGGTGATTTCATTGCAGTTACAAACAGTAATTATCGAGTGTTCAGCTTGAATGTGACGGCATTAGTCCAAGAATCTCTACGAAACGGAAACACCAACATGAGCCTCATCGTTTCAGGTGCTGGGATGCCAGTTGTTTGTGCTTCAAGCGATCACAGATATTCTGCCCGACACCCTTCCATTGACTTCGAATACACACTCTCATCTACTCCTGCACAGGGCAGTGTTGTCATCGAAGGACCCGAAGACGGCGAAATCGTTGCAGATCCAGACGAATTGCTGCTCAGACCAGACTATTCGCCTACCATCACTTGGGATAATTTGACCTCAAGTCACATTGAGATTCAGTTTTCGTCCGGTGCTGATTTCCGCTCAGTCGAGGATGAATCTCGTTTGTGGAATTCCTGGGCAGACCCTAGTGATTTCTCAATGTCCAGTGAATCGTTCACGGCTCCCGCAAATGATGCCGATTTGTTGAACGGAACGTGGGTGTATTTCAGAATGCGTTCTATCAACAACTCAATCATTGGGCCTTGGGATTCTGGATACTTTGGTTTGTCCGCCGAGTTGGGTACAATCAACGCGCAAGGTCAGGCAGAGGTTGTCCTACGCAATGATTCGATGAACCTTGGATTTGGGACTGTACACGATACTTGGGTAATGGATGGAAATACCTCATACAACGGCAACGATGATTTCCGTATGAGAATTGGTCATTCAAACAATTCCAATGAAGGCAACATGCATGCCTTCATCCGCGTCAACATGGAGCAAGTCCCCATTCACGACAATGTCACCATTCACGATGCAACCCTGAATCTGCGCCGTACCGATCGAACCGGCGAACCGATGATCTCTGTAATGTTGATGGACTCGAACACGGGACATGTGTTTGCTGAACTTGATTACAGCAACAAGAGCAACGGCTTGACATGGGATAATGGGGGCCAAGGTACTCTTGACGATGAAGTTGCGATTCTGGGTACGGTCAATGGCAACCAAACGGGGACCTCTACGCTCACCTTTGATGCCACTTCATTTGTTCAGGAATACTTGCGAAATGGTCACACAGGTGATCTTGATTTCATTGTCGTCGGTAAAGGATTGGCTGGTGAAGAAATCGAAATCGCAACCGGTGACGAGCCCATTTCCTACCGCCCCCACCTTGATTTGACCTATTCATGGGGTGATTCGACTCCGACATCTGATGCCGACATTGTCGAACCTCTGTCAGGTAGTGCTGCATGGGATGTCGGTGCTTTCAATGCATTGGAAAGCACCACGACTCCAGCATTGGCTTGGGATACCTCAGTAGTCTCAAACTCCAATGGCGATGATCCAGATGTCATCATCCAACTGTTTGGGGATGGGGTCGGAGAATCCATTCCCTACACTGCGGATAGTCGGGAAGACAGTGGATTTGAACTCTCAAATGGTTTCTTCACGGTCCCTTCAGATTGGAATTTGGACTGGGGTGAGACCTATCAATGGAGGATGCTGATGATTGAGGATGGCGAACAAGGGCCATGGTCAGCAGATACTTTTTTGATTTCAGAGATCAATTCAACATCACTCGGAAATGGTGAGCAAGAATTGCGATTCCGGCATGGAAATGGAACAACTCAGAGCTCTTCTGCACTGCCAGAGTGTGCGGATTTGACACTTGAAAGTGGTGCAGCATCTGGAATGAATCTTGATGGTCAAGATTTGACCATCTCTAGCAGCCAAGTCGCTCTACTCAGATGTGATTTGTCAACACACGCAATGCCGCATGGTCTTGCAATTGTTTCGGCAACCATGCGGGTACGTACATTGCAACAATCGGGGATTAGTTTGTCCTCGATTCCAATGACGATGTACGAGAGTAGCGAACACGAATGGGGCGAATCAACTGCAACTTGGAATACAACAGATGGTAACACACCCTGGAACGCTCCGGGTGCAAGTGGGACTGAGCGTGTCCAAGCTCTAGATACAGTGAGCGTTGAAGCCAGCAACACCTGGTATGAATGGAACGTTACTGCTGCAGTTCAAAGCGCAATGCGAACCGATTCACAAATTGATTTCATCCTGACATCATCGAGTTGGAACGCGGTTTCTTTCTACGATCGAGGAAGTGGGTCCATGCCCGAACTTGTCATCGTTTACACCAATGGTTCGAACGCAGCACCGAATGTTCCAGTCGACTTGATCCCAGCCAATGGGGAATGGATTCTCAGTGGAGATTACACCTTCGAGGTAGATCAAACACCGACGCTAGAGTGGAATGAAACCGGGGTTACCGCGGCCAATGGCTGGCAGGTACAAGTTGACGAAGCCTCCAGTTTTTCCACAAGCGCACTTCAGACGTTTTCGTCTTGGATTGATACCGGTGATTTCAGTGGCACGTCGTTTACATTCAACAGCAATTTGACTTCGGGAGAATCCTATTTCTGGCGAGTCCGAGGCATCTCCGCGACCGGTCAAATCGGGTTGTGGACGGCTGGAACTAATTTTGTCATCCCCGATTTGGACGTGTCCAGCGGACAACACCTGGGTGACACTTGGTATGCAGTCGAAGTAGGTCATGGCGATGTACTATCGGATGGCAGTTTGCCATTATTTACCGATACATGGATTTCTTGGGATTCAAATTACCAAAACGATACTCACGCCTCGGATGGAACATTGTTCATCTCAGGAACATCCAGTGCGCTGATTGAGATTCCACTTAACGGGACGGGGGCATTGCCGATTCCATCGAATGCTCGTCTGACAGGAGCAGAGTTGATTTTTGAAGTCGCAACCAACAATTCATCGACGCCTTCAGTTGCGATGTTTGAAGTTCTACAAGATTGGGACGAATCTGCAACCGGTCTGACGTACGATGGAGTGAACAACTGGTCGTCGGTCGGTGCGCAAGGCGCACTAGATCGGGCTGAGTGGAGTTCCATCGAGTACGATGTCTCCGATAGTGTTGAACTACCGCTGGATTTCACCGCAGCAGCTCAAGCGGCGATTGCACGTGGTGACGATTCCATTGGATTGATGATTAGTACTGAGATGTATTCAAGTGATCAACTGGTTTTGCACAGTACCGAAACACAATTCGAGGCCAATGAACCCATTCTGCGCCTCGAATGGATGAATGGAACAGCCGCACTCCCCACCGCCCCAGCCACTCTGATTGGCCCCGCCAATGGTGATATTCTCTGGGAACATCCGGTGATGACTTCAGGAGATGGTCCAGAATTCAATTGGTCATATTCTGGTCAAAGCAATGTCGATGGCTGGATGATTTGTGCAATCCAGAATGGAGACATTTGGGATGGTGTTGGTTGTGCTAACAGTTACTATCACCCGACTCTATTCGATTTGCAAAATTTATCTTATTTGGAAGTCGGAGCCTTCGCTGCAAGTCATGATTCGATGTATTCTTGGTTTGTTCAGCCCGTGAATGACTGGATGATGGGTCCGCGTTCCACTGTTGAGAGTTTCATCATTCCGAATGACATTGGTGATTCAATTAACTCCACAGATCATTGGGTGGAACTCACCAACGGGAATGCATACTCGGCAACGAATGCCTATGATGTTGCAGAAGGAGCATACATAGATTCATGCAATCCTAATGCAGCATACGGTTCCAGTTCGAGTTATCTCTCGGTTGGGCTGTCCAACGGTGGACCGGCTTGCTCCAACGCGGGTCATGAATCACGCTCTTTGTTGCGATTTGACATTTCCAACGTCCCCATTATGGATGGTGATGCTTGGCAAGTGGTTGAAGCACATCTCGAGATGTACCGAATCAGTGGGTCGAGTAACTATGACACCGATGTCTCCCTCTCCAGTGTTCACTGCAATTGGGTTGAGAGTACAGTGACGTGGAATCAGTGTTGGACCAACAATACCTGGCAGAGTCCGGGAGCCTACGGTGCTAACGACGCAGATGTACCCGCGGTCTCCACCAACATTAGTGGCAACGGGTGGTATTCGTGGAACGTTACGCAATTGATGCAGCAAGCTCACATCAGTGGCAATGACGTTCTCAGCATGTTGCTTGCCTCTGAAGACCCGAATCTCTACGCTCGCCACGCATTCATTAACGAGGATGCCACGGGAATTTACGAGTCCCTTCGACCCATCCTCAAACTGACCTATCGCGCAGGTACACAAGTCATGCCTGCCGCACCCACATGGGTCAGCAACTTAACCTCCAATGGGCCCTTTACTGCTTGGGATGCGAACTCATTGCGGCCGATGCCTACAGATCCATTGTGGTCTACATGGACTCACCCGAGTTCCAGCTCAATCGACGCTTGGCAAATTCAGCACTCCTTGAGTGAGCGATTCACCATGGATGCCTGGATTTATGACTCAAGTGACCCTTCAACCTGGATGAACTCGACGTTCGATTTGACCAACCACACATTGTGGACTCCGGCCAGTGAAGCCCAAGGTGATCACTGGAACCATCTACGAATTCGCGCAGTTCAGAATGGTGTTTACAGCAATTGGTCGAACATGTTCCAAACGCGTGTTCCGGATGAACAAGGGAGCGACGATGGTGCGGGTAATTTCAGCGTCACAATGCAGCGCGGTGCAGTATTCGAAGATACGGGCCTGTTGCCCACAATGCCTGACAGTTATGTCACATCGAACACTTTCGGACAGACCACCAACTTCGGTTCTTCAGCCTCGATCGCGGTCGGCCTTGATCCAGCCGACTCTGCCCACGATGCGGTAGGCTTGATGTCGATTGATTTGGCAGAATATCCGTATCCAGCTACAATGCTGCCGACCTCGGTCACCTTACGCATGTACGTGTCAAGTATCGCAGGAAGCGGTGCACACAGCATCGCTATCCACGAATGTGCAGGATTTGGAGAATCGAATGTAACTTGGAATAACTACAATCCAAACACGCAGTGCAATGGTACCTCCTCCTCATCAATGACCTCAACCTCTACCAATGCAGGTGTGTGGTACGAATGGGATGTCACCAATATCGCTCGAAATGCATGGTCGGGAAGCGGTGTCATGAACATGGCCTTGCAAACCGCATGGACGGGTACGATTTACTTCAATTCGGCCGATGGATCAAGCGATTATGCACCGGAATTGATTGTCGAGTATGTAGACAATCCAAACAATGCAAGTTCGCCAGCTCAGGTTTCTCTGCTGTCGCCTGATCACCTAGAAGTCGTCTATGATGTCGGCCAATACACCTTGGGAATTGAGACCCGACCCGTTCTAACATGGGATACATTGAGCGATGCTACAGGTTACATTCTCAAACTTAGCAATGCGACGAGCACCCTAACTTACGAATCTTGGGATTCCAGCAGCAATTCAGGGTTCATGATTGGTGGGACTTCTGCAATTCCATCCGCTTGGACACCTGGTTTTGATTTGGCCGTTGGGGAGATTTATACCTGGTCAGTACAGGCATTGAATGGTTCTGTTCCGGGTCCACGTTCGGTACCATCGACCTTTGGAATTGGCAACCCTGACATTACAGATGTTGGGAACCATGTGCACTCGGTTGCAATCCAAGAAGGTTCAGATGTTCCATCATTGGGACATCTTCCAGTATGGGATACCTACCTCGATGAAGGTGACGTGAATGCAGGTCACGGTACACAGAGTACAATCAATATCGGAACAGGCTGTGGTTCGATTGCTGCAAACCGCTGTCATGCATTGTATCAAATTGACATGGGTCAAATGCCCTTGGACCAAATGTCTGTCAACCCCCACTCGGCACAACTGTCAATCTATGTAGATCAAATCAGCCAACTCAGTTTGGCCAATTACCTCGATTTGTCTGTATATGCGGTCATCAATCCAAACTTTGACGAAGCCAGTGCGACATGGAATGCGGCTTCGACGGGTAATAACTGGTCGGCTGCTGGGTTACAAGCGGGCGTCGATTACATTGCCACGCCCTTGGATACCGTGCGTGTCATGAGTACATTCACTGGTGGTTGGTTACACTTTGATGTCAGTGGTGCGATGACCACGATGAATGGTACAGTCACTGTTGTCATCATGGGTACAACCAATGCCGGACACATGCTTGTTGACGTGAAATCCAGTGAATCCCCGTCATCGGATAAGCCGAAGTTGTTGTTCAACTACACGCTCGTTGATTCAATCAGCCTTTCTGGCCCATCGTCTACTGACGCAGATACTGGAGTCCAATTCAGTGGTGCATTGATGGATGCGAATGGAAACACCTTGACTGGAGATGTCCTGTGGTCTTGTACGGATGGAACCATTGACAGTAGTGGATATTTTACACCAGATCAGTCCGGAGTAGTGACGATTTATGCAGCCTACGGACAAGTGGTTGAAGCCGTGAATATCACGGTTACAGCAGGTTCTCCAATCCAGTTGGTCATCGTCCCTCTTGCGATTACTTTGACCGCTGATGAAACCTTCACCTTGAACCAGATCAAGGTCATCGACTCCAACGGAAATGAAGTGCCTGGGCAAACAATCAATCTTGAGATTAGCAATGGTACATTGTCGACGGGTTTGACTCTCACCACACCCATTACCAGTGACGTGACATGGACACCATGGACTACAGGGCAGCAATATCTGAATGCGACTTGGTCATTCCAACCAACCATCTCGGTTCCAATCACTGTCACCGTTGGGGCGCCAAATTACTTTGAAATCATCGCAGCGTCAGAAATTGAAGCAGGGAATACGACTAACTTTGCTGTCAACGTGTTCGACCAGCGTGGAAACCAGATGGACAGTAGTCTAGGTGGTGTGCTCACCTGGGGCGCAGAGAATGGAGCTATGGACAATGCATCCGGTGCATTCACGGGCGACCAAATTGGAAACTGGGGCATCTGGGTGGATAGCGATCTTGGAATCTCAAGCAGCACCAGTATCGGGGTGACTTACGGTGATATCGCAGAACTTGAGGTGACTGCTGTAGGACCAACCAACACCATCATCGTCACCAGTTCTCCTACATTAGAAAGTATATACTTGACAGCAGATGATGAAGTCACTTTCACTGTCGTTCGAATTGATGTACAGGACAATCGCGAATCAATTGATCTACCGATTGCGGGTTGGACATGGTTGAATGGCCAATTCCAAGTTGGACCCCCTTCAACTTGGGATGCAGGTAACCAAGGTTCATCCTGGGTCAAGGCCACTTTGGAAGGCTTTGAAGTTGTCATTCCAATGAGTGTTGAGCACGGTCTTCCGGTTCAAATTGATGCTCGTCCTGACAATAACGACCCCGCAAATCTGATCCTCATCAGTTCAGGAAGTATGGGAAGCTTGGACGCATATGTTGCTGATGCAGACGGTAACGAGTGGACGGTATCGGCCATCTGGTCGGTCGCTGATTCAAATGCAGATTCTTGGTTGACACCACAGGGTCCAACTGCAATATTTGAACCGGTTTTGGTCGGTAATTGGACCGTGAACGTGAGATATGAATTCAATGTCCCAGGTATTGGGACACAGCAAGTCGCCAATTCAGTTGTTTTCACTGTTCTTCCCGGGCAATTGCATTCAATTTCAACCTCTGAAGATGCGACCATTACTGCCGATGATTCATTTGACTTGAGTCCAGATGCGAGAGATGCACATGGAAACGACTTGCCTGAAGAAAGTCTGCAGTGGTTCCTCAAGGAATCGACTGATGAAGCCACCCCACTGTCTTGTTCTTCAGCAATATTGCCAAATTCAGACTGGACTGAGATTTCCATTGAAATGCGCGATGCCAATTATCTGTGGGACGCAACGCTTGTGGGTGAGTATACGATTTGTGCCGTAGGTGCCCAAGGGGTCACTTCCGATTCGGTTGTAACTGTTACAGTCGGTGAAGTAGCTCACGTTTGGCACAAGGCATTTGCCTCAGGTGATGAATCCGGAAATGCAACAAACTTGGAATCGACACAAGTTATTGCAGATCCTGAAATCAATCCTTTAGTTGAGATCTGGGTTATGGACTCAGATGGTAACGAATACCAGACCAGTGCTGTGGCCTGGACCAGTGCAACGAATGGATTTGTCACTGAACAACATATTCGTGATGCCAGTTCAAATCCACTCTTGGAAATCGGTAACTATCGCTTCTTTGGAAAGATCAACCAAGTCTACACTCTCACTTACAGTGCAGGCTCGTGTGGCACTTGTTCAGGTACCTGGAACATTACCGTGGATCATGGCCCATTGTCGAAACTATCAGCAGTTGCCAGTGCACCTGGTACCCTCGAGGGGGTCTCCCTCGCCGTTGAGCAACAGGTTACGATTTCGATTGCAGTGGAAGGGTTTGACCAATTTGACAATCCTGTACCCCTGACAAAGGAATTGCAAATCTTCATCCCTGAAGACGGCGATGATTTGAACCAAATCTCCCTTACCGGTGACGGTCGAACAACTGCGGAAGTCTACATGCTCAATGAGGGTGCAAATTCTGTCCAAGTGTGCTCCGGTTCAGGTGGCACAATTTGCGATGATCCACTTTCAATTTCGGTTGAGGGTACCATGGGTGGATTCTTCGAAGCCAATTCACCTTGGTCATGGGTCGGCTTGGTAGCAATGATTGCTCTATTGCTCGGTGTTCTCGCAATCGTAATCGTGCTCATGCGTCGAGGTGATCGTGACGATGAATACGACGACGACTACTTTGACGATGACTACGAAGACATTCCACAAGCTCCTTCCACTCCGAGTGAGTCATACAGTGCACCTGCTGTTGAGGAAGAATACGTTGCTGAAGACGATGGTATCACCATTGATGAAGACGGTACCAAGTGGTATGAGGACGATGCCGGGACTTGGTGGTGCTTAGAGCCAGGAATGGAAGATATTCCCGAGAACTGGTTTGAGTGGACAGAGTAGAAAATCACTGATTTGAGCCGTCCGCCGTAGGCGGACGGCTCAGGGTACCCTTCAAGAGATGTCTGTTACATCACGGTTTGATGCGAGTTGCAAACTCCAGTGCGTGTCATGCGGCCCTCCTAGTCGCATTGCTGGTAATCCAAGTCACTGCAATGGGTATCCCCTGCTCTGAAAATCTCAGCCCTAGAATGAATCCAATGCTGACAAATAATACTCTGACCGACAACGGTGATGGAACTTGGAACGTCACATATGCTGTGGATCTAGATGCCACCTTAGACAGTCGGAATCCGACGAATCCATTGGGTTCATTATCGCATCTAGAAGTTGGATGGAATACTAATCAACAGGATATACGAAACAGTTTGCTTGGATTCGATTTGAGTTCTGCTGGTTTCCCCCTCAACGCAACCATCGAGAGTGCCACTTTGCAAGTGTATCTTGCATCATCTACTGGTCCTGTAGATGCACAAGCATGGAATGTACATCTCCAGGGTTGGGAAATCCAATATGCTTCATGGGTGAATCGCAATGGGGCTTCTCAATGGTATCAAGGTGGGGCGCTTGGGAACTCAGACAGTGGTGCGAAGCAAGATCAACAGCGAGTCGAAGGTAACTCTAGTGAAGTTCGGTTTGATATTACTCAATCTGTGGAACTGGCACAATACAAGCAATTGACGAGCCCCGATTCACGTGTTGGTGTCTTGTTGACTCCCGGATATGGCAGTGAATCAGGTGTTGCCACCTTCCATTCATCGGAATCAAATCAACCATCACTGCGTCCTGTTGTCGACATCAGATTCCGCTGGTCGAACCCGACTCTATTGAGTAACAATCCATCTTGGATTGATATCTCTCCGAAGTTGGGTGTGACGGATGCAGATAGCACTCTCGATTTTTCTTCGACCATTCGTTCCGAGAGAGGGGAAGTCATCAATGCAGGTGTGTCATGGTCTACTTCATCCGGTTCTATCGATGGTAGTGGTCGCCTGTCTGCAACACAATCGGGTATAGCCACCGTTTCTGCTGCAGGTGGTACCGTGCAAGGGGAACAGGAAGTTTTGGTGAACCCCGGTGCACCATTGACGATTGCTATGGCGGTCGAAAACTATTCAATTACTGTGGATGATACGATTCCAATCATCGCACATGGTGTTGATCAATATGGAAATTCAGTAAATGGATTAAGCTACAGTTGGTCAACCTCCTCGGGCGTCATTGATCAACATGGGATGTACACACCCTCAGAAACAGGCACCCACACAGTTGCGGCTCAGTGGGGAAACCACGTTGCAATCTCCAATGTGAGTGTCTCGGTGGGCGGGGCTGCAATTATTATTCTCCCTGAAAATTTCACGGCCCGGGCAGGTATAGGGATTCAAATCCCTGTCGTAGTCCAAGACCGATTGGGGAATGTCCTTCCTCAATCAGCAGCGGCGGGTCTAGATTGGGTTGCAGAGCGAGGTTCGATTGATTCGGCTGGATACTATGTTGGTCAAGATGTAGGCTCATGGCAAATCAATGTCACCAGTGGTACGGGTGCCTACGGGACCGGTTGGGTCAATGTCGAGCCGGGTTTGGTCAATACGCTGGAAATTATTGGTCCAAATCGAACCGTCAGTGCTGATGAAGCCATTCCACTGGATTTGCGTTGGATAGACCGTGTTGGAAACAATGTATCTGTCCTGTTGCCTTTGGAAAATTGGTCCGCAGAAAGTGGTAATTTCCGAGTCAATGATGGATTTGTAGAATGGTTGCCCAGTCAAGCTGGAGTTTGGCGAATATCGGCGCAAGCCGAAGGTGCACAAGCATGGGTCGATATCACGGTGGTAAACGGTGCCATTTCACGTGTTTGGATTGATACTGAGTTTGATATTTTGACTGCTGATGATCAATCCGTACTCATCCTACAGGCTGAGGACTTACGTGGGAATCGATGGCCCATTGCCGCCGATTGGTCGATGGCTGAACCCGAGGCTTCATCCTCACTGGTATCCGACATTGACGGCGTTCGCTTTGTGGGTGGAATTGCCGGTATCTGGACAGTCGTTGCCACGCATTCGAGCTCTGAGGGGATGTTTTCCGCAGAACTTTCGATTGAAGTGAAACAAGGTCGTTTGGCCAGAATATTACTGGCAGGAGATGGTTCAACCATTTCTGCAGACAATGCCTTTGATCTAAACCCGGTTCTGAGCGATGCAGATGGAAACATCATCACTGGTGTCCAATTGAATTGGAGTGTTGATGGCATTGACGTCACACCTCAACTTCGATTGTCTGGGGGAATATGGCAACCAACGTCCACCGGAGATCATCTGATTGAAGTAGATGCTGCGGGTCGAACCGCACGGTCCAGAATTTATGTTGAACAGGGCATTCCTCACGAAATCAAAGTTGAGATTGATACTCCGATTCAAGGCGTCGTTTCGAGTGGTGATTTGTTCACCCTCACGACCTATGCTGTCGATATTTCAGGCAATCAAGAGCCGTGGCCCGTGGAATGGGATTTGCCTTACAATTCACTGGAAATTGAAGAGACCACTGAGATTGGTGTCTATGATGTGAAAGGACTTGGTGAAGGTATCTGGGACATTGGAGTCTTCAATGGAACCGCAGATGGGAGCTTTACCCTACAAGTTGTCACTGGCGAACCTCGTTCGCTAAGGGTTGGGCAACACAGTGGTGCCGGTGATCAAGGCGATTCATTGTCCCTAGAAGTAAGTCTGGTTGATTATGGAGGCAATGCTGTAGCCATGCAACCCTCCAAGTTTGTATTCGATACCGAAATTGGCTCTGTTCGCCATGATGGCGGGCCTTTCTGGTATCTTGATTTGGAAGAGCCGGGTGATGATCAAAAAGTAACCATTCGATACGAGCAGTGGTCCGCAGTGACATACATCGATGTCAATCCAACAGGTGTTGACAAATTCACAGGTAGCCAATCTGGACAGATGCTAATCGGTGGCTTTGCTGTGGCTGTTTTGATGATTGGTATTCTACTCTTTATCCTTCGAAGTAACGAGGATGATTCAAATTGGGAAGATGAGTTTGAGATGGATTTCGATATCGAATCGACACCTGAAGTCGAAGCGCAACCTCAGAATCGCCAACTTTCCAGACGCTCTATGCGACGTCGAAACTACCAACGACAGCAAGAGCGTATTCGGTCGATGGAAAATGCCACTCAAAACATGATCCAAGAACCCAAACCGGATGGACAAGTCAAACCAGCCTCAAATGGAGTACTGTCGGCGATGGAAGGTACAGTGCAAGGACAAACCGGTTGGTATCAAACAGCACAAGGTGAAGCTCAGTATTGGCAAGTGGATGAATCAGGACAGTGGAGTCGGTTACAATGAAGCGTCTCACCTCAATTTTATTGCTTACAATGATTCTGAGTATACTTACGCCGGTTCATTCTGCAACGTCTGCTCGTACTTGCTCAGCCACAGGAGATTCCTCGGTCGATCATATCGCCCTCAATCCAAGCGGCCCGCTTTCAATGCCCGCCGATCAAGCATTGAATATCACTGCAACAGCGTACAACTCTGCGGGAACTCAGTTGAACGTTCCCATTGCATGGACCTCTACCTCGGGCTCGGTTCAGAATTTTGGTGGGGGGCAAGCACGTTGGTCGCCCCAAACTGTCGGCTCACAAACCGTGACCGCTTGCAACGGCGATGTTGAAACAACATTGTCTGTCAATGTTCAACCCGGCGCTCCATTGACGTTTGAACTATCTGCGACTCAAGAAAACCATACTGCCGATGATTCGTTTGAGGTCACACCCATTATGCGAGACCAATTTGGCAATTCTTGGATTCCAAATATCCCTTATGCAAACTGGTCACTGCCTGAAGGTATGGTCATCTCCTTGCCAAATGATGGTACCCCCCCAATCGTAACTCCCGGCCCAACCGGTGCAATGTCGATTGAAGTCAATTGGGGGGAGTGGTCTGATTCGGTTTCTGTGAATATTTCTCGTGGGGTCGCCATTGGATTGTCAATTGTTCATGATTCTGCACTCATCTCATCTGACGACATAGTCAATCTCTGTGCACACCAACATGATCAGAGGGGCAACAGTTGGCTGACAAACTCTACCTGGTCCGCCCCCGGTGGTTCTGCAGATTCCGCTCTATCTTCATTCACAGGTCAATGTGTTGATTTCGATGCTGGCACAATTGGCGATTGGGTTGTTGAAGCCGAAGATGACATGGGCATGAGTGATTCATTGACTTTGACAGTCACTCCGGGTCGTTTGGCACACATCCAATTGAATCAGTTGGCAAACAGTATGCACATCGGGGAATTCTACTTGCTTGAAGCCGATGGTTTCGATGCCGCTGGAAATCCTGTAACCGTCGATTCTTGGAATTGGTCGGTGACATCAGGTCCCAGCTCAAATGCAATTGTTGCCGATGGAGACGGTATCACTTTTGTTCCAGATTCTGTGGGTCAACACACCATTCAAGTCACTGCAGCTGGGCGTGTTCAAGCCATCGATGTTGAAGTCCTCTCTGGCGTCCCCGTTGAACTTGAAATTGAAGTACAAAATGTCCCCCCGGGTCCACTAAACATCGTCACGGGTACCTCTCTGGATTTGATATTGTACGGGGTTGATGAGAGTGGGAATCGGATTCCAGTCGATGCTCCTATTTCTGATTGGTTTGTTCTCAACGGCTACGGTGTCATCGAAAATGCAACCGTTGGTGGAACCGGTCATTACACCTACACATCAAGTGGGATTGGAGATGTGAGCATCACCGTTTTCCTTAATCAAGCACAAGGGACACTGCTTGTCCATGTTCTGCAGGGTCCGTTGGATTATCTTGTAGTGAATTTGCCTACCGAAGCAGATCAAGGGACAACAATACAATTTGACATCTTAGGGTACGACGTATCCGGCAATCCTGTGCCGATTCACCAATGTTCTGCAGTGATTACAACCGATGCGGGTGATGCAAATTGTGATACCGATGGTTGGAAATTGGATATCAAGGAATCCGGCGAACTGATTGTTCATGCTCGTGTTCAATCTACAGTGGGGACTCCCGCTGAAGGTAGTGATTTCATTTCAGTTGAATCAACCTGGTTTGGCTGGGGGAACAACACACAGGTCATTATCGCGTTCAGTTTACTCATCATCCTCCTCATTTCTGTAATCCTCGTTGCGGTATTCAAGCACTTGGACTTGCGAATCAGTGAGGAAATTGAAGAGGATTCCGAAACGGATTCAGAGGTTCCTGTAGCGGCGCAATCTACACTTCCATCTCTACCGAATCCCACAATCACTCAATCGTCTCCACCTCCCTCACCTGCCAATGTGACACCAGTTCAGCCCGTTGCCTCTACGGCTCCTGATATGCCTTTACCAACCATAACCCAAGTTCCGTCTCCCACCATTCAACCTCAACCCATTCCGGCAGTGGCTACGGCCAATCCTGCGGTGACCGAACACACACCATTGACCTCTCAGCCATCTCCAGTTGTATCGCAACCATCTGAACTGGAACCTGAGTCAAGTCAGTCGGATGATGAGTGGGGCGAGATGTCAGGTGGATGGGGTGATGACTCTTCCACTTTGGTGGGTCAAGCAGAGGCGTGTACTCAACAGCAACAAGAAATTCATCGAGGAGAGGGTCCACGTGATGTTGAAGGCCATAGTCTTCGACCTTTACCTGGGACCACTCCCGGTCAAGACGGATGGTATTTCGATCGAGAAGGAAAACCCACACATTGGCGACATGAAGAGGCCAGTGGTTGGTCTCAAGAATAACGCTCATCGGCGTTTGGGAAATCTTGAGTTCGTACATCTTGGATGTAATCCTTGACGGCCTGAGTCATGGAGTCGTAGAGATTGAGGTAACGTCTAAGGAATCGTGGGTTGAACTCATGTGTCAATCCAATCAAATCATGAACAACCAATACCTGTCCATCTACATCGGATCCGGCACCAATCCCGATGGTTGGGATGTTCACTGCTGCAGTCACTTTCGCTGCGAGTTCCGCAGGGATTTTCTCAAGGACAATGGAAAAGCAACCGGCCTTCTCCAGTAGCTTTGCATCTTCAATGAGTTTCGCCGCTTCTTCTTCCTCTCGCGCCCGTACAGAGTATGTGCCGAACTTGTAGATGGATTGAGGTGTAAGTCCCAAGTGCCCCATTACCGGAATTCCAGCGGTCAGAATCCGCTCGATTGATTCGACAATCTCGGCACCTCCTTCCAATTTCACTGCATGTGCACCGGATTCTTTCATGATTCGAATTGCACTGTTCAGCGCCTGTTTCGAATCTCCTTGGTAACTTCCAAACGGCATATCGCAAACGATTAGAGCTCGATCCACTCCATTCACAACACACTGTGCATGGTAAATCATTTGATCCAATGTGATGGGAACGGTTGTATCATTACCAGCCATCACGTTTGAAGCTGAATCGCCAACCAAAATCACATCAATTCCTGCACCGTCTAAGATGCGTGCCATGGAATAATCATATGCGGTAAGCATGGTGATTTTTTCACCCGCTCTTTTCATCTCTTGCAGCGTATTGGTGGTGATTTTCATCGCCTTCCCTGCAATCGACATGGTACTCCTCCATCAATTGCGAGTTGCGCATTAGCCTTCAAGGGCACGGCGAGGAAAACAGGGCTATTCAGCCTCGTTGAGAGCCGAATCAATACCATTGAGGAATTCATCAACATCGATCACGCCATTTCCATTGGTGTCAATTTCATGGAACAGGTTTCGAACATGGAATCGACTGAATTGTGGAGCAATAATGCCCATTGCATGGGCAAACTCACTTTCAGTCAGGTGCTGGGGACTTGCCCAGCCTGCCATGGTATGGAATACCAACCACCGCTTTTCACGTTCCGCTTGAGTCGCATTGGTGAATTCGGTACGAACCGTTCGCCATGGAGTTAACATCGGGTGGGCACGGGATTTCCCATACGAATAGTAAGTGATTACTCCTAACAAACAACAGCCGAGTCCACCCAAAACGGCCATCAATCCCATGACATATAACAGGAAAATACCACTCACAATGCCAAAGATTTGGATATATGGGTACATTGGTGATTTCCATTCGGGCTGATACCATGAGTGTGCGGGCGATGCCCTGCGAAGAATAATTACACAACTATTGATGACGATGAAGATCATAATCTTGAATCCTGATGCGAGTTTTGCGATATCGTGTACAGGTAGGAATGTAATCGATAGCGCCATTGCGATTCCCGTACCATATATTGCCAAATGTGGAGTTTGATATTTTGTATGCACATTTTCCAATGATCTTGGCAACAAATTATCTCTAGCCATGGCGAATGGGAATCGTGAAGTCGCCATAATCCCCGCCAATGCCATCGATGTAACGACCGTTACAGCGAAAACTGCTGAGATTACACCGACAGTGTAACCCCCAATCTCCTCCGCGAAGATGTATACTGGATCTTCTCGCGCCTCGCCCGCGCTATTCATGTAGGATTCGGGCGATACAGCGGCGACCATGACGATGGTGATGAAGACATAAAGCAGACAAGAGATTAGCAATGAGAGTAAAATTCCATACGGAATGTTTCGACTAGGGTTCTTGATTTCACCACCGACCGCGGCAATCTTCGTCACGCCAGCATAAGCAACAAACACGAACGCTGTCGAGTGAGCCACGTTCTTCCATACTTCGTCCCATGTGCCTCCAAAGGCTTCGGTGCCAAATGCAGCACCCCAATCGAGTTCCATCGTGAGCATCGCCCAAACACTCAGAACAAACATGAAAATGACCATCAATAGAACGATTGGAGTTTGCACTTTCTTAATTTTCGAGACTCCAAGAACGTTAACACCGACAATCATTGCAAGCAAAATCAGTGCTGCAATCTCGATGTTAATGCTGACACCCAACAATTCTTCAAGAACCCAAAGATAGGCCTTAAATCCAATCAATGCAAATGCAGATTTCAACATTGAAGCGCCCCAGAGTCCGATTCCTGTAACCGTTCCCATCAATGGGCCGTAGGTTCGTTCAATGTAGACGTATGAACCTCCCGATGATGGCATTGCTGTGGACAATTCACCTTTGGAAACCGCAGCCGGAAGAATGGCAATTGCCGCGAGCAAGTACGCCAACCAAATCCCTGCAAGTGGGACCTCGCCTCCACCCAAGTCGAGCATGACCAGTGCGGGCAATACGAAGAATCCAGAACCCAGCATGGCTGAGAGAGAAATGATGACTACAGAGGCCAACCCAAGCTTACGCTCCAGTGTATCTGACAACACCTCAATCGGCCTGTAGACAAAATCTACGAGGCTCGAAGGCTTATCCATGATACTTGGGTGTCTATTCGGCATAAGATACTGTGTATCTTAGAATTCGTCTCAAGGGGCCTTTGCGATGACTTTCATTTCCACCGCAATTGGAGTTGGGAGGGCCTGAATGGCCAACGTTGTCCGAGTGGCCTGAATTTCTTCAAAGTGATTTGCATAAATCTCATTGTAACCTTTGAAATCCCGCTTCATATCGACCAAGAATGTGGTGACGTCAATCACGTCATTCAAATCGGCTTCACATGCTTCTAGGATGATTCGAATATTTTCGATACACGCTTCAGTTTGCGCTTTGATATCATATTCCAAAGGATTGCCATCTTCATCTTCAATGGGTCCTCCAGGGATTGAATTGTCCACTGGACTACGTGGACCAACGCCTGAGATGAACAGCAAGTTCCCCATTCGTCTAGCATGTGGATATGCCCCGACGGCCCCAGGTGCATTTTCTGCAACAATCGCTCCATCTTTGTTCATCCATTTGCCAACGGTTTTCTTGGCGACAATGTTCCCTGCCATTCCACCAACTGGACCAGCGATTGCAGCACCAGCAGCGGCACCCAATGCGCCTCCTGCTTGAGAAATCATGGCAGATCCATATTCATCATACAAATCATCTACTACTTCAATCGGATTTCTCCAACCCTCTTCTGACCTTTCGGCCTCATCTAAAGGGCCGTCCACGCCCCCGGGGGCATCCATGTCTCCTGCGCCGGAGTCGAGTACATTTCGATCACCACGATAGTATTCTACATCGTCTTCATCAAACTCTTTGTCCCCAAATGAGCCCTTGGATGGGGTCAATTGAATCACAGCACCACCGCTGCCATGCAAAGCCGCGTAAGCGAGCACCTCTCCATCGTAGTTGTTGTGTTGGCCCATGGTTGCTGCCATCCACCAAGCCGGCTTGTACGCAACCACTTTTTGCACACGAATCTGTCCATGGATATCTCGACTCAATTGGCTCAGATCTTCAAGACGACCATCCGCGAAAAACTCCAAAATCTTGCGATTCCATTCTTCATCCTTGGCAGAATGGATTCGATCATCTTCGGGTTCAACGTGTTTGGTGAACATCCGATTTGAAAGGCTTGAGACTGCAACGATCACGGCTTTCTTTCCTTGAGCTTTGAGTGCATCTCTAGCCGCCTTACCAAGAACAATCGTTTCGGATCGGTTGCCGTACATGTTGCTTGAAACGATGCATGCTGGAATCCTGTTATCCGGATTCAGCAAGCTCAGGGCGACGACAGAGCCCGTGTCGATTGGAAATCCGTGGTATGCGACGGTTCGTGCATGCAGCCCTCGAGCTTCTGCAGCATCTCTGTATCCTTCACCAAATTCTACATCCATTTTGAATTTGTATGGCATCGAACCCAGGAAGTGAAAATCGTCGTCGACATGGACCCATTCCGGTTCAGGCTGAACCTGAAATTGGTGTCCAACAATACTCGGCCAAGTGGTTGAATAAACGATGATGATGTCCGCCTCACTTTCCTCGATTCGACGACGACATTCATCATAGGCGGCGCGCAATTCGCCCCACCCTTTGTTTTGATCAGGGGCTAGGAGTGGGTGTGGGTGAGGGGGGACATACAGGCCAAAAAGAACGGGGTCTTCTTCCTCACTCAAAGAACCAACTCCCGCGTCTCATCATTGGGGTCCCAACACGCGACAACGTTCCCCGTTCCAATCACGGACTGATAACCGTAGATTTCAGCTGGGAAATCAGGCATGCCCATGGCACCCATCATCCAGGTCAAACCTCCTCCTTCAGTTTCGGCGATGGTTTGTTCGGTAAATTCCGGCATTAGATCAATGAATTCCTGCATCTTTCCTTGCCGCATGAGGTCAATGACTTTCATGTCCCAAACATACTGGCTGTGGTTGTAGATGTGTTCTCGACTCATGTCTTCAGGAAGTGGGGCTTCTGTCGTGAAGTGGCGATGTGACAGGCTGTGACTGGCAATCAAGACCACTTTTTTTCCACTTTCTTCAATCGCCTTTCTGCACGCTTTTCCAAGCGCAATGGCTTGTTCATTCATGACTTCAACCGAGTAGTAGTGGCGATTGCGATTGCTACTAATCGTCACGACGGGTTTGTCCCAGTCTGGATTGAGCAGATGGCAAGAAGTGATGGTTCCGTAATCGACTCTGAAATCTGGATTGCGCATCATTTTGGTGATAATGCCTGATTCTTCAGCAACCTCGCGCATTTTTTCTGACAATTCAACATCTACTTTGAGATCGTAGTGGTACCGGAACAAGTTCGGGAAAATCGGGTCGACTGAGAGTGACTTGAAGGCATCACAGCCTAGGAAATGTGTCCCAATGTAAGTCTGCCAGTGTGGTGTTAAGATGACCATTGCATCATAATCGATGGTTTTCAATTTCCGGGCCAATCGAGCATATCCCCACCGAAGGGCTTCCCAACCTCCTTCGCTGATGGGCTCGTTTGCATCTGGGTTCTCAGCATAGACCAAATGTGGTGGATGCGGTGCCAAGCATCCAAGGACAATCTCTCCCTTCGTCATCACGCCTTCCAAAGGAAGGCGGCATTTGAAACCAGTGCCAAGGGAATCGTGATAGGTCGAGTGCCCAGCGACGGTTCAATGAAGTGGGAGAATCCACCATTGAGACTGTTCGCCATCCCACCGATGGTCGGACTGTTATCTGCAGCGATTGGATTCAAAATCGCCCCTATATTCGGTTTTGAAGAGAAATTCCTGGCCGATATCGCACCATTACTTTTTTCTTGGATTACACTCATCATTCTGTCTTCAATTTTGATGTTCACCATCCCCATAGAATGGGGAGATCCGAAGGAGATGCGGTATGGTGTAATGGCCGGCGTGATTGTTGTTTTTCTTCCTCAGATTTGTGGACTGGGCCTGTTACTTTGCGCACTTTGGTTTATCGCCGTTACCTTGGGTTGGGTATTTGTTTCAACCTACCAGTGGAAATACGATGTTCAACCATTCAGAACTGGACTCTGGTTGGGTGTCGGGGGTTTGGTTGGGATGTTCATGGGTTCATGGGCAATGAGCATCATTCTCTCTTGACGCAGATGTTCACCGCTTCAGAGAAAAAACTGAGACTCCATCGTCCACCTTCACGGCCAACACCACTGTGCTTCACGCCTCCAAATGGGACGCGTAAATCCCGATGCAACCAGCAGTTGACCCAGACCATCCCAGATTCGATTTGTTCAGCCATACGAGATCCTGCATCGACATCTTGGGTCCAAATTGAACCTGCCAAACCGTAATCGGTCATGTTTGCAATCTCAATGGCTTCACCATCATCGGAGAATGGATGCAGTGTCACGACAGGTCCGAAAATTTCCTCTGTCGCACATCGACTATCGGGTGTCAGTCCATCGATGACTGTAGGCGAAATCCAAAATCCGTTTGCAAATGCATCTGGAATCCCAACGGGGGGGCCACCGCCGCACAATATGTCTCCACCTTCCTCCTCTGCAAGATCGATGTAAGACATGACTTTGTCACGATGTGCCGCTGAAATCAATGCACCGAGTTCTGTTTCATCATCGGCAGGGTCTCCCACTATCATGTCGTTGACAGCGTTGAGAAAAGCTTCGACAAAGACATCGTAAATCGATTCATGAATCAGTATTCTTGATCCACACAGACAAACCTGCCCCTGATTCAAGAACGATGCACGGACGATGCCGGGCATCATGGATTCAATGTCCACATCTTCACGAATAATGGTGGCATTTTTTCCACCGAGTTCCAGACTCAATTTCTTGAAACCCGAGCTTGCAGATTTTGCAACCTCACGTCCGGTTGCTGTTCCTCCCGTGAAAGAAATGAGGTTGATATCAGGGTGTGCGGTCAGAGGTGCACCCGCATCCAAACCATTTCCATGAACTAGATTGAACACCCCGCGTGGTAAACCAACGTCTTCGATGACTTCGGCCAATAGCGAAGCCGTCATCGGAGTCATTTCCGATGGTTTGGCAACGATGGTATTGCCCATCAGCAATGCAGGGGCGACCTTCCAAGAAAGCAAGTAGAGCGGTAAATTCCAGGGTGTGATTAGACCCGCAACCCCAACCGGCTTGTACAGTACGCGGTTGGTTGCATCACTCATTTCAAAAATTTCAGATTCAAATTCACGACCTTGATTTGCGAAAAATCGGAAATTTGCAACGGAACGGGCCGCATCAACGTTCCGAGCGAGGGTGATCGGTTTGCCTGTATCGAGACTTTCCAGTTGGGCGATTTCATCGGTTCTTTGTTCCAGTTCATCTGCGATTTTCTCCAACCAATCAGCTCGTTCATTGATGCTAAACTGACTCCACTGTTCGGCAGCATCCAACGCTGCCTCTACAGCCAAATCGATGTCTTCCGAAGATGAGCAAGGAATGTTTGCGATGTGCTCACCGGTGGCAGGGGAGAAATTCTCAATCCAATGTTGACACTGAGGGGGTTGCCATTGACCTGCGATGAAATTTGACAGTTCGACAACATCACTCATGACTTCCCTCTCCGGTAAATGGGTTGGAATATTTCCGCCAATCATACAACCACCGGTCTGAGTTTGGATCCCACTCATCCCAAGTCACGACACGTTCCAATCGGTCGAGATGTTCTGGCGGAACAACACCGGGAACAATGAATGCCTTTTGCCGATGAAGTGGATACGGATTACGCAATTCAATTCCAAGGACTCCCAAAACTGCACGAGCCACATACCAAGTGGCCTGAGAGTTCCACCCATGAGCGATTTTTATCGTGATTCCGAGGCCTTTAGGGTAATCTTCGTGAATCACAGAGAGGCCCAACAAACCATCGGCTCCCTCTTTGGCCAGCACCATTCCTTCGCCGGCCTTGATAATGGTCGAATCCAATCGATTGAAGCCGCCGACCAAGTCGGGATGTTTACACATTGATTCCCAAATCCAATCCTGATCTTTTTCTGAAGCCAGTCCTGCAAACATGACTGCCAACTCATTCACCGTGTTGGATACGGTTGGTAGGCCACATCCATCCTTAGCAACACGCTTTGGCTCCCAATTGGGTTCACCCATCAATCTCCGTATTGAATCTAGGAATAGTGCGAACCAATCTGATTGCGGCAATGTGTATCCAGCCCGATTGAAACCCTTGAGACGCAGGGCTCGCAACATAGCGGCGTGTTCTCCTGAACAAGTGTGGAACCAACGCCTGGGCCTTCGAACTTGTCGTCCAAACTGAATCAAGGGTACATCCAATGGACACTGCATCAATCCCCATTCGGATTCAGTGAGGATGGATTGAGCGGTCGCAACGTGTTCGGTATCTCCATTGTGAGATGAACATGCAATTGCTTTCTGTTTACTGTTCAATACTGGATCAAGCACATCAACAAACGCTTTCATTAGAATGGGTTTCATCATACTGCGACCATAACAAAGGACGTTGCCGCCAAAAGAGTGGATGATTTCTGTGCCGTGAGCCCATGCTATAGCACCATGAATGGTATTCTCACTGACATCATTTCTTCGAAAATCTACAAGTGGTTCCCACTCGACATCTCTTCCCGTAGCAATTCCTTTGGCACCGTCTGAAATGGGAGATGTTGGATATACCGATGAGCCGGGTCGCCCAGGTGCCACCGAGGAAGGTCGTTGTTCAACCATCAAGCATCACTCCCATTGACCAGCGGAACGACCATGTCCATGAATGCACGCATGTCTCGACAGATTCGTTCTGAATCATGTCGGAAGAAATCGAACCACAACATCAGTCGATCATTTGGATGGAAACGTTCCTTGATTTGCGCTGCAACTTCCTTGGCGTTTCCAATCACTGCATTGTTGGCTGCTTTGGCAATTTTGTTTGGATCTAATGTTCCTTCAAGTGCCGACCAGTAAGAGGATAGTGCACCTTCGGATTCGATTTTTGCGGCTGCAATCTTCTCTTCGTCAGTCAATCCATCTTCCTCGTTTAGGAAAACCATCACCGTTCTCGGCATCATTCTTCTCTGCCATTCACCTTGGTACGATTTTTGCATTCGCTCATGCGTGGCTTCAATCACATCGGGTTGAGTAATACTGAGGTTGAACACCTGCACGGGCATGAATTGGTTGACATAGACTTGCAATTCAGGTTGATGACTACCCAGAACCAGATTCAACTTCTCTCGATTCCATTCCTGAGGGACTGATTTGATGTCTTCGAAGACGTAGCGGCGAGGGATTTTGACTTCTGAATCACCGCTACCATTTGCATCTTGCACTGCTTTCCAATCCGCATCTGAGGAGAAATCTTCGCGTGTGAGAATGGTTTCCCGAATATCATCCGAGCAAATCGTGTCGCCACGGATCAGTCGTAGCATGATTTCACTCGCTTCCCAGAAAATTTTGCCACGAAGTGCAGACCAAGCCGCCTCTTCGAGTCCATTCCGCGGAACGATCCCGTAAGGAGCCGCCATGAATTGAAATCGCCCCGCACTGAATCCAACGTTCAGTTTACGCGAATCTCCTCGTACTTCTTGCAAGGCACAGAAGTTTCCGATCCTTTCGGCGACTGCAATGGGACCACCATTCGCTAGAATCGACAATACAGCACTACCGATTTCAATCCGATTTGTTTTCTCCATCGATAGCAGGGCCAATTGGAAGAAGTCTGTGCATAATCCCACTTCTCCTTGCCAGTGAGGAATGACGGGGTTACGATTTTGCTTCTGAACTTCAGTGGAAAGGTGTGCTTGTGCCAACCATGCGACACCATAACCCAGTTCATCCGCAACTTGCAATTGTTCAAGATAATTTGAGTACATCGTGGTTTCATCGGGAAATGTACCGGCCGCATCCGGAGTTTGTGAGATGGAAAAGAACACATCAAACTCCATTCAAAGGCCCCCATGTAAGGCGTCAGCCAATTCGTTCAGTCGATCTTTGATGGGTTCGGGGGTCGTTCGACCCAATTGCATGAAACCTGTCATCACCTGCGTTAGATGCTGGAGTTCGAGGTCTGTGTCCTCCATGGCCCGTGCCATTTCTGCAAGTCCCCAACGCGCGACAACTGCGCCCTCAAAGTCCTCTTCAGGTTCAGCGATTTCAAGTGCAGCTTCATAGTGAATAATCGCACCATCGATATTGCCTTCCATCGCTTCCAAATGACCAAGAATTGCTAGTCCATTGACCATGCCCTTCTTGTCATCCAATTCCTCTAGCAGGTCGACACATCTCGCGTGGAATGCTTTGGCTTGCTCAAGGTTTCCTTCACCTCGTGAAATTTCTCCGAGGTTGTACAATGTATTGGCTTGACCTACCACATCTTCCAACATTTCTTTGAGGGCCAAACTTTGTGCAAATGCAGCCTTGGCAGCCGGAATATCATCCGATTCAAGTGCATGAATTCCGCATTGATTGTTGTAGGCAGAGCGCAACCAGTCATCTTCGCTGATTGAGACCCACTCGTCCGCTTCTGCTAACGCTTCCCCATCGTTGGTGATTCGGGCTTTGGTCAACAACGCCCAAGCCAGTTGATCTTTGTCCTCATTTTCCTTTGCCAGATCGATCGCATGTGAGATGAGGGCTTCCGCGCGTTGAGGTTGACCAATTTGCAATGCAATATCAGCCAGAGTGAGCGCAGTACCTGAGTCCATGCCTTGGTCAAAACCGTCGCCCTTTGACATCAACTCTAGCAGTTCATGAGCCTGCTCTGGCGTCAGTGATTCACCCGTCATGATTTCACCTCAAATGGAACGCATTCGGCCGCCATCGACCGCCAAACTGACACCTCGAATCCCACCGGATTGTGGCAGGCAAAGGAAGGTAATCGCAGAAGCAGTTTCGGCAGGTTCGATGAGTCGTCCAATGGGAACTTGTGACATCCATGTATTGTGGATGTCTTCTTGACTTCGACCCGTTTTTTCTTCAATGGATGCCGCCAATGAACCTAGTCGATCGGTGTCGGTAAAGCCTGGCAAGATGTTGTTGATGGTAATGCAAGGGGGAAGTTCCCGACTCAATGATTTCGCCCATGAGGCCATGGCACCGCGCAGCGTGTTGGACAACCCGATATTGGGAATTGGTTCGCGGACCGAGGTTGAAATGATATTCACAATTCTGCCTGTACCTGCTTCTTCCATGGCGGGGACAACCATCCGCGTAATTTGGTGGGCCGCGTGAAGATGTCGCTTGAATGGGGCTTCAAAATCTGCGACATCATTGTCGAGTAGCGGGCCACCGGGTGGTCCTGCGGCATTGTTGACGAGAATATGAATCGGTCCGGCAATCAAGATTCCCGAAATGGTCTTCTCGATGGCTGACGTATCTTCAAGGTCCAGAGAAATCGAACGAGCACCCGGAATTTCTGGCGCGCTTCGACTCAGTGCAATGACATCTGCACCACAAGCGACCATCATTTCTGCTGTGGCCCTACCAATGCCTTTGGAGGCACCACAGACGACAGCTCGCATTCCTTTCAGTGCATCAGATGCATACGGATTTTTCATTTCTTCACCTCAGTCCACATAGTGTGCATACGTTTGTTCAGCCAATTTCTGGTCTACGACTTCAAGAATTTCAGGTGGAGCATTGCGAAAGGTCGGCCATGGGCTTTCACCTTGTGCATGCCGCATCTCGGGCCACTTTCCTTCGACATAAGCCATCAGCGCCTCCTTCATGAGGACGCCTGCAAGAACCAAAGTCTCGTAACAGAGATCTTCGTAGGTCATCCCACGCTTTACTGGAATTTCTCTACGAAGGAGCAGTTCACCGGTGTCGATTCCATTGTCGCAAAAGTGAGTGGTACTGCCAATGGGGATGTCGTGGTATACCGACCAAGCAGGACTTGCAGATCCGCGGCAGTCGGGGAGTAAACCTGGATGAGAATTGACGACACCATCCTTGGGGAAGTCGAGAATCTCACCACGGATGATTCGGGTACCTCCGAAGACAATCAAATCTAGATCCATCTCACGAATATGTGGCATGACTTCCTCTGAGTTGTGGATTGGGACCGTCACGTGTTCTACATCGAGTTCAGCAATCTGCTCAATGATTGTCGGTGCCACAGGATTGCCTTCGATTCGCTTGAGGAATTTCTCGCGTTCTTCATCACCAATTGCGGAATCTTCCTCGATGATAATGGCTGGAACAAAGCCCTCAGAGAGCATTTGGCGCAACATTTCTCGGCCATATGGGTGCTCTTTCAGGAGCAGGTAGGCGAAGGTCGGCTTGTCTCCCATGTTCACCCCGAAGGGGTGGGAGATACCCGTTCTTTTCGGTTAATCAATGTCAATCCAAGGTGATGAATCGCAGGTTTCGTCATAATAGATGACGCCATTTTCATATCCAGCACTGAATTTGAGTTCCTCACAGCCATCATCACAGAATCCAGCAGGACTCTGGTAATACAAATAGGTCGACCAATAAATCCCATCTGATGAATCTCCATTCACTTCCCAAGAATTGCTGTTGTATCCAATATCTTGTTCAGATCCATCGCTCATTTTCACAGTTAGAGTGACCCAAACGGATTGACTTTCTTGGTATTCTTCACTTTCTTCAAGCCATCCACCACCGGACTTCAACAATCCAATGGTCACATTGATTGAATTGTCTGATGCGACATCCTTGTTGGAATAGATGTAATCATAGCCACCATACATCTCATCATGGCCTGCACCACACCAAGCAGAACTGCTGCCAATGCAGCCGGAAAGTGGAACCATCATTGCGACGCAGAGTAGCAATAAAGGGGCTCTTCCTATTAACAAAAAATCACCTCAAGGAGTTACACGACTTCTGTCTCTTGGGAAGAGAACGACTTCGCGCACGTTGCCTGCACCTGTTAGTACCATCAGAAGACGAGCTACTCCAAGTCCCCAACCCGCATGAGGAGGGGCTCCGTAGCGGAATCCATCTGTGTAGAATGTGAAATCCGAGGGGTCCAAATCCATGTCGCGCAGATTTTGTTCAAGGACTTCAACACGATGCTCACGCTGACCACCGCTGGTCATCTCATCGCGTCCATAATTCAAATCGAATCCACGTGACAATTGCCCTCCAGTCGAACCCTTTTCGTTTTCATCATGGAAGATGTAGAATGGTTTCATCGACATGGGCCACCGTGGCAAGAAATGGAAGCCAGGATACTTGGCTGCAATCAGGTCACAATGGTGCGACTCAATGTCATCGCCCCATTCGATTTCTCCTCCACCTTCCTTGACGATTTCAATCGCTTCACAGTAAGGGATTCTTGGGAAGGGAAGGCTCGGAACTTCGACTGTAATCGGGTCTTGTTCTTGAGAGGCACGATACTCATTGATGATGTCAATCAGGTTCTGATCGTTGGCAGCAACCTGACTCCAAATGTGGTGGATCATTCGCTCCTGTACGCACATGACGTCTTCATCATTCATCCAAGCGCCTTCAATATCAAAGGAGATGAATTCGTTCAGGTGACGGTAGGTATCGTGCTTCTCTGCTCGGAAGGCAGGTCCAATCTCAAAGACACGCTCCAGTCCACCCAACACGGCAAGTTGTTTGTACAGCTGTGGAGATTGCGAAAGGTAGGCATCGGTTTCGAAATATTTCATCGGGAACAAGTTGGTTCCGCCTTCTGAAGCACTGGCGATAATTTTCGGTGAATTCATCTCACTGAATCCTTCCATAATCAGGTGCTCACGACCGTATTGCAGAACCTTCCCTCGAAGTTGGAACATTGCATTCACATGGGCTCGGCGAAGATCGAGATGACGATTGTCAAGGCGGACATCCAATCCAACGTGAACATCATCGGTCACACCAACGGGAAGAGGAGTTTCTGCGAGCGCCAGGATTTGGCCTGAATTCACATTGATTTCGTATTCAGCAGGAGGCTCAGGTTCACCCTCAGCGACCTTTGGAGGCCGCTTCTGAGCGACAGTCCCAGTCACTTGAATGGTGGATTCACGGCTTGCACTCTGAATTGCATTGAACGACTCCTCGTCCATGTTATCCTTCTTCAGGAAAGCTTGGAGGTGGCCAGTTCCATCTCGAAGCATCAGGAAACAGATTGCACCTCGGCCACGGACGGCCTCCGCATAACCGGCCACGGTCACTTCATGCCCGATCATTTGAGCACCCAAATCGCGCACTTCACCCAAGGTGTGTGTTCGATAGTGTGTGGCTTCCCAATCACGCCCGTCTCGTCCGGTCATGTTTCTGCCGTGTGCATCCAACACTTGAATCGTACGGCGGGAAATGGTGGTGATTTCCCTCCGCTAGTGAAACGCTTCCGCCCTCATCATTGATATGCGAAAGGAGGTTCGCCGCGCTTAATGTCATCCGAACGTTTGCTATTTACCTCTGAGTCTGTCACGGCTGGACATCCCGACAAACTCTGTGACGCCATCTCCGATGCAATCCTCGATGCCTGTTTGGCCCAAGATCCGAATGCACGCGTTGCATGCGAGAC
>CEUJ01003109.1_pt1 | contig 45463 bp, 33 predicted proteins | sample 361531 | NCBI WGS metagenome assembly CEUJ01 (sample SAMEA2622842, study PRJEB7988) | marine metagenome | biome: marine biome (ENVO:00000447); feature: marine epipelagic mixed layer (ENVO:xxxxxxxxx); material: "saline water (ENVO:00002010), including plankton (ENVO:xxxxxxxx)" | depth 140 m | reverse complement strand
AATGAATCGACATCAGACACCATTCAATACGTGGCCAACGATGGCACACATGACAGTAGCCCATCCACAATCACCATTACCATTACCCCTGTCAATGATGCTCCTAGCCTCACTGCGCAAAAAGGGATCACAGAAAATGATAAAACAATTTCATTTACAATTAATGCAACTGATCCAGACTTGGGACAAGGCACATTAAGATACGAAATAAGCCCAACTGTTAATGGCGCCTCATTAATAGACAATACATTGAGCTATACCCGACCAGCAAATTTACCAGACAACACAGAAAAAGTCAGCATTAGGATTGTTGCAACTGATCCAGAAGGGGCCACCAGCAATGCAACAGCACATGACGTATTTTTCTTCCATTCCAATACACACCCTTCAAAGCCAATTGAAATCAATAATATTACCTACAATTTTGGCTCCAATTACACGCCCAATACCACCATTAAAAATTTTTCCAACGAACGAAATGTTTCCGATAAAATTTATTCAAATAATCTAACCTATACGATGGAATCACATGAGTTTTTTGAGCTTAATCCAACAACCGGTGAATTAAAGGTAAAATCCACCGCAAATTACGAAGGGTCGAGTCAAAATAGTCAAATACTCAATATTTTTGCTTTCGCAGCACTCACAAATGAACTGATTGGTGTGTCGTTTAATGCCACATTAACGGTTGGAGATTTAATCAATACACGAAAGAATGAACCCTATTTACTTGGAAGCAACAAGTTTTATTTTGGGTCCCATTCAGACATTGTTTTTACTGAACCCCCCATCAATGGAACCCTTCAAGAGGAAGAAAATGGGGAATACACCATCATCAGCGCATACCCAAAAACAATCAATAAATCAAACCTCAGTAACTATCGTTTTTTTCCAGCAACAGATTATATTGGAAATGCATCATTCAACTGGAAAACCACAAATGGCACAAGCACATCCAACACCCACACATTTCATATTAATGTCATACCGTCAGCTCAAGAAGATACATTATCTTCATTCAAATTAGAGGATTTTACCGATAACTTTGATTCATCAGAGGAACTAACTAAAATACGTATTATTGAATTGCCAGACAAAGGAACCCTTAAAAAAGGAAATACCAACATTCAATTAAATCAAGAAATACCCCGTGCGGATTTAGATAATATTTCATTTATGCCCGAAAGAAATAAAAATGGAACCACTTTCTTTAAATGGATTGGAAATAATTTATCGCAGGATACCGCTGTATCAGTAAGAATTACCATTGAAGAAGTAAATGACACCCCGCAGTTTGACGAAACAACATTTCCAACCGTTGCACTGGAAGATCAAGCATTTTCATTTATTCCAACCATTATTGAACCAGACATCCCAGAATACAACATTGACATTTATGAAAACAATAATGGGTTTAGTAGTACTGTGAGAAGTAATTACTTGGAAGTAGTAAATACCTACACACATACCGCCCAAACATCCAATACAATAACCATAAAAAAGAATATGATTTACAACATCACGTATCATGGAACAACCGAAATAAAACTAAAAAAGGATGCTGATGTTTTGCATACGTTTAATTCAAATAATATCACCTATCAATGGGCACTAGACCAAACAACACCAACTGGAAATTCAACCTATAAAATAACCTGCGAATCCAATTGCACACCCCCCGAAATGATCATTAATGTAGAAGAAAACCCAATTTTTGAATTTGGAATCAGAAATAAGCCGGATTGGATAAGCATTAATTCGTCAACAGGAGAATTATCTGGATCACCAACCCAAGCTCAAATTGGTGTCTATCGAACCATATATTTAACAGCAACCAGCAACATTAATAATGTTGAACATATACAAAGTAGTCCTTTTTCATTAAGTGTAACAAATGTGAACGACCGACCCATCAGTGAAAACCTACCCCAACAAGGAGAAACATTAAGTGTTGATGAAGGTGGCACTGTAAATTTTGATCTCATCGCAACGGATGAAGATAACGATCCACTAAACTACATTGTTTCAAATACCAATGGCCCCAGTTACGGAAAAGCATACGTGATTGGAAGTAAACTTTACTACACACATTTCGGCCGAGAATCAACCGTGGACACTTTTGAATACTTCGTAAATGATGGCACTGAAAATAGTGTCCCTTCAACCATCACGCTTCAAATCAATCCCATTAACGATGTCCCAACATTAGAATCTAAAGATATCATCATGTCAATGGATGAAAGCAAATCCATCATCCTCAATGGTCAAGATGAGGACATTGGTCAAGGAAGCCTAACATACGAATTGGCTTCCCCAATTGAAGGGGCATCCATTAGCGGAAATACATTAACCTACACTCGACCAAACTCATTAGACACAACCACTGAAAAAATAACCATTGAAGTCATTGCATTGGACCCTTCCAATGGAAGGAGTCAACCCGCAACGTACACCATTTACTTTTATCATTCAAATAAACACCCATCGAAACCCATGGAAATAAATAACGTTGATTTTGAAATTGGAGAACATTATATCATCGACGATATCATTTGGGACTTTGATAATGAAGTAACCAATGAAGACCTTATTCTATCAAATAATATCACCTATTCAATGACATCAAATGATCATTTTAGCATTAACCCTAACACTGGCGAATTAAAACTCACCACCAATATGACCTATCAATCCGATGCATCAAACAACCATACATTAACCATACGCGCCCATGGAATCGCAAATAATGAAATCATTGGCGTTGAATTAACCGCAACAATATCCATTGGTAAAAGTATGGGTTCAACCGATATAGATAATGATGGGATTCCAGATAATATTATAAACATTGATTCTGGAAATTTAATCATTGATAAAGATATCGATTTTTCAAAAATTGGTGATTTAAATAAAGAAAATTTTGATTTTGTCATTGATATAGGCGATGAATTAGATATTAGTTCTTCAAATGTATCCATGAAAAATTTAACCATTGGAAGTAGAAAAAAAAGCACCCTCATATTAAAAGAAAATGGTAATTTAAATATTATTTCTGATCTAATTTTAGGAAAAGAAGACAACTATCAAGCCGAACTAAAAATGGAAGATGAGGATGTGTCATTAATTATAGGAAATGATTTTACGATTGGCGATTATGGATCAGCATTGCTTAACATGAGTAATGGAATCACAGAAATCAATGGGGATCTAAAATCAGGAGTACAAAGAGGATCAAACGGTGATATCAATATTTCAGGCAAAGCCACACTCCGTGTAAAAAATAATTTTATTCTTGGCAAAAATGGGCACGCAGAAGTAAACCTAGACGGGGGAAAAATTACCGTTAATAAGGGCTTAATCATTGGAAATACCAACGAAGCATCTGCCACATTTAATATGAGTAATGGAAAACTAGAATCCAAAGAAATCATCATCAATGAAAACTCAACATTTAAATTTTCAGGGGGAATCCTTCGAACAGAAAAAATTACCGGACAATTTAAAAATACCGGTGGAAACTTTTACATTGGGGATGACACCATTGGAAATGCCTCAAGCGCAGGAATCATAGGGTTTTCAACGGCTGCAGATGCAGTCAAACGTCACACACAAATTATTGGAGACTATGTGCAAGAATATGGGGACATCTTAATTTCAAATTTAACATTTACGATTAGCAGTGCCGATGAAGAAACCAACGGAAAACTATCCGTTACAGGCACGGCAACGGTGGATGGAAAGTTAACCATAAAAAAATCATCCAGCATGGTATTTAAGTTAAAACAGTCGTTTGCGTTAATTGATGCAAATCAAATTCAAGGGTCTTTTTCAATATTAGACTTGCCAACACTAGATTCCAATTTAGCATGGGATACACGAAGTTTATACACCGCTGGAACAATCAGCGTTGCAAAAGCTGGCTCCATTCCAATCAAAGCCACTGAAGCATTCGTATACCCAAACCCAATCATTCGAGCCAATGGATCTGGCAGTATTTTTTATAAACTGGAACAAAGTCATAATGTCACCATTGAAATTTATAATATGTTTGGACGAAATATTCATAAAATGAATTTCTCAAAAGGGTCCAATGGGGGAAGCAATCAAAATAATTTGATCAGCATTCCATCCTCACTAATTCATAAACTCTCCATTGGTCCATATTTTATCGTTATTCACAATGGAACTCAGACACTGGCACGAGGAAAATTTGTTATCAAATAATGGTTATGATGGAACCTTAAGTTGTTCTCGAACAACATCATAAATCTGATGCGCAATCGAACCACTCTCATCGATGGATGTTGTAATTCGTTTGCCCAATTCAACGCCCGGTTGATCAAATGGATTAATATCATGCAAAATACCTTCAAACATAATTCGATTTTCAAGCAATGCAATAAAGTACCCCAAACCAACCACCGATGAGGTTTTAATTATGGTTAAACTACTGGGGCGATGTCCATCAAATGAATGGTAAAGCGAACCATTTGTATCCCCTTCATGCAAAGCCAACATCTGACCAATAATCTGTTTTAATATGTGGCATTGATTATTCAACCTTGGTAACGCATAAATAAATTCAACCGGAATAATATCGACACCTTGATGTATCTGCTGAAAAAACGTATGTTGAGCATCCGGACCCACCCCATGCATTAAATACGGTGCAGGAGACCTCATCAAACGCTTTGAATCATTTGAAACTGATTTTCCCAAACTTTCACAAATCAATTGCCCCATTAATGACGGCAAACAAGACAACGCTTCACCATAAGGGACCAACGCCAATGCTGAATGCTTCTTTAATTGAAAAAAACGAACAACGGCTTGAATCAATGCAATATTTTCATTTAAATCACGTGTTGAATGCTCATCACCAATACGCGCACCATGCAAAAAATCATGGGTAATTTTTGGCCCGTAACTTAAACCAAGCGAAACAAGTCCGACATAAGACGTGGTCGAAAATCGCCCCCCAACACCCACATCAAAGGTAAACCGTTCAAGATAGTTATCGGTATCCAATGGTGAACCTGTCACCGTAACAGTAATGCACTGTTCTTTAAAAAAATTTGGATGTTGATAAGATTGAGAAATAAAGGCAACAATCTTTTCACATTCAATGGTGGCACCAGATTTAGATACAATCACAAACAAAGTAGTGGGCATGTCTATCTGATTCAATACGGATTGTATATGATCTTCATCATGACTTGAAATAAAATACAACGGCAAGTGCTGTGGCTGCGACCACGCATTCAAGGCATGACTAACAAATTTAACACCAGAAAACGACCCACCAACACCGATATGACAAACCGCATTAAATTTTTTTGACGCATGAATGTGGTTGATAAATTCATGCAAATACTGATGATCAACCGATGAATCTCTTAACTGATGATGGGTTACAGCCCTATTTTCAGACACATTCACCTTTTTCCCAGACAAAATATCCGAATAAACCGTTTTCACATGGGAAATATCCACTTGATCAAATAATGCAGTATCACGAGTGAATCCATAATAATAATCAACGTGCTCTGTCGATAGAATGTGATCATTAAATGTGGATATAGGTGTCATGCTTTCAATTGAAGCGGCGCAAATTTAGCCATTAACTTCTTCCGACCAACGGAAAATTGAACATCATACATTCGCCCATCTCCTTCTCCTGAAACTGACTCTATTGTACCAGTTCCTAAATTCGGATGATAGACCACATCCCCCAAATTAAACCCCATACCCGCAACATGTGTCGCTTGAAGTGTGGGCTTTTCACCTTGAATGTGAATAACATCATAGGTCAAACCCAAATCATTCAACTTATATAAGAGGGGCTTTGCCATCACATTAACTTGATTGGTGATTCTAATATCCAAACAACCATTCATTTCTTGAATAAACAAGGACGGATCATGGTACCAATCTTCCCCCATTAACAGGCGTTTGTATGCTGATAATAAGTAAACCTGATGTTTGCCACGAGTAATCCCTACATAAGCGAGTCGGCGCTCTTCTTCAATAGATTCTGAACTTCGAAGCGGCATTAAGTCCTTTTCAAACCCAGGAATAAAAACAATTGGAAACTCCAATCCTTTGGCCAAATGAATGGTTAAACAACTCACTTTATTTAGATCGTCGTCTGAATCTCCTCCTTGAAATAACGTAATTTCATCCAAAAACGCATCCAAGTCAGAGACTTCTTTTAACTTACTCATCAATTCTTTAATATTATCCAAACGATCCATGTAATTATCAAATTTACGGATAAATGCATTAAACTGAACAAAATTAAATATCTCATCCAATTTTTTCTCCAATGACATAGACGACGCTTTAAGTTCATTAATAAAGGTCAAAAATGATTGAACAATTGATAAATAACGAGGTTTTAATGGACATTCAGAATGAAAAATAGCTTCTTCAATGGTTAATTGCTCATGAATACTAAAATCTATGAGCCCTTGGATGGATACCTTGCCAACACCCCTAGCCGGATTCAAAATGGCTCGTTCAAACCAAACCGGCTGATTAATATTTCTTAAGCATTGCAAATAAGCAATGGCATGTTTAACCTCCACGCGCTGATAAAAACCAGTAGTACCGACAATCTGATGTGGAATATTATGATAAACCAACGCCTCCTCAATGGCCCTTGATTGTTGATTTGTTCGATATAAAATTGAAAAATCACTATACTTGTATTGGTGTTTTTCTTGAAGCTCTTTAATGGTTTTAGCAATAAAGGCTGCTTCTTCTCGTTCATTAAAACAAACAATATGTTGAGGTTTGTTTCCGCTGGAACGCTGACCAATTAACTGCTTTGATTCTCGATTGGCATTGAAAGCAATCAATTGATTCGATGCATCTAAAATTTCAGTGGATGAACGATAATTGGTCTCAAGCTTGTGAACAACCACATTTGAAAATGCCTGATTAAATTCCAATAAATTTTCAACTCTTGCACCACGCCACCCGTAAATGGTTTGATCAAAATCCCCAACCACACAAATGCGTTGATGCCCCTTGGCCAACAACAACGTAATATCATTTTGTATTTGATTAGTATCTTGATATTCATCGACAATAATAAATTCAAATCGTCGATGATACTCGGCCAAAATATCAGGATGCAATGCCAATATGTCGTAAGAAAATAACAATAAATCATCAAAGTCCAGACAATTTAATTGTTTCAACTTTTGATTGTACGGATTAAAAATTGCCTTAATATCGCTGGCCGATTGTGACAATAACTCTGAATGATTATGCCGAGGTGATTGTTTAATTCTTGAAATTTTTGAAATCACATCCTTGGGCTTTCGCGACATGGATGAAGGATGTTGTTTCATTAATTCACTGATTAACTCTTTTTGTTGTGATGAATCAATAATCGTAAAATTCGAATTTATTCCAAACTCATTTAAAACAGGTGATTTTTTTAAAAGTTGTAAACAAAATGAATGAAATGTACCAAACCATGGCGTTTGAATTGAAGAATGCAATCGTTGAAAGCGTTCCCTCATTTCATTGGCGGCTTTATTGGTAAATGTTAATGCAAGAATTGATTCTGGGTCATGTTTTGCCGTCTGAATTAACCCATTAATTTTCTCAATCATAACCGTTGTTTTCCCAGTACCAGCCCCAGCAATAATCACCTGTGGTTGACCATAAAATTGAACGGCCGATTCTTGTTGTTGATTCAAATTCATACCATTGTCCTTTCCAGATTAAGTAAATTGCACCGTTTTGGTTTATAATAAATTCGATGTTAAATAAAACAATACTCCAAGAGAGTGTCCCTGATCACATTATATCGGTAGTTCAAACAATTGAACATAATGGATTTCAAGCATATATTGTCGGTGGTGCAGTGAGGGACCTTCTTTTGGGTCGAATACCAATTGAATATGACCTAGCATCAAATGCTACACCAAATGACATCAAAAACATATTCGAAAAAACAACCACCGTAGGAGAAAAATTTGGAACCGTCTGTGTTCACATAAAGAAAAAAATCATTGAAATAACCACCTTTCGAAAAGAATCAAACTACACAGATGCCAGACACCCCGACCTTGTTGAGTTCGCTCTTACCATTGAAGAAGATTTAAATCGACGAGATTTCACCATGAATGCCATTGCTTACCACCCCTTAACAAATACCATTGTTGATCCTTTAAATGGGATGAATGACATTCAACACCGTCAAATAAAGTGTGTCGGTGATCCACTATTACGATTTAAAGAAGACACACTGCGTCCATTTCGATGTTTTCGATTGATGTCACAACTAGGATTTGTTGTTGATCAGGACGTCATTCATGCACTTAAAAAACTATCACTAAGTCCCCTACCATCACCAACTAGAATACGACATGAAATGGATCGATTAATATTGGGGAAATTTTGGTTATCCAGTTTAAAATTAATGGCGTCCACCCCATGGCTTAAAAAAATCATTCCAAATAGCCCACCCATTGAACCAAAAGAATTACCCGAAGAACTTTTGTACCGTTGGGCATGGTTATTATCAAATACCGATCTATCTATTAGCGGAAAAAAATGGCAATTTTCAAATCGTTGCATCCGGCAAATAAAGCTCATCCATGAATGGAACTACGATGAAAAAGCGATCGGTTTATCGATCAAGGACATTCAAATATCAAGCAATGAATTAATGAACTTAGGATACAAAGGAAAAACACTGGGAGAAATTCAAAAAAAACTTCTGAAATTAATTCGTAGTAAAAGCTTAGCTAATGACCCAATAAGCATTCAAAATTATTTAAAAAAACAAACTATATATTCGGAATAGATATTCCAAAAGAAACCTCTTTCCATACGGTGTTAATGGAAAAATCCAGCTGCCAACATTGAAAGACCCAATGAAGCGAATATTGAAAGTTTCTAAACGATTTATTATTAATTTGATAATCTGAATTAACCGAAAGTATCACCGGCAACAACGTAATTTTTGAACGAGTACTAAGTTCATCATCGTTCACCTCATTAATGGTATCAAAAATAAATGGAGAACCACCATTATTCACCAATATTTTTGTATAAGTTAACGTATTTTCTGTATTCAAAAGGTCAAAATCAAATGAAGTAGAATTCAGTAAACGGCGCCAATAAACTAGATCATCCGAATAATAATTATCCTTTAGTTGAATTTGATTATTGACAATTAAAAATTGATGAATTGATAATATATCGCGTTTTAAATTAGCCAATATTTGATGACGATTTCCACGATTAATTCGATCCATGTAATAGCCTGTGGCAATTTCACCAGAAACCTCAAACCCAAAGTAAAATGGAATATGATCAACGGCTAAACGAACATCCGGTAAGCTATGATAAAGTTCGTTATAATGACTAGTATCATACAAATAATCCATAAAAAATGATGCGTTAATGGTTTTGTTTTCTGATGGAATAAAAAGTGCTGAAATAAACGGTTGAAATGAATCATCATCTTCATTTTGCCATCGATAACTTAGCCCACCCTCAAATCCAGTTTGATGCACATCATAAGTCTTAATTGTTAGGGACTGATTCTTTTGTGGTGTATAAATATGTGTCGCTCCGTATCGAAATCCACGTCTTTCAGAAGTTCCCACACCCGCCTTACCCGTAATATTTTCAGATAATAAATAACCAAGATAAACATTAAAAAATGTCTGATCAATTTGATTATACCCAAACTCTGGGGTTGGCCGATTGGATATTGTTGCATCAGAAACACTTTGGGAAAAGGAAGGAATATAAAACACAGGCAATCCATAAAAATAAAGTGTATTTTGATCCGCATTAATAAAATTATTTCGCTGATTAACAGATAAAAACTGACTTTTAAAATACCACTCTGGACTCAATGATTGACACGTAGTAATCGAACAGTCTTTTAATTCAATAACATCTGACTTTAATACAATCCGTGTGGATTGAATAATATAATCTTTATTGGTCCTTATATGCCCATTTAAAATTTCCCCTTCTTCCGAGTCCAAAAATAACCGCAAACTATCTGCCATTAAATGATTGTTTTGACGATCATATATCGACACATCGCCGACTAATTTAAGCTCATTATTTTTCTTTGAATACTGCAAATCATTTGATTTTAAAGAATAGTGTTTATACGCAATGACAACATTACCCGATGCATAAAATACTTCCCCTTTGTTCACCAATTTGAAATGATCGGCTTCTACATCAAATGGCAATCCTGCCACTGCAATTAGAGACATACTAAGAAAAAAAATAAGTAGGGCTCGAAACATAAAATAAGCGTTAAGCCATGGCCTCTACAGGGGAAGAAACCCCCTTGGTTGAAAGCTCAAACTTAGAGACATCTTTTCGAAAGACGAGTTCCACTTTACCGGTAGGGCCATTACGTTGCTTTGCAATAATTAAATTAGCAAGCCCCGTTTTGGTATTTGAAGAGTCATAATAATCTTCACGATGAATAAATAAAACCATGTCTGCTGTTTGTTCAATCTCACCCGATTCCCTCAAATCAGACAGCTTTGGCAATGCATCCGCACCTCGTTTTTCAACATCACGACTTAACTGAGACAAGGAAATAATATTAATATTCAATTCTTTTGCAATGGCTTTAATTTCCCGAACAATCTCAGAAACTTCTTGAAACCTTGATTCAATTCTTTTTCGACCCAGTCGCATTAATTGTAAGTAATCAATCACAACAATCTTAATATCATGCTCCATCATTAAACGACGGCATTTGGCACGCAATTGCATTGGAGATATGCCTGGGGTATCATCAATGAATATCGGAGCTTCACTTAAACGACCCAATGCTTTTGCCAGGCCACGGTATTCTTGCTCAGCAATATTTGCCGTTCTCAGCCGAGACATATCCACTTTTGCTTCTGAAGATAACATACGCAAAGCCAACTGTTCCTTTGGCATTTCCAAACTAAAAACAGCAACCCCTGTATTGGATTGAACCGCTGCATTCAAGGCAAAATTCATGGCAAGTGTTGTTTTTCCCATCGCAGGCCTAGCCGCTAAAATAATTAAATCGGAAGGTTGAAATCCTGAACACAGCAAATCAAAATCCTTGAAACCTGTGGGGGTTCCCAAAATCTGATCTTCCTTACCATAGGATTCACTAATATTATCCCAAACATTGTTAACAACATCCCCAATCTTGGCGAAATCATTATCGGTACTGGCCTTTGAAATTTCCATAAAATCCTTGATGGTCCCATTTAATATTTCTTCCGATTCTTCAGAATCTTCAAACGCCTTACTGACAACATCCGTTCCAACGGTGATCATTTTACGCAACATTGATTTTTCTTTGACAATATCCACGTAGTGATGAACATTGGCCGCCGTTGGCACAGAGTTTAATACATCCACAATGTATTCACGCCCACCAGCTTTATCCAAAAGGTTGAGCTTATTCAACTCATCAACCACGGTAATAACATCAATGGCTTCGTTTTTTTGATACAAGGATAGAATAGCATTGAACATCTCAGCATGGCGATTCACATAAAAATCTTCAGGGTGAATCTGACCCAAAACAGAGGCAATCGCATCCTTTGAAATCATCAATGCACCAAGAATGGACTGCTCAGCTTCAATATTTTGAGGTGGTACTCGGTTTGCCATCAAGCCTATTTTAGCGGATATGTGTGTTTTTTCCTAGGCAAACATCAAGAAACCTATTTGATTTGAAAACCCAACAACCGAACCAACGCTAACCACAGCCGAATCCATCGACGGGGCTCTTGAATCAGCCGAACCAACCATTCAAATCCGAGGTGCTGCACCCATTTTGGAGCCCGTTTCTTTTGCCCTGACCAAACATCAAAACTTCCTCCCACACCAATGGCCACGCCAAATGACAATCGATTAGACAAATCCTTAATGAATTGCTCTTGTTCAGGGCATCCTTTGGCAACCAAAATTAAATCGGGTGATTCGGCCTGAAGAACCGCCAAATCATCCGTAGATATTGGAACATACCCATTTTTAAAAAACACAATGCGATGCGAGGGAAATCGATCATTTAAATAAGCCACACTCCCCAATAATGACACCTCAGAAGCACCAATTAAAGCAATGGACAAGCCCTGACCATGCGTTAAAATATCAATAACCAAGTCAATCCCAGGATAACGAGACACCCACTGACCATAACGAAACCATAACAATATGGAAATGCCAATCCCATCAGGAACAAATAAAGCATTCTGTTTTAACCAAGTCAATAACGTCACTGGATGTGCCCCAATCATGGTAAAATTAAACGTCACAATTGGAAAAAAACCACCCTTGCTTGCCATTGCATCCAAAATTTCAGATCGAATAAACGCTTTTGATTCCACAGAAATTGGAACAGATTTAATGGTCAATGCACGCATTTAGCCAACTCCGAATATTGGGCCTTAGCCCACAACACAGGTTTGCCCAATCAAATAATTGATTATTTTTCACTGTTTTCCACTGATCATCCAAAATTAAGGCCTCCAACGAGGAATAGCAACATTGATGAACCTCATTGGCCAAATCAACCAACTTTGGATCACTGGAAATAGCCACCCATGGAATCCCATGGCGAGAGGCCCAAATAGCGACATGATAGCGATCTGTAATGACCAAAGAAAATCCCAAATCATGCGATTCCCAAACATCCAATAAAGCATGCCCATCATGGCCATCCGATTGACAACTCAACGTTTCAATCGATGCATATTGAGAACGAACAACATCACTTAATTGCTCAAAATCAATGGTGGGCCGAACACAAATACCAACGGTTCCATCCCCATGGGATCTATTTTTCACTGGTTGAGTTAATGTTAAATCACAAAATACAGGATCATCTAAAAACAACGGATGATTCAACTTTAACCGCCAAGAGCGATGTGTCGATTGAAGCACAAACGCGGCCAATCGCTCATGCCAGACTCGCCGAAAAGGCCCCCACCCATGACACAACAAAATCACACGGCACTGAAACAACTTTGCAAGACAAACAATGGTTAAATAGTACAGCAATGACCATGCACTGGTGACTGATTGAAAGATACTCCCACCACCAAAAATAAGGGCATCGGCCGATCTTAATTGTTTGATCCATGCAACCAAGCTCCATCGATTGAATGTTGGATTAGGAGCCGCCAAAGGGCCATTGGCAACCACATACGGCATTGGCAAAGACAGTTCTTGCAACAACTTAATGGTTTCATCCAGCAATAGTTCATCCCCAGCATTATTAAATCCGTAATAACCAAATACAATCACAGACATGGTTACTTTGTTAATTTAAATAGTCGAATCACTGCGGGTAAAAGTACGATATCCGCAAAAAAAGCCAAGCCAATGGCAATGGTTGTAAACACCCCAAATTTCTGTAGGATAACTAAATTTGCAAACCCAAGAACGCCAAAACCAATGCCCAAAATAATGGATGTTAAAAACAACGGCTTAAACATCATCTGAGATGTTTGAATGGCCGGTGCAGCATCCCCATTTTTTCGAGACAATTGAAAATAATGAAGCCAATGAATGGTATCATCCACACACAGCCCCAATGTAACACTGGATATTAAGACCGTTGCAAAATCAAATGGGGTATTGGATAAAGGAAGCAAACTCAAGGTTAAAAGCATCGGAACAATATTGGGAATCATGCCCACCGTTCCCAAACGTATGCCAAACAAAGAAATAAACAAGACCCAAATGAAAGACAACGTAATTAATACCGTAATAAATTGAGATTGCAACACATACTGACCCAAAACATACGATAGAAATTGAGACCCGGTAATCGAAATCTGAGCATATTCAATCGATGAAAAGGTATCCTTTAAAAAACCAATCACTTCTTTAATCTTTGATGTTGATAATTGATCAGTCATGAATTCAATCCGAGAATTTTGATAATTAAAATCAACCACTGAAGATAACACATCGGTTTTGGTTTCACCGCGTGAAAATTCTAAAAATAACAATTCCTGCTCCAATGCAGCATTGGTATTTGGATAGGCCGTTTCTGAATTATTAAAGGCTTGATGAATCATTTTCACAGGCATCATTAAATCTTGAGTCCCCTTAATAAGGGGGTACCCCAATGATTTTGTCACACGTTGCCGAACATCATGAAAAACATCGATGGACTTAAATGCATCCGCTTGATTGGCCCGAATCAAAACATCCAATCGCCCACTTCCTGTGAGATGTTTGTCAACAAATTCGACATGCTGTCGAACCGGATGAGATGGTTTAAAAAAGACAGAAATAAAACTCGTTTCTGTTCGCGCCTTCCAAAGGGCTTGAGAAATCAGCAACGTAATAAACAAAGAAATCAAAACCACTTTCTTTGTATGATTCTGAATGATATTCGAGACAGTAGCCAAGAGGGACGGAAAAAGCACGATATCATCTTCAGATCGCACACGCGGAGGAATAATTCGAAGCAAAAAAGGAACCCCCGTCATCACAATAATATAGGCAAATATCATCACAAGAAATGACTGAATACCGTATTGATTCAAAGGAATGATGGAACTGGTCGCAAAACTACCAAACCCAACAGCCGTTGTCACCGATGTAATGAAACAAGGCAACCATGTCGATCGAATGGTATCCGCAATGGGATGCGCGGATTTATTTAGCACATAGCGTTCCCAATAATTAAGCATGTGAATGCCATCCGCAATGGTAATGACCAACACCAAAATAAAAAGCGTAACATTAATAATGGTGATATAGTGACCCAACAATACAATAAAAATAGGCACCAATCCTAAATTAATAATGGTGGGAATAACCACAATTAACACAGAGCGCCACTGTTTTAAAAACAACCACGCCACCCCCAGCAATAAAATCAAAGCAAGTGGCAACAATGTAAACAAATTTCGCTGAGTGGATGCATCCATTTCGTAATAGATGGCCGCATCCCCAGAGACAAACCCACGAATGTGCTGTGGCAATTCTGACATGAGAGCGCGAAGCGTTTCAATAGCCCCTACACGCCGCATTAAATCATTGCCATCATTTTTTTTATCGATGGATACACTCAAGCCCACCGATCGAAAATCATCGGACAGTAATTTCCCAAAATATGGACTATCCATGAAAAGCCGCTGATAATCGGAAATAGAAACAATATTTCCATCTGAAAATGCTTCATCATATGTTTGAATGGTTAACATGTCTTCTTGGTTAATAATAACCGTCGCATCCAACGGAGAATTTATCTTAAATACATAATCAATCGCTTCAACTTTATGCTTAAAATTTCGAAAAAAATCAATATTTTCTTCAGTAAAAAAACTATCCGGAAACATCAACACCGCAATGCTTCCAAACCCAGGTTGAAATTCATCTTCCAAATAATTTAAATCCTGCTGGTATGGATCATTATTAGGCAACCAATAATCATTGTTAAACTCCAAAAATGGAAATGATTTTGTTAACAATATAGAAAAAACAAAAACAGCAAAGAAAATAATGAACTTTACAATTCGAAACGACATCTAGATACTATACCCCAACCCCATCGTTAATTTGGGCTCAAAAAACTTATAATTTGTAGAAACACCAGAGCCATCATTTGAGTTATTCATAAGCATTGAGAAATCTGAAAAATTAAACCCAAAATCAGCCGATAGTCCCCACGCCAATGACTCATTAAATTGGTTGGATAAATACAAAAACATGCCCAAGCCACCAGTAAAGTACCCCAAAGCAACGCCATAGGCCCCCTTCTTTTCTTCACTAAAGTAACTTCCAACATTAAGCGTGGGAAATACTGGAATCGATGGAAATTCATAGGCCCCGTTAAGGGATTCATAAACACCCCAAAAATCATTCATGGCTGGATTTTTAAAATAGATAATACTCATCAAATATAAATTGTAAAACCAATGATCAAAATCAGCATCAATACCAACCGCATAAAATGCCTGATACACAGGAATTGAACCATACCCGTTATTATAATTAACCAACGCATCAATCATCTGTTGATTACCTTCATGACTAATCGTTGCAAAATCATCCGATACAGCCACCTCACCTTTAATGCTCATTTTCCCCAAAGGAATGCTAAGTTCGGCACCAACCCCCTTTTTGGGATAATAGCCATACTCGGTTTGAAATTGATGATAGTTATCAAACCCTAAATATTTTTCACGAAAGACAGGAAAGACATTATTAAACCCATTATAATACGTCACGGCCGCGGTCATAAAAGAAGCGTACCACGTGGCTCTTGCCGCTGAAGATGATTGTTGATCACCCGATGGCAACATTTTTTGAGTATAATATTTGACACCATTATACTCAGTATAGTTATCCCCCATATCAATATTTTTAAACAAACCACTTTCTTCATACATCGGAAAAAGGTACCCTGAAAATTCAACATTGGATAATGGATAATAGGAGACCTTCACTGTTGTTTGTGGCATTCGATTATCGGCTTTCACCAATGAAAACCCCATGGGATTAATATCAAGTGGCAATAAAAAGTCAACCGGTGAAAATATATCCAATTGACCCCATACAATGGTTTGTTTTCCTGCCGATATCGTCACCCCTTTGATCGGGTAAACATCAATATACGCCTGCCGAAACGCCAAGGATTGATAGGGCAGCTCAATGTCACCCGATTCTATGACTTGATCCGTACTATTCGAAATTATTTCATACTTTGTATAAATTGTATTTTGTCGAAACGCACCCTCTAACACCACCTTAAACTGATTCCAGCGTTCATTATAGCCCAACTTAAACTCAGCCGCCCGACGAGAATGATTCATACTAAATGAAAACATCCCAGAAACAGACCCATAAAAATGTTCATCCCAATAATTGGATAAGGTTGGCGAATAATTTGATGCACTGTCAACCAGTTCAACCGCTTCAATATCGCCCCAATCATCATCCAATTGAGCAAATAACCCCATTGGAATTAAACAAAGCAAAACAATAAAAAAACGAATCATGCTACTGTGATTTTAACCCTTTAATAGACAACAGTTCATCTTTGATACTGATGCCGATGTCAATTGAATTGACATTTAATATGGTGCGACCATTGGTTTGATGATTGATCATCTCAGAATACATCACAACATTCACATCATTCACGATGGATACTTTAGAATTTGACAATGTCTTTAATTTTTGACCATCCAAATCATAAAAAATGGCCTTATTAATCACATTGTATTTTTTACTCACAACATATCGAATCTTAGAATAAATCGAATCATCCGGATGATTCGGTACACTTTCAATGTAATAAAAGCGATCGGTATCTTTGATGAGCTGATGTGAATCCTGAGATAATTTACGCCCAGCAATATCGGAGTAGGTAAAATCACTGCCCATAAAGCTTTTGTTTTTATCCGAAGAACTTAATCGCTTCACTGATTTAAATGCCGGCAAATATATCCATTGGCTTTTGCTATCGGTATCCTTATTGGAATTGGTTAATAATGATGTCCCCTTTACATTTTTTGGACGAAAAAACTTAATTAAACTATCTTCACGATCCTGTTTGTATTTGGTCCAATAATTAAAAAATCGAACACGTTCACGGTTTTGATCATCATAAATGGTCATATGAACCACCGCTTTACGAGTACTTTTTTTCTGGGACTCTTTTTTAACCAACGTCATAACATCAAGCCCAGTCATCGCAGATAGCTGAATCGTTAAAACCATCAAAATTAAAAAAAGTCTAATCATATTAATACCTCACGTTCACTAAGAACACGTTTACATTACCTAATTTTTAAGGTTAATTCAAATGATAATTTTTGAAGAAAACACAAACGTCGCCGGACCAATCATTTCGACATGACAGGTTTCCGAAGAAAATGATATATCCAGTGAGCCACCCAACAAATCAACACGTGCATTGGCATCGCATTTTTTGGATAAAACCCCGGCCACCACACTGGCACAAGCCCCGGTGCCACAAGCATTGGTTTCACCCACACCACGTTCCCACACCCTCATTTTCAAATGATCATTCGCAATCACTTGAACAAATTCAACATTCACACGATTGGGAAAATAAGGGTGAGTTTCTATCAACGGACCCACCGATTGAAGATCAATGGCATCCACATCAGAAACAAAAATAACACAGTGAGGATTGCCCATTGATACAGGGGTAAATTGAAACGACTGAGACCCAATTGAAATCACATGCCCAGGCACATTGGACAAAAGAAAATCATTGGAGGGCAAGCGATCATTAAAATAGGCGTGACCCATGTCAACCAAAACCATCATGGATGAGCTCGAATTTGACTGGATAGAAGCCTCTAAAACACCGGCACCCGTTTCAATGGTTAATACGGCGCTACGAGCCAGCCCCAAATCCGACACATACGCCACAAAACATCGTAGGCCATTCCCACACATCTCAGGAATCGACCCATCAGCATTCACAACCAGCATCTGATATTGCGCAACCGTTGAATCCAATAAAACAATCAAACCATCGGCACCAATGCTAAAATTCCGTCGACACAATTGCTTGGCAAGGGATACAAAATCAGCGTCTTTCCCTCGAAAATCAACGCAGATAAAATCATTGCCACACCCGTGATATTTATTAAAACTCAAATCCATAATTTGTTCCAAAAAACCATTCTTAGTGATATTCTGACGTACATGTATCGTTATATCAACCAGAATTTGAATCGCTGGAAAACCTTTAAATCCAACTATAAACACGACCATCCAAAATGGGGTGCGGCTTTGGAAACCATTGAAACCTTGTTGGGAGCTTTTATCATTGCCATGATTTTACGGCAGTTCATTGTTCAGTCATCACTCGTATTTTCAGGCTCCATGATTCCAACACTCCAATCTGCAACACAGAAAAATTATGCGGATCGATTGATCGTCAATAAGCTAGTGTATCATTTTAACCTCCCAAAGAGAGGGGATATTGTATTGTTTAATTCCCCCTATAATGACGGTAAACAATATGTGAAACGGCTGATTGGATTACCCGGCGAAACGGTTGAAATACGCCGAGGAATGGTATATGTCAACGATAAATTATTGGTGATTCCAGGGGTCACCATTCGTCGAGACTACGCGAATCTTGAAAAACAAGAAATCCCAGAGGATGAATTCTTTATGTTGGGTGATAATCGCCCAAATTCCGCGGACTCACGCGTATGGGGAACCGTACCAAAATCAGAACTTATCGGTGAGGCCTTATTTATCTATTGGCCATTAAATCGAATCCGTTGGGTAAAATAACCGTCCAACTCAATGGGGAAATCACAACCATTCCAAAAACCACCATTGAAGGACTATTATTAGATCATAAGCTCAATGCCAACATGGTTATTGTGGAACTTAATGGCACCATCATTGACAAAAAAAACCATACAACAACACGCTTAGCCGAGAAGGATATCATCGAAATCATCCGTTACATCGGTGGCGGAAAAAATAGTTAAGCTTCACCAATAACCACCGATAAATTCAATATTCCCATAATTAACATATTTTTTGGAGGATTGAATGAATCACATTGATCATATGAATGAAAGTCAAACAACATCTGTGATTTTTGATCACATTGATCGAATTATCAATGCCTCTCGCATTGAGGAAATGCAAGAATTAAAAAAATTGGTAAAATTTATCGATCATTTGATTCAATCGATCATTCACCAAATATCCAGTGGTTTACTCTCCGACAAAGGTGCAAAAATAAAAATCTTGCACTGCTTTGGGTTAATCCAACACTGTCAAATTGGTAATCATCCAACCATTAAAATACAAATTGATAAATTAAAAAGAATATTCGAAACAACATACAAACATCATTTAGATAAAGACCTGATTCATTTTCAACCAAAAGTATTGGTATTATCGAGTGCGGACATCCACCACTATGTTGAGAGCATCAAAGATTCAATGAGTGATCCTATTTACTCTGAAACCCCCAAATCCTTAACCGACATTGTAAGTGAACCGGCCCCAGAAACATTAGATGAGACAAAAAAACCCGTCAATAATAAATCACTAAGCATGTATTATTTATCATATTTATTTTCAAACCCAAAAAACAGAGAAAAAATGATGATCCTAGCCAACAAAGCCACCCCATCAAAAGAAAAAGAACAACGTATTGCACAGTTTGAATCCATCAAAAAACGACCATCAGTAGGAAATATAACGGCTACTGCATGATTAAAAAAACCATGGTCATTGGTTTTTTATTGGTCATCTCCATGCATGCCTTTTCAATCACGATTCAATCAGAAGTAATGAATACGAATGCACATCCAATCATGGAAACAAATGTTGGCATGTATGCAACATTCACGACATTTAAATTGCCACTTTACCTAGGAATTGAGTATGCAAAGTTCAATCAATACGGAACCATTCATAAACCCATTAATGCAAAATCCATCTCAGGTCAGGAGCAATGGTGCATTCCTATTGGGGCTTTCTTTAGTTATTCACCGATACCAAGATTAACATTTAGCGGAATCATTGGATTCAAAACATATACAGCAATGCCAATCCATGCAACCGCCATTGAATCTGAAAAAGACATTGCTGGCAATAATTTGGTGACAAATTATAAAGAAGCATTGCAAACTCAACCATTTTATAAAATTGAACTATCCTACCGCTTTTACAAACGATGGCACGCCACTGTATCAAAAACATGGAGCATCGTTCAAAATAAAATAACGTTTACCTATTTAGATACCCACACGGTAGAAAAAATATATGAGTTTAATTATGATCCAATTTCAATGGCAATTTCTTATCATTTTTAGTGCCCTATTTTTGAGCGTATCAGGGTGCTCCAATAAAGAGGATCTCACCCCATCGAAAAGCATCGATCAAATTCAAATTCAAGCCACAATCACCGATAAAATTTACACAATATACATCAACAATGACACCGTTGGAACAAACAATATTAAAATCACAACCGGTATTCTAAAAACATTTAATGAGGTTCAGTATAGCCATGTGATTGAAATTCAAGAAACCACCACAATTTACAACAAAACAGGCGAAATACGAACGTATTCAAAAGAAAAAAGCGATGGCTACATGATGCTATCCGAAGATACAAATCATTTAAAAACATACATTCCTTTTCCCTTAACCGTAAATGACCCCTTATTTGGACCGTTTTCTGCCATCACATCTCAAAATGTTGAGGTCACTATTTCTGACATTCATGAAAATTACATCAATAAAAACGGACACCAATTTAATGATGTGATTGAAGCAAGAAATTCAGATGAAACCATTCGAGTGTTTCTAAATAATGACCACTTTATCATACAAAAAGAGGATTATCGCTATTTACCAACCATTCATAGCTTGAAACTATGAGCATGTTCAGACGCCTGAATTTTTTTTACGGGCAAATGAATATGGAAAGATACTAAATTATTTTCAGAAAAAATATCAAACTGACCATTTTGATTCATAACTATTTGATTAACAATCGATAATTCCAATTGACCTTTCATCGTTTCTTCATTTGAAAAGCCGGATTGCAAATAATCACTAATTTGAATTTTAATGATCAATGATTGATGACTGGGCAATAAAATATCCAAGGATAGCCGACTGGAATCTTTGGCCAATGAATTTAAACTAAAAATCATCAAGTTCATGAGCACTTGTATGGCCATCACTTGATCCAAAATAACCCATTCTCGATCCATGACACCCACATAAAATCGTTGCGTGGTGTATCGCAAATCACCCGCAATTAAACGCAACACCTGATCCAAGAGATCCGGCAAAAATACTTCAACCAGAGATTCAGTATTGGATCGACTCAACCGCAATAGCGACTGACACAACAAATTAATTCGATCCACTTGTGGAATAATATCGGTTGAGAAACAGTTTTGAAATTGAGGATCTTGCCACTGCTGTGGTATTTTCGAAACCCCGTCAATCAATTGATTCACAGGCTTGCTTAATTCGTAAGATATTCCCTTTGCAATTTTACTCATCATGGCCAAACGGTTCGTTTGATTCATACGATCAATGAGCTCTTTTGACTGCTGTATATTGGTCAAAACAAGCACAAAATGTTCGTCATTATCCTGAACCACCTGAAACGAGGAGACAAGGTATGAATCATGCTTCCCAAAAAAATTCAACACATGTTTTTCAGAATAATCCGACTTATTTGAGGCAACAAATGCGATGGCGTCGATGAGCGGATGGGGAATATCTACATCACGAAGATTGCATTCCATTGAATCAGGAAAGGCATCACCAAGAAACTCCATCATTTTAGTATTTTTATAGGTAAGATTAAACTGAGCATCCACAATTAAAATTCCAGTAGGCAATTGATCCAGTACCAACTTTAAAAATAACTGCAACTCCTTTAATTCCTCATAGTTGGATTGATACTGATAAAATAAATCCGATTGACGCAAGAACATCTGACAAAATGACACACGACAATCCATGAAATCGATCTTTGAATCAAACAATAAAACAAATACAGCACTGCCAAATGCTTCATCCAATCGAATCAAGATACTTTGATTGGCACCCATTTGTTGCATGGCAATATTAAGATCCTTAGGAAGATGGGGATGATCAATCGTAAAGGAGACATGCATGTTATGATTGAATGCCGCATCAATCTCCTTCCCATGAATTTTAAGTGAATATTGCTCATGTTTTTTAGTCAGTAAAAACGACCGACGATAAAACTGTGAATCTGGATCATACGTTAGTAAAAAATAAAACTTAATTTCTGGAATAATTTGCACCAACGTATGACGAATGATTGAGTAATACGATGCTTCATCCATTGAAATATGAAATTTAGAACTGGCCTCATTAATTTGTTCCAATACATGTTGATGATTTAATAACTGCCCCACGGACTGAACATTGCACAAGGTATTGCTTAAAACCGTTTCAAACAATTGAAAATTCAACTGATCAGCATCCAATATTTCACGCCGTTTACTCAATACAGACACCGCAAAAACACCCTTGGTTTCTCGAGATTTTTGCAACAATGAAATACGAATAATCGAATACTTGACCATAAAATTATGCAAAAGTCGAATACTGGCATTCAATGGGGTTTGAGCATATTTTTCCAATAAAGACGGCAGGTCTTCATATAAAATAATTTCTTTGTATTGCATAAAAGCAATAATCTCCGCATCCAACTCAGGAGTAGCGCTAGACATTGGGGTTGAGCGATGATTATAAACCTCCCAAACATGGGCCCTATATTTTGAAAACTTAAAGGGCTTAAATCTCCCCATGGCACGTTTAATATCCGATCGTTGCGTCACACTTTTTAAATAATGCATCAATGAATCCAACGATGCTTGATCAATAATTGAAAACGGGTGCATTGATTCTGTATATGACGTAACACGATCGAGAACATGAAAAAACCCAATAAACACCAAGGACGTTATTAGAAAAAATAACCATTGAAAAGGGGAATTAATCTGTGGATAACCAATAAACACGAGACCAACATATACCCCCGCCGAAAAAATCAAAAATAATCCCGCCATTAGCACTGATTTTAAATACAAATGCAAACACCGTATGGGATGCAAAATATAATGCGGTAAAAAGAATAAAAAGTACATGATATAAAAGTAGATCAACCGAGGAGACCCTAAATAATCGTCATTAATGAAAAACCAGTAGCTTAATATACTCAAATACACAAAAATAAAGAGGGTTTCAAATCGAAACTTATTCAAGATTCGCACGGTATAGATCGAATGCGAAGATTTTTTCAACCCATAAAACAAAAGCCCCCCAACACCAAGCACCGATGCACTCAATACCGTATCAGAAATTAAAAAAACATCCCATAAATAAACATGCAGAACCAAATATAAATGGGCCATCCAATATAAAAACATCCCCACATTCATCATTTTTTTAACCGGTTGTGTCAGAAAAGTCATATTATCCATGGTCAAAATAAATAAGGAGTATAAAATACCAACAACAATACAAACGCTCACTTGAAATACATACGGGTAAAAGATATCCGTTAAATTTGCAATCAACCATAACAACGCAGTAAACGAAATAACCATTGAAATTTGTTTGGCCAACCGATGACTAACCAAAAAATCTTTAATGAGATATATGGACATCACGGTAATTAAAATACTAATCATCATGGCGAACTCCTGAGTTAACTTTTGGCCGCAATAATTTTGGGAAAACCAAACGAAACGTCGTCCCAAACTCACCCGTTTCTAAAATAGAAATACTCCCTTGATGATCCAAAATGATTTGATGAACAATACTCAGCCCCAAGCCAGTACCAGTGTCTTTTGTGGTAAAAAATGGGTCAAATAAATGGTGCACATTTTCGGAAGAAATTCCCACCCCATTATCGATGATATCCAATACCACTTTTGTTGTCGCATCAGTAAACAAACAAAACTTTATTTGAGGATTCTTAACCGTTTCAACCGCATCAATGGCATTCAACAATAAATTTAAAAATACTTGCCCAAGAGTACTCTCATTGGCAAAAATCATAATGTTTGGTTCAAGATCAAATTCAATTTGAGTTTGGCCATCAAGCCTTGCCATCACCAATTCTTTTGAATTCAAAATTAACTCAGATAAATTAATGGGTTGAAAACTTGTTGAATCATTTTTACCAAAGTAATTTAATGACTCCGACAAGTTATTAATTCGATGAAGCTGAGGCAAAACAATCGTTTGACATTTTTGTCGAATTTCATCACTCGTCCAATCTTTTGAGATTAATTGGGTAAACGTCTTAACTGCCACCAACGGATTTTTTATCTCATGCGCAACACCCGCAACAAAGGTGCCCATTCCTCTTAATTTTGACGATTTTGAAATGGAATGTTGAATTTTAACCAAATCCGTTACATTGGTTAACAGAACAATAATTTTATTATCCACCAAGTTTTTTAACGATAATTTAAAATGATGTTGCTTTAATTCAAGGGTTAATTCGGTATCAGAAAAATCAATAATCTTATGAATAATATCAAGTGACGGGTAATCAAATATAAGCTCATTAAAACTTTGATAGTTTTTTTCAAAAAATGTTTGGAAATAACGATTGCTAAATTCAATGCTAAAATCTTCCCTCAATACCACAACAATGGATGAATAATGATCGATAATTTCTTGATAAAAACGTTTGGTTGAAGCAATGCGGTGACTTGTGATGGAACGATAGAGTATGGATGATATCTGCTTATTAATAATGCTTAATAAACTAACTTCCAGCAATTGATTTTTTTTCTTAGAAAACCCAAGGTAATAACCAATCAAGCGATCATCTTGAACGATGGGCAACAAATAACATTCTTCACATTGATAAAACTCACAAACATCCGCCAAACCAGAAATAGTTTCTGGCTCAGAACAATTAAAGTAAATGGGATCATAAGGAAAGGAAAAATAGGTGAACAAATCCAATTCATTAATGATATGACGAATGTTAACAGGCACATATACGGTCGAGGATGACCACTCCATATTGTAACGGGAAAATTCGGGTAAAATCACATGTTCAAATCCAAATGTTTGCTTTAATTGGTATAAAATCATCGTTGAAAGGGTATTGATTGATGTCAACGATAATCGAGAAATAAACTCATTTGAATTGGTCAAATGTTTGATCTTTGTGTTAATACTCTCATAAGAACCAATCAACGCCATCGAATGAATGCATGACGCCAATATATTAGCTAACGCCGGCTGTTGACGGCTAAGCCATTCATTCTTATAAATGGGTAAACGTGCGTGAATCCACCCATATTTTTGATTATCTTTAATTAGATTAAATATCAAAAAAACAAAGCCATCATCAACATAAATGTCTACCATATCACCCGCCTGATTGGCTTTGCTTAAACAATGATCAAAATAGGCCGGTGACATGTGATCATTAAATACATATTGAGACCCATTTTCAAACATTAGTGCACCAACCATTCGATCCCCTTCAAAAAAATCAATCAGCTTTTTAAGGGAATTAAATATGTGAGAATAATGTTTTGCATCCAGTATATCTTTGGATATGACCATGTAAAAATCTTGAAGATTATTGGTAACATCCCCTAAAACATCTTTCAATAATTTTGAAAAAATATCTCGGGTGGATTGATAAATAAGAACAAAAAACAACAATACACATGAAAAAGACATCCATTCAAATGGATGATGACGCCCAAGAAGCAACGTCATGCCAAAAACATACAATCCAGAAAAAAGACCCGTCCAACAAAATAAAAATAATAGTGATTTGGAAAAAACCAATCGAACATTTAAATATTGATATTTTGAAATGGCAATAAAATTACCAATGCAATGAAATAGCGACCAAACAACAACCATAAAACTATACTTCGATGCACCAAAAACCATGGGGTACACAAAATTAGAAATAAACGTCAACAAAAATAATAATGTTAAGGATCCCAAGGAATACATAAAGGGCCGTTTATTGTGGGTTGTTTTAAAATAAACACGGCATAAAAATAACGCCCGAATAAATACATAGGCTAACATCCCCCCCACAAATGGATATAAAAATCCATAACTAAGTTTAAACGATTGCAATATATTCAAGTAACCAACAGGCAATGGATCAACTTGTTGAAATGACGTAACCATATATGGAGTAAGCACCGAGGCCATGGCCACCAACCCCGTTAAACCAGCAAAAACTTTATCCAAACCATCAAATGGATGATGCGCCAAACCTTTGAGTAGAGCATAAATAAACAAATTACCAACACAAGCCGCGGCAAACGTTAAACGAAAATAAATAATATGGGTCGAAAATAATAACGAATAAATTGAAATAATATACATAAATAAACTCGCATTAATCGCCAAATAAAACATGGACACACGACTTCGTTTCATTAAATAAACAGAAATAATACAAAAAAACAAAATAAACAGTAGGGATGAAAGAAATAAAATATGCATTGAGTTTATTCTATCATCGAGCGGGTGCTTGTCTATTTATATTTAAAAAATGCAAGGTTCAAAATGGAAAGTATTGAACCATCACCTTCGAACCACAATAAATCATCCAAGACAAACGTCTTATTCTCAAGGCATCTTGAAAAACGAATTAAATCATCGAATAATCTCTTGTGCTTATCATTAAACTCATCTGCATTATTGTGTCGAAAATAAATCTTTAATGCAGATTGAACACTATCTTCAGCAAATGAATGCCAATGCGTCTGTGGCATATGTTCTAATTGTGACATACGATCTAATAAAGATACAATTGAATCCGTTGTTCGAACATCGCCCATGGGTGGATACTGAGACAGTGATTGAAAACTGGCAACAAACGACTCAGGTTGAATACTACGATGACTTAAACGAGCATAGTTACCTGTGTTGGGATCATATTCAATGTACACGGCATTGGATGGATCAAACGTCTTTCCTGGTGGGGAAAACACCCTACAAGCATTACCCTCAACAATACATAACCCCTTAACAGGCTTATTTTTGACAACCTCATGTAAAATATACAAAGAAGCCACATCACCCGGTTTAAAATTTAATGTTTTTATATCAAAATTAATGTCAATAAATCCCTCATCCTTGATATCCTTGCATGTTGAAAACCCCTCGTTTTGTTTTAATATACGTTTTTGAAACAAAAAATTCTTCGCGTGATCAATGTAAGATGGAAGTTCATGAATTTTTGAACGAATTTCTTCAGAAAATTGATTTTTTTCATTATCAATCAGCAGCTTTAGAACCGACTCAATGCATTGACAAATTGAAAATTCTGAATTTATGCACATTGTTTTGCCGGTGGATGAATCAACACCATAAAGCGCATGAAATGGCGCGTCCCAACCTAACATCCACTCAGAATGACGTGACACAACCACAGGTTGGCCATCCACTTCAAATCGTTTTAAATGCAAATCGTTGGGCGACTGACGGCCACTTGGAGGGAATGGCAAAAGAAAATGTAATGGCAAACAAGCACTTAAACAATTCTCTTGTGTTGAAGAAAGCGCACCCATTATTTTTAAAAAAAGCTTACAAAAATCTTGAGTGGCATTTGCTTTTTTCTCTGTCGAACGGTTTGCATCACTTAAAACTAAAACATGCGTTAAAATCTTCACCAACGCAGACTTCATAAGAAAATAAGCTTCAGATTGACGTAAAAAATCCTCTGAAGGTTGTTTGGATTTAAAGTATTCCTTCAAAATAATAGGGCCATCTATTTCAACATGATGCAAAAAATAGGCCCCTGTTTGAATCCCAGATAAAAGCAATTGAGAAAATAAACCTTCCGTTAAATCGCCCGAAGTACTGGGTAAACCTTTGGCAAGGTACTCGCTCAAAACTGATTTTTTCATTTGCGATAAATACGGCAAGAACCGTTGTAAGAATAGTTGCATATTCCATTGCCCAACTCGACGATAATCTTGATCATTACTTGCAAAAAGAACCAACAAATCAAACCCAAAATGAACATCGATACCCGCCAAACAAAATTGATGATACCGTTCTTGAAGTTGACCAAAAAAAGTTGACACCTTTTCAATATTGAGTTGATCAACATTCACATTCGTCCGATCCGATAGGTGTATGTTCTCTGGGTTTAAAAGTTGATGGTAATTGGCTAAAATAGCATTTACATCATCACAATCAAATGATTTTTTTGAAGCAGGCGCATGGGCGACTATGGCACGAGATAATGCCAACAATCGAAAGGGCGACATAACAACGCGGGAATTTTTTACCGCATTATAAAACCCTGTTAAATTTTTAACATTTAAGTGTGTCCCATATTCGTCAAAAACCTGGTTTTGAAGTGCCTCAACAGCCAATATGAACGCTTCCTCTGAACCATATGTTGCGGATAAAACTTCAACCATCAATTGATACAACTGTATTTGAATATCAAATGCCCAATTTTCCCCAACACCAAAGCGATTAATACACATCAAAAGTTCACGAATTTCAGGAATCCCAGAATCACATTCCACCATCAGCACGCGCAGTGCTTGATACACATCATTTTCTTGAGGATCGTAAAAATCATTCATGAAATTCATAAACTTAGCCAAATTCTCCAAGTCCGCCAAAAAACCCGGCATTTTTGCAAGCACCGCCAAGGTTGAGGATCGTGCCGTTAACCTCAATGGAAATGTCAATTTATAGTTGTCAATTAAATATTTTAGTACCACCTGGTCCATTAAAACGCTCACCCGATTACCTTGCAATTTTGGTGATAAATATTGGCCTTTGTACCGAATACCCCCATCAGATTCAACAGAACCAATAGAAACACCCAATGGAAATGAATGGCCATTCTCACCAACAACAAATGCCATGACGCCCGTTTCAGTATACGAGTCTAAAATTTGGTCAAGGGACTTACCCGAAGTAATAAGGCCAGCTTCCTTTTGAAGATAAGCAATAATCCATTTTAAATATTCCCGGCATTCATTAAATTTAAGATGTGTTAAACCACATTCATTGAATTTACTCAAATCAAGTGTCATAAACGTTAGCTCAATTGCGCCATCATGGGGGTGCGGCACAATCATTGAAACATCCCCAGAAACACATGTTGGAGAAAAGAAAGAAAATGGCACTTGGCGAAACATCCCCCTAAATTCTGGGGCTTGCAATATGGTCCAAACATGGCGCCATGCCCGATCTATAGTCATATTTTTAAAACGATCTTGAGCTTCAGATGTTTCAAACTCAGGGTCTGAGGGTGCCGCTATAATTTTATAAATAATCGTCACTAAAACTAACCAGAGGAATGTTTATTAGAAAGGAACTGATGAAGATGAGACTTCTGCCTCGCATCATACAATGGGCAACTTGTACCTTCTCTCACTCCACGTTGATTAGCCACTAATATCTTAAAAATACTTCGATCAGACGTACCTGAACGGTTTTCCTGTGTTATTGAATTAGGTCCCAAAGTATTTTTCGAAATAGACCTTCCCGTGGATCGAGGTGAAGGGAAAGAGTTTGACGGAGAATCCTCAATCTTCATATCAATCACTTCACATGTCATAGAAGGAAGGTAATCATTCCAGACAGGGGGATAGATCAAGCCTTCACTTGCCCCACTCATAGAAACCGTCTGAGAAGAAATGGATTTAGGTTTTTTAGGTTCAGGGAGAGGCCCTTTAGCAGTTTCCCCACTGGTGCGAAAGAGACCACTAAAACACAACTCCATACTTACCCCTCCCCTAACATTTGAATTGATTGAAACACATGGACATATTAGCACTTGCAATATTTTTGTCAAGAAGGTATGAATTAAATGAAATAACATAAAGTTACATATATTTAGATCGATAATAAGGTCATGAATCACGAGAAATCACCGACGATCATATCCTTTGATAATCCAGTGGAAAATAGAAAAATGATCGAAACCATTTTGGAAGATCTGATTCATTTTGACGATTTGAAACGGCTGTTGGATGCCCAGAAATTAATTCAACAATTGCTCAATGCCTATGTCATAACGTCGACCAACGAAGCAACCAATAACACATTGCCCAAGATGCCAGAGCTGCATACCTTGGTCAAAAATCACATAAAAAAGGGTATTATGAAACTCAATGACGAGGAATTAAAAAAGATTCAAATCATGCATGACGCAATTGCCGAAATGATTGTTATCCATAAAAAAGTATCACGCACAAAAAAGAGCTTCCAACAAAAGCTCACCAAGGAAATACAAGCTGAAAATACAACGCTATGGAGCCACATGATCGAATGGTTATCCAAACAATTGGACGAACTGGTTACCGAAGAAAAGATTGGCCATAAGGCATTGTTTCAATTAACCAATGACTGGGTCATCAACAGTAAAAATGAATTAACCCGGGCGTTGGAAACCTCCGTAAAAGACATATTGCATTCATTGGTCAATAAAAACATAATATTAGCTAAAATCAATGCCGCGGATGGATGGAAAAACACCATTTTGAACTATGGCATCAAAGACAACCCTTTAATTCCAGCCATCGAAAAAGAAATCAAAGAAGATCTAAAAAATATCACCAATCACTACGATGCCCCATTTATTGACACATTTTCAGGGGAATTATTCACGCGATGCTACAAACAATTATTGGCACCTGCCCCAAAAAAAGATGCTACCAATACCATTAAAGAACTCATTGGGGGTATCAATCTTGAATTACTCAAAAAAGATCAATGGCCAGAAGATATCCAAGCATTGGTAGATGCTGAATTGCTGACATTTTTGGAAACCATGTGCAAGGAGTCACCAAATATTCAGGCATATGCAAAGAAAAAACCCCAAACATTTCACACCATCGCCAACCATAACGAGCTCACCGACAAACAAAAAAAAAGCATTCAAAAAACATATTTCAAATTGGTTCGATCGAGTAAAAAGTATCAAAAGGTTCTGCACCACTGTGAAGAAAAAATCAACATGAAATCCCAGGATCCAAACACCCTCATTCGACAGTTGTGCCAAACCCTTGAAATGGTCCATCATGAATACCTACCATTTCTAACCTCCTTGGTGCAACAATACCAACAGGCATTGCAATCCAAAAAAGACGGGGACCGTAAAAAAATGATCGATCAATATGCAAAACAAATGGGCAGAAAACAAGCCATTAGTAAAACCATTGAATTAAGCCGTTACATCACTCGCTTCCTTGAAAAAAATCCGTCGTCCAATCAACTCAAAGACAGTGATTGGGTCAACAATTACAGTAAAACAATGGCATCAACGCTACAAAGTGCCTGCCAACCATGGTTAGAAAAAAATTGGACCGATGACTTAAATCACATCATTGAGATACTGGGCATTAAAGTTAAACCGTCCACCACAAAACGATCCAGCGAACCCGTACCATCAGCCCCATCAACATCCGTATCAACAATGGTCACAAAACAACCAATGATTGAACCAGAAAAAATAGAATCCAGATTAAATAATCCAGCCTAATTCAATTTTTGAAAAATCATAATGGCACGGGTTAAATCACCAAACTTATTTTTAATTGGCAATATGGTTAAATGAACAAACTCCGTTTCTCGAAGGGTTAATTTTATATCGGTTAATTTCTGATCATTCATTAACGAGGTATGCAAATGCTCCAAAATGGTGACATCATTGATGTAACGCGATAACGCCTCGCCAATAATCTCACCTGGAATCAATCGCAATAACTCTTCGGCTTGATGGTTGATATGGGTCACGACTTTATCTTGATTGACAAAAATAACCCCTTCAGAAATGACATTAATTAGGGCCTTAATGCTGGTAATTTCCATGGATATCCGAGAGGATTTCATTTGATCAAAACTTTTAAATAACGAAAACATTTGGTTCGCATTTTCGGAGATGTCTTGAAATAAATCTTTGGATTGAAATTCCTCCAGATTAGGGATCAGCTTCTTTCGAGCAATGGCATATTTAAAATGATTATTAAACCGCGTCAAAAAATACTTCAAATCAAAATACATAAGCATCAATAAGAAAACACTTAACATTGCTCCCCAAATAAAAAACCAGACAAAATCACCTTTAAAAATACTGATTGGAACCCTGACATTTAGGGCATCTTGCAAAATGGACAGTACACGATTCGAAAATAAATAAAAAGAAATATAAAACGACACAAAAATAAGCCCCGACATCAATAAGTACTTCCAAAACAAAGGAATTCGATCAAACAAACGTCTCATAACTCTTCCCCTATTTTAATAAACGTCTCAATGTGTTCATCAGTTCCCAAAATAACCAAAACATCGGACTCTTGAAGCGGATCTTCTGGATCTGGGATATCGGTCATTCGAATTTCATATTGAACATCCCCTTGATCATCCACATGAGGAATCATGCGTTTTATACCGACCACATTAATTTTATAATTGCGACGTATGTCCAACGCCATTAACGTTTTTCCTATAAAAAAATCCGGCACACGAATTTCCATTAATGAATGACGTTCTGAAATCTGAATGTAACGGCCAATTTTCCCCGAAGCAAGACTGGACGATAACTGTTCACCCATTTCTTCTTCAATATTAATGATTCGGTTTTCTGGAATACCCATGGACATGAGAATGCTTTCTTGCAAATGATTAATGCTTCGAACATAAATATCGGCCACCCCCAATTTTTGAAGCAATGCCGTGGTCAATAAACTGGATTGAACATTGGTTCCCATGGAAACAACCGCAATATCAACAGTATCAACATTCACTGAGCGCATGGCCTTTTCATCGGTCGCATCCAACACAACCGCAAAATTGACCAGTTCTTTAATGTCATCCACCGGGTCCGAATGAATATCAATGGCAATCACATCGTACCCTTTTTGACTTAAACTAATGGCCAATTGGATGCCAAATTTCCCTAAACTAATAACCGCCACTGACTTTTTCATCTTGATTATCCTACCATATATATATTAATCGATCATTTTTATCCCAACAATACATGCTCATCGGGCAATTTGTACTTGGCGGGTTTTGGACGGCGGGTCAACGCAATGGCCAACGTCAAAGGCCCAACACGTCCAAAAAACATTAAAAATACAATCACCAATTTTCCGATTACTGAAAGATCCGACGTAACCCCCAAAGAGAACCCTACCGTTGCAAACGCTGAAACCGATTCAAACAATAACGGAAAAAATGCAATGGTTTCAGTGGTCAGTAGAATAAAAAATGACACACATACGATAAAAAAAGCCATGGTAAATATGGCCAATGCTTTAAAAATTAATTGATGTTTGACGTGGCGATCAAACACGTGAATATGCTCTCGGCTTCGAATGGTTGAAATAAGGGCCACCACCAACAAACCAAAGGTCGTGGTTTTAATTCCACCACCGGTGGACCCTGGGGATGCACCAATAAACATCAAAATCAACAAAAACCACATGGACGCCATGCTATATTGGGTCATATCTTGCATGGAAAAACCGGCCGTTCGAGCCGATATGGAATGAAAAATGGCCATATCCAAAGACATATCACCAGAACCAAACATTAATGATTGAAAGTAGAGCACCAAAACCCCCAAAAGAATGAGAGTAAAACTCACATAAAGCACCATTTTTGTTTGCAATTTTAATCGCGAACGATCCTTCACAATCCATCGATGGTACAGCTCAAAAATCACAGGAAAGCCAATCCCTCCCAAAAAAATCAAAGTAGAGAAAGTGGACACAGAAACCCACGAATGTGAAAAAACAGCCAAGCTATCCGAAAACAATGAAAACCCCGCATTGCAAAATGCGGACACGGAATGAAACAATGAATAAAACAATCGTGCCTTTATGCTCGATACATGATCGCCAACCGCTGAAAAAATAAGGCAAGCCCCCATAAGTTCAACCACAAATGTCACAAAAAAAATGGATCGAATAATCCCAAAGGTTTCCTTCATGCTCTCGGTGGACCAGCCTTCTTGAAATTCCTGGGACTCTGAGCTCAAAAATCGTTGATTTAATGAAATCGTCACAAGGGCATAGAATGTCATAATCCCAAGCCCCCCAATTTGAATCAAAATCAGCAAGATCATTTGACCAAATATCGTCAACTGGGTGCCAACATCAAACACCGACAAACCGGTCACGCAAACCGCTGAGGCCGCCATAAATAACGCATCAATAAAGGGAATAGTCCCCTTGTGCGAAAATGGCAACATTAAAAAAACAGCCCCCAACAAAATAACCAAAATAAACCCACCAACAAACGATTGCGTCGGATTGGAACGCAGTGGTTCAAATAAAAACGACAAATGCTTCACTCGGGTCACAGCAATAATTAACAAGATGCCTTGCTGAATGCCCAAATTAATATCAATGATCGGCAGTTGAACACCGTTGTAATTTAATATGGGTAAAATGGACAATAGGCCTAAAAACAAACGCTTATAACCAAAGGATTTAACCGGGCGAATAATTAATCGTATCAATGAATCCAAAAAAAGAAGCAGAAAGATAAAATAGTGCACGTCATCAAATAATTTAAACGACGACATACTGAGCATAAATAAAAGCTCAATAAATAACGTAACATAAACAAGAACAGATAGAATGCCCGACCCAATATTAAGAATGGAGCGAAACATCACAATCATTGACTGCCGATAATGGCACCCAACCCGCGAAGTTTTTGAGGCAAATCATGGTAGCCACGTCGCAAATGATTCAAGCCATACACAGAGGTTTCACCATCCGCAACCAAACCAGCAATAATCAAAGCCGCACCGGCACGCAAATCCGTAATCTTTACCTCCGCACCATACAATTGATCCACCCCTTCAATAATGGCCTGACGTTGATCAACTCGGATATTCGCACCCATGCGCATGAGTTCATTCACATGCATGAAGCGATTTTCAAAAATGGTTTCCGTAACAACACTGGTACCAGTAGCAATGCACAACAAGGACATAAACTGCGCTTGCATATCGGTTGGAAAGCCAGGAAAAGGCAAGGTTTCAATATCCACACTACTAAGTCGTTTTTCGCCACGAACACGAATGCCATCGGCCAATACATCAACTTCAGCCCCGGCTTCTTTCAATTTACGAATCAAGGGCTCAATGTGATCGGGGCACGCACCATCAATAAACACATCCCCTTTGGTCACGGCAGCCGCAATCATTAATGTCCCCACTTCCACCCGATCCGGAATAATTGAAAAATCCTGACCCTTCAACTCTGTTTTACCGTCAATATGAATCGTTGATGACCCGGCCCCGGTCACATTGGAGCCCGCCGTATTCAAAAAGTCCGCCAAGTCCACAATTTCAGGTTCTTGGGCGGCATTTTCGATGATGGTTGTGCCCTCTGCTAGGGTGGCCGCCATCATAATATTTTCAGTGGCGCCAACGGAGGGAAAATCCAAATAAATACGATTTCCTTTTAAATGATTCGTCATCATTTGAACAAACCCATGTTCAATGCTGACATCCACCCCCATGGCCTTAAACCCTTTTAAGTGAATGTCCAGCGGCCGTGTACCGATGGCACACCCCCCGGGCAAGGGCACCTTGGCAAACCCTGTGCGTGCCAAAATTGGGCCCGCCACAAAAAATGATGCCCGCATGGCCGTCACCAATTCATAAGGGGCAATGTGACGAATTTTTCGGTCATTGCAAACTTTAACCATATTGCCATGAGACAGTTCGGCCCGAACACCCAAGGCATTGAGCATTTTGAGCATAATGGTGACATCCATGAGCGGGGGAACATTGCCAATAATATAATTGCCTTTGACCAAAATACTGGCCGCCAAAATGGGAAGGGCCGCATTTTTTGCGCCAGAAGCTTGAACCGTTCCCTGAAGTGGCACCCCACCTTTTATAAATAATCGAGATTCATTTAACATTGGACGCTCCCATATCTACCAACATATCGTCAAGGGCATCATATAAATTTCGTAAATCGCCATTATTGTGAATGGTTTGATCACACAAGGCCAAACACTCTGAAATAAGCTGCCCAAAACTGTTCCCATTCATTTCATACTCATCTTGCCGTTTAAAGTCCTCAAAAGAAACAAAGTCGGTGGTTTTGCCACGTCTAACAATGCGGTCGTAACAATCCTTTAACGAACACTCTACGCCAATGAATTGAACATGATGAGAACGCAAATAAGCAATTTCACTGGGATGACGAATGCTATCAAAGACAACCAACGCCTGCCCTTTGGCCGATTGAACAACGGACTGAGCAAAAAAATCAGTGCCGTGATCGGTTTTTAGTTGGTTGGCCAACGACGTCAAGGTGTCCCGATCATGAACCAAACCGGCTTGGGTGGCATATTGGCGAACCACATCCGACAACGAGTACACCTGATACCCCTTGGATACCAAGTACTCACATACGGTGGATTTACCCGACCCGTTTCGTCCCACAACACCAAACCAATTTGTTGTCATGATGACATTGTACCCAATAATAGGTAAACTAGTCACTATGAGAATTATTGGGATTGATCCGGGGATCGCCATTGTTGGATTTGGCATCATTGATATTAAGGGTCAGAAAATGTCCGCGGTCAGTTACGGTGCCATCACCACCCCAGCACACACACCGATGGGAGAACGACTACTCACCATTCAAGACAACTTACTAACCTTACTCGATCATCATCAGCCCGACGTATGTGGGATTGAAGAACTTTATTTCAGTAAAAATGTTAAAACAGCCATGCAAGTCAGTCATGCCAGGGGGGTCATTGTATGCGCAATGGAATCCAGAAAAATCCCCACTTACAACTACTCCCCAACCTCGGTCAAAAGTGCCATTATTGGGCATGGTGGCGCAGAAAAACAACAAGTTCAGTTCATGACAAAAGAACTGCTACAACTAAAAAAAGTCCCAAAACCAGATGATGTGGCCGATGCGCTTGCCATTGCCATTTGTCACCATCATTCGGTAAAATATAAATGATGATTTACTCACTCAGTGGTACGGTTCAGTTTAAACAAGCAACGGCCTTGGTTGTGAATGTCGATAACGTTGGGTATTTGGTTCAATGCACCATTCAAACATTATCCAAACTCGCCATTCAAGACCCGATTGACTTAATCATTTATCACCACATCCGAGAAGATACGCAAAGTTTATTTGGTTTTGAAACCGAATATGAACGGGAATGCTTTGAACTATTGTTATCCGTATCAGGGATTGGGCCAAAAGTGGCCTTGGGAATTTTATCGAATATGAAGATGACAGATTTCATTTCTGCGATTCAAACGGACAACATCATGCTCATCACCCAGTGCCCAGGCATTGGTAAAAAAACCGCTGAACGAATGATCATAGAATTAAAAGACAAAGTCCAAACCATGGCGGGAGTCAGCCCAAAAATCATTGAAAAAGAGGCATCGGAGAACCATCACGATTCCGATGACATTGTCATGGCATTGCGTCAATTGGGGTACCAAAAAGAAGAAATCAAACGCGGCTTCATGAAGCATGCGAAGGAACTTTCCACGGTATCATCCATTGAAGATCAAATTAAAATTTTACTTAAGTACCTATAATTCCTGGCCGTCCTGAGAATTTGATGGCTGATTTAGCATCAATTGGCTCACATGCCCAATGAGTTCATCCATATCGAAGGGTTTTTCAATAATGGCATTCACATTGTACTGACGAAGCTGTTCAGAAACATTGGGGGTAATGTTGGCGGAAAGGATAACCACTGGAATCTTATTGGATCGTTCTTTCATTTTTTCTAGCACACCAAAGCCATCCATGATGGGCATTCTCAAATCCAAAATAATCACATCAATGCCATCCACACTATCCATTAAACGCAACGCTTGTTGACCATGATTGGCCGACATGGTTCGAAAGCCATCGCTATGGAAAAGCACTTCCAGCGTTTGGGTGTTGTATTGATCATCATCGACAATCAAGACCGTTTTCTTTTTCATGTTTGGCACAGGTTGATGAACCTTTTTGGAATTAATGATCAATGGTTGTTCCGGGGCTTTCACTTCAAAGTAAATATTGCACTTCCAGTCCACATCATTAAACATAAAATTAATATCAATGCTGGTGCCCATTAAACCAAATTGCAAAAACAACGCAACGAGGTTGGGAACATGGTGAATATGTTGGGCGGTTAACGACAATTGAAGCACATGATTTGCGTCCATAATAAATGTATTTTGGGATTCAACAATGGCCGGCTCTACACAGTGCAAGCAAAACGTTGAATGCTCCAATCGAAAATAGGTCATGACAAATGAAAATAACGACAAAATCCATTGCGCATGGGGGACACGAAATGATTCTACAATGCCATTTTGAATGGTAACATTGCCATTCTTAACCAGGGCCAATTCCTCAATTTGAGACCAAAAGTCATGAAACGTATAGGCCTCTTTTGAATAGCGGGGCAACCCAAGCAAGTATTGAATCAAGGTCTGATAGTCCGACATGGTATCAACCATGGATAGCGATTGAAAGAATTGAAACACCCGTTGCTGGTTGTATTGTTCGTAGTTTTTTTGTTGCAAGGTATTGTGAGTCACGGTTTCTTTTTCATTTAATAAGATCAAAAAGCCACGCCAAAGCAATGGGTCCAGTTCAGATTTTGAGGCAATTAATTGGTAATGGTATTTCGAAAATGGAAATTTAATGGTTAAATTAATGCTTTTATCAAATTGATTGACAGAAAACACATCGGTTAAGTGTTTGGTAAGCTCCGCCATCAACTGATCAATGTTTTCTTTTACTTGAACATGATGAAACGGGGATGTGGTAATTTCACACTCTAAATTGGAATGAACAATCCATTCCATAGGAAGCAACGGCAAATCATGGAGCCACTCACTATCAAACCACTTCAATTGCGATTGATCCGACGCATACGTTCGGCCATTATCTCGACAAAAGCCAACCACCTTCACCAAACGGTCATCTTCATACACTGGATCAAATAACATTTGAATATGCTGGAACGTTTGTTGATCCAGCAAGGGGCATTTAAACTCTTCGAATACCTGGTAGCGTTGGTGAATCACTTTATCCATGCACTCCTTGAATCGCTGGGTATTTTCAGGACCTAACAAATGATACAAGTCTGTAATGCTATAACACGGCTGAATGGTAGCATGATCAAAAAAGGCAATAAAGGCATTGGAAATATAACAGTCATTGGAATTTAAATCCCATTCCCATTCGGCAATGGAATAGAGCGTTTGCAATGCAGCGTATTTTCGTTCCGATAGCATGTCAATTTTGATGGGGGGTTCGGTGGAATAAAACATGTGCGGGTAGTCATACCAGATTTGCACACTGTTGGAAAACGTTTCCAGGGATTGAACATCATGACTAAGGGGGTGTTTTTCGGCCACAAAGACACCCCATGTTTGTTGTTGAAACGCCACCCCCACCACGGACCAATCGCCATACGACCCAACATAGGGGCCTTGCTCAACGGGCCATGAATAGAGTTCATTGTCTAAAAATTGAAAAAAGTCATCCTCATGAATGCCAGATTTAAAGGGCGTAAAATGCGACAAGTACATGCGTTCGTAATCCACCACATTCAATGTTGCACAGGCCTTAAAATCAAAAATCGCTGACACTTCTTCCAGAATTTTTTGTTGAAAATTATCACCATCAAACAAAATAATTTGCGTGGTTAAGTGGAACAATTGATTGCTTATTGTATGATCCGTCATCTTCCCACAAATAGAATAGCTCGAAACGACAATAAGTTAAATAGCAAAAATTCACACCCGGCAATTGGATAGTTGAAACATACCTGGGTGATGAAAGTCTGGAAATTTCTGGGCAATGCCGGTATCTGAGATGAGCACCCCAGTGCAAGTCAAATCATCCATTAATTGCTGAACATTCATGGGATTATCGTCACAAAACACCAAATTGGACGGGTCCAACCCTTGGCCATGAAGCACGTGACGAACCAATGCTGAAAAAAGTGGGTACGGCTTGCCCATCCATACCCAGTGATCGGCATTGAGTTGTTGCGCCATTTGATGGGCATAAAACCCCATGACCGGCTTGAAGCCCGACTGATTCTTAATGTAATGGTCCGGATTAATGCAAATCACAGGCAGGGTTGGCCGATCCCGCAAGACATCATGAACGCGTTTATACCAGTGGTGATTCATGGTTCCAAGGGATGCCGCCAATACCATAACATCGGCCTCTTCGGGGTCACTAACCACCTCAGCCTGAGCCTGCAACGCATAAAATTGTGAGGATTCAAACCCATAGACAAACACCCGTTGTTCAAAGAGTATCGATTGAATATCGTCGATCATGTAGCAACCACACCCCGAGGAGATCACCTGTTCAGGGGCAATGGGCAGCCCAAAGGCGTGCATTTTATTGGAAATGTCCGTAATCGACTGGGTGGCATTGTTGGTGATCATATACAATGGAATCTGATGCTGATCGCAATAGTGAAACACCCCCTTAATGGCGTCAAATGGGCCATCATCATTATAAATAACCCCATAGGCATCCAAACCCAAAATTACGTCCTCACGATCCAATAACGGGCGCAACGAAGAAATATTTACCATGTTAACAATCCGATCGCATAACCGCGCCCTTTAAGTTCATCAATAATGTCAGGCAAGGCGTGAAGGGTGGCCGGAGAATTGTGCATGAGCACAATGCTACCGGGTTTAATTTGTCTCAGCACGCGGCGTTGAATAACACGCGGCTCTGGAAAGGTGCCATCCGCTTGTTTATAATCGACCGCATTAACATCCCACATCACCATGGTCAGTTGTTGATTTTTGGCACAATGGAGCAAATAATTATTGAATCGACCGCCCGGAGGGCGCACGTAGGGCGCCATGGGCACATTCAGTTGATGCAATGCTTGGGTGGTGGCCGAGAGCTGCAAACCCACTTGATCTTGATTCATTTCATCCAATCGGTAATGGGCCCAGGTATGATTGGCAATCTCATGGCCATCATTGGCAATGCGTGCCACCACATGGGGAAATTTAGCAATCATATGGCCCACCAAAAAAAAGGTGGCCCGGACATTGTGTTGTTTTAATACATCCAGCAATTGTGGGGTAATGTCATCATCAGGGCCATCGTCAAAAGTGAGTGCCACCTGGCGACGATCCCTGGGCATGTGCCACATCACCCGTGAAGTGGGCTTATTTTGTCGCACGTGGGTGTTCTCTGTATCGACATGCACCGATGACTGAGCCATCAGCGGCATGGCACTAAAAAGAAACAATAGCAAGATCATGGTACGATTGTGTCACAAACGAAGGCGTGTTGCAAAAAAAAACGCCACATAACGTGGCGTTTTTTGAATCAAATGCCGTTAAAAATTATTCAACAAGCAAGTACAGTTTGTTATCCGAACCAGCCAACACAACCGCCCGATTTCCAACAGACACCGCTTGAATGGCCGTTTTTTCATCTTCGAAAGCTAGGTCACCCAAATCAGTCCTTAATGAACGGTTGCCCAACATAATGCGCGAATTATAATGATTCAATTTGTCTTTTTTGTCTTGATCTACAAAAAAACCAAAATCAAAAGTAGTCCCTTCTTGCGACAACTTGGTTGGGGCCGATGAATGTTGAATGGTATTGCCCCAAGAATCACTCAATTGAAAAAAGTATTCATTCACATTCATCACAGACATCACGTTGGCATTACTGGAATCAACAATCACAAACCGAGACACGTAATGGGTCCCAAAACCATCAATACTACCTTCAGATAAAAAATTTTCTACAGGACCATATACCTGCTGCTGGTTATTGCCATACACCGATTGAATTTCCTTGGTGGATTGATGCACCCAAACAACACCCGATTGAATATCATCATTTGCATCGGTAAAGAATTCAAATGAAAACCCTGGCAAATAAAGCGCCCGTGTCGTCACGGCAATGGCAGTAAATGAGGCATCACCAATGCTTCGAAGTGTCTTTTCTCCACCAGCATAAGCTTTCGATCGTTGAGTAATATAGTCATTGTAAGTGGCATCAAAATCAAGACCAAATAGTTTCATGTCTGTGTGTAAAACACGTCGAGATTGATCTGAATAGTCAAATTCATCTGTCGTAACATCTGAATAAATGACCGTATCATTAAACGCAACCAAACCAGCCACTCTTCCAGACACTGTTTCAGTATGAACCTCTTCTAAATTGGTAGTATTAACTTTGATCACATTGGTACCATGCACCACATACAAGTGATCCCCTGAAATAACCAATGGCAACTGACGCGTCGGGGGAGTTGAAGAAGTAAGCGCCTTCGTAAAATTAACTTCCATATTTACCGCAGTTAACTTCACCAATTCGCTACTGGATTGAATGTAAAGAGAATCCTCAGACACCAATAATCGATATACCGACCCGAGCGACGCTTTACTGAATGTTTGTACATGTGCACCCGTTAATGCATTATACTTCGACACCCCTTCTTTGTGACCGACAAAAATAAATGGTTGGTCATTTTCAATGCTCAACGCAATTTGGTGGGCTTGATGGTCGTTAGAATTACTATCTGCATTTAACGTAATCTCCGTGAATCCCGAGTCTTGAGTTAGTTCTGATGACTCAATGGTATACCGAACCACTTTTAATTGACCGGGTTTGGCCCATAGGGCAACAACAGACTGAACATTTGTGCTTGAATCCTGAAAAATAACCGGTGAAGAAAACACAGAAAAGCCATCCTCAGTAACAGCCTCAGAAAGAGACGCGGATTGCGATGGCAACCGGCCTTCAACCACATTGGTATTTCCAACATCAGAACCATAATTTTGCCACAACGCTGAATAAGCGCTTGACGTGGTGGATTGAGCTGGATCATCCCCAGCACTTTGTTGAGAAATTTGATCAGATGTCTGACGTGCACAGGACACCATCAGAACCATAAGACATAAGAGAGACACCTTTTTAAACATATTAACCTCCAAACTAACCATTAGATTAGCATAAATTTTATTCTTTACAAGAATATCGTAACCTTTGACAAAAAATTGCATGCATCAAGATTTTTCAATGGACCCCCCTAAAACGAGCACTGGGAAGGTTACCCTTCCCAGTGCATCACAGTGTTATCCACTCATCATTGAATCGATGGTGTTAATAACTAAAAATCATCCTCAACAACTAATTTAAAGCATTCGGAATACTTCATTGTAAATGCTTTATTCGCAACAGAAAATGTTCCAGAATTTTTTAGATTGCAAGATCACAATGTCATCCTCTTGCTTAGCTAAAGTTTCTTTAGTTATCTCACCCTCAATTGCGACATGAAAATTAGATCTGCTGTGGGCTATCCTGTGCGCAACAGAATAAATATCTCCTGATTCTTTCTGCAATTTGAAAGGAGGTCAATGAGTCATCGTATTGCTTTGACATCTCAATCTGATTAACATCAATTTCGACATGACGAGGCATTTCCGAAGCAAGTAAAGTTCCTGGTGGTTGAGGTTGAAAAGCATGAGGATGTGCTTGAAATGACGTAACGCCCCCTCCTAATATACGAGCATCCACACTTTGTGTGGCGGCACTTCTATACAACAAATCAAGCCTATAACCAACAGCACTAGTTTCTATATGGGAATCAAATTGGGTGATTTCTCCTTCAGAACGATGATCGTTCTCTTCTTCTAGCGCCGTTTGCTGGTCAGATAGTTGATGAGCGAAAAGTCCACCATCAACAAGAGCAACCATAGGTTGTTTGGAGGCAATACCAGACAAATAAGGCCCATCAAAATCAGCATCACCTATTCTGTCACGATTATTTATTTCGGAATTAACGGTGCGATTGATATGTCCTAAAAGATCAGGGTTCTCTGTTACAGTTCCACCATCACCACAATCCTCAGATTCTATTTCGCGCATAAATTTGGTGGGATAAAATTGGGTGATATCTCCTTTAGAACGATCATCGTTCTCTTCTTCTGGCTGATTCTTGTCAGATAGTTGATGAGTGAAAGTTTCACCAGCACCACGAGCCTCATAGAATCTGTTATCAGTTTTTATTTTGCTCCTAACTGCGATGAGTTCTCCAGAAAGACGAGCTTTATTAACTGAGTCAATTAGTTGAGTGAAAGTTCCACCATCACCACGAGCATCATGCATTTGCTTGAGTTGATCCAATATCATTTCTTCCTTCTGTTTAAGTTCTTCCAAACTCAATAAGTTAACCATTAATGTAACGCTATCTTCTCCTTTAAGAACAAATAAAAGTTCGGAAGCAAAATCGAATAGCTGGGTTTGTTCATCGCTCAATCGACCAAGAGCCTCTAAAGTGCGCTTAGTGTAAGCCACAGCCTCCGTTTCTGTCGTGCCTTTCGGAATCACCCGATTCAATAGTTCTAAAAATTTACGTTGGATTTCTAGAGTTGGATTAAAGGTAGTAACCTTATTCTTTAATTGTTGATTATTTAAACTAACCAAATTTTTTGCAACATTAAGGTTCAGAGTTGGATTAGTTTTTTCTTTGCCTCTTGAGATCACAGGAACAGTATCCTTTGGTAGGTTTCCATATACTAGATTTAGTGCCCGAGCAAGTTGATTGACACGTTCAAAATCTTGTAGTGAAGTCTTTAAGTTAAATATCTGCTCACCTCGAGTAGTACCTGTACCCGCAAACCGATTAATTCCAGATCTATTTTTCGCAGGAATCGTCAGAGAGTCCGCCGTTTTCGTTCCGCCTCTTGGTGAATTTTGTTGAGGATTAGTTGATGCTCCTCTTACTGTTGTTGTTGCTCCTGAAATCATAATAATTTCTCCTTATAATTTTTTTTTGGGGTTACCATAATACTTACATAATGTTGAATCGTTCTCATCACTCCTTTTTTTACGCAGTTGTACAGGCCGCAGCTAATAATTCAAAAAATTTGGCAGCTTTTTCG
>CEUJ01010779.1_pt1 | contig 45473 bp, 65 predicted proteins | sample 361531 | NCBI WGS metagenome assembly CEUJ01 (sample SAMEA2622842, study PRJEB7988) | marine metagenome | biome: marine biome (ENVO:00000447); feature: marine epipelagic mixed layer (ENVO:xxxxxxxxx); material: "saline water (ENVO:00002010), including plankton (ENVO:xxxxxxxx)" | depth 140 m | reverse complement strand
CCCTGAGGTACATCGTATTCGCCTTGCTTAATATTTTCTAATTCTCTGTCTGAAATAATCTTTGCGACCTGCTGTCTTGTTTCCTTGGGAAACATAGTTGCCACGTCGTCTTGTGTTGATCCAAATTCCTTAACGTATTCCTTTGCGGCATCATCGACCAGGTACATCCAAAGTTTCTGTGCCTTCTCATGGTCATACACATTCTTCTTTAATTTCCTTCTTATGTTGGAAATTATTGGCATAAAACGTCTACGATACAGTTCCTCACTGTTCATAATGTAAGTATCCAGTTCGTTAACTGCGTCTGAGTCTATGTTTTCTATAATGAATTGTGATGCTCTCATACAAGCATATTTATTAGTAAAGGTTCTCTAAAAGCCACATGTAAAAAGGTGAACCAAATTTGAAGGTCCAGTCACCGTCATGCCCCATTTTAGTAACGTTGTCGAAGGATTCCTTTAATTCTACGCCGGCTTCTCTCTGTTGTGTTGCCCATGGTTCTGGATAGATCGGCCTGTAAGTGCCCTCAAAGACAAGACCACCTATGTCTATTTCATCTATTTCGATGTGTTTTATCTCCAACAACTGATCCTTGAGAATGTCTCCCTTGTCGTTTACTATCGTTTGGTTTTTGCCTTTTCCTGACCTTTTAATGGTTAAAGTGGATTCTTTTCCTTCCTCTATGTCTGCCTGGAATTCAATTACCCTTGTGTCGGATATGTCATCTTTAAAGTAGGATTTACCGTTGACCAGTATCTCTGCGTGTGGAGGTCTGTCCCACATTATTGGAGAAAGTGATATCTTAAACTTTAATTTTTCGGTTGCCATTCAAATTCTAATCCTGCTGTGTGTCCTTTATAAGGCATATTTACAGTGTCCCTGAACAACTCAATTGATATCTGAGTGCCTTCTAACACCACTTTAATATACTTGTCGTTCTGGTTCAGCACCTCGGCCATCTTTGTTTTGCCGTTGTTGGTGCAGATTATTTCTATTGTTTCCATTATCCTACCGATCCTTCCATACTCACTTCTAATAATTTATTGGCCTCAACCGCAAACTCCAGTGGTAATTTTTGAAATATTTCTTTACAAAATCCAGATATGATTAAGTTTCTTGCATCTTCTTCTGCGAGGCCTCTTTGCATTACATAAAATAATTGTTCATCATCTAGTTTAGATGTTGTTGCTTCATGACTACAATCACTTTTACTGTTTCTGTTTTCAATATAAGGTATTGTATTTGCAGAACAATTACTACCTAGCATTAATGAATCGCATTGTGTAAAATTCTTTGAATTATCTGCGTTCTTCATCACTCTCACCAGACCCCTGTATGTGTTTTTAGAATGTCCTACGGATATACCTTTTGATATAATTGTGCTCTTAGTATTTTTACCCATGTGTATCATTTTAGTACCTGTATCCGCCTGTTGTCGACCATTAGTTAAAGCGACTGAATAAAATTCTCCCACAGAGTTATCTCCCATTAGTAAACAAGAGGGATATTTCCAAGTTAGCCTAGACCCTGTTTCAAATTGCGTCCAAGTAATTTTTGAATTACGTCCTTTGCACTTGCCACGTTTGGTAACAAAATTGTATATACCACCTTTGCCTGTAATTGGATCACCTGGGTACCAGTTCTGTATAGTTGAATATTTTATTTCTGCGTCATCCAGTGCAACAAGTTCCACATTGGCGGCGTGTAATTGGTTCTCGTCTCTCATGGGTGCAGTACAACCTTCCAGGTAACTTACATAACTGCCCTTGTCTGCTATGATCAAAGTCCTTTCAAACTGTCCTGTGTTGGCCGCGTTGATCCTAAAGTAAGTAGACAGTTCCATAGGACATCTGGTGTTGGGTGGGATATACACAAATGATCCATCTGTGAACACTGCCGAGTTTAAAGCGGCGAAAGAATGATCACTTATGGGTATCACGGATCCAATATATTTCTTTACGAGTTCTGGGTGATTCTGCACGGCCTCACTGAAACTGCAAAATATTATCCCCTTCTTTTTGAGATCCTTTTGAAAAGTTGTTGCAACACTGACAGAGTCAAACACGGCATCTACGGCCACTCCTGCCAGTTTTGCACGTTCGGCCAATGGTATTCCCAATCTTTCAAAATCCTTTTTTATTTCAGGGTCTACTTCGTCGTAACTTGCAGGTCCTTTTTTTGGTGCAGAATAATAACTTATCTTTTGATAATCAATCGGTTCAATGTCTAGGTGTGCCCAATTCGGTTTCTTAAGTATCTTCCACCTGTCATATGCTCGTAAACGGAAATCCAAAAGCCACTTGGGTTCCTTTTTGATTTCACTTATCCTACGTATTACATTCTCGTCCAAACCTGGTGGCAGTGTCTCCGACTCAACATCTGTTGTGAATCCTGCCTTATAGGTTTGTTTTAACCTATCGTTTATAACATCTTGCATATGTATAGTTATTTTGTTTTTTTGATTGGTACGAACTTATCTGTTTCAAGGTCATACACCAGTCCATGTTTTGTCAGGCTATCTACCTCTTTGCCTTGGCTGTTGTATAATGCTTGGATATTTTTCTTAGTGCCGTCCGCATTATAACATTTTGGGTTCTTCCAGAATAGGAATCCACAAGCACCACTGAATTTCTTGACGTAGTTCAAGCCTAGATTTACACCGTCCTTGCCTTCCTGCCCTGACACGTCCTGTCTGTATTCTGCACTGAAACTGAAACTTGAATCCAGATCATGTGCTGACTGCTTGTTGTAGAAGAAACCAAAGTTCTTCTCCTTTGTGTCCTGTGCTAGATTGCTGACTATGTTTGCGTAGTTTATCGTCCCGTCTAGATTGACACTTTCGGCTACTTCCAAATCCATCGAACCCGATGTTATATGACTTGGAAGTGAGAACGACCAACCGAAAGTTGTGTGCGTATCTTTGTTTATTTCATACGCCAACCTGTAAGATTCAGTTTTTACATCTGAGAATTTTTTTATTAGGCTATCCTTAGCCGTGTTTATATCGGTGTGTCCCTGCGTGTAGTTAAAACTCAACACATTGTTTCCTAGTGCATACTCTACACCTATGTTTCCGAAGTTTGTATTGTTGTTGTCGCCTACTGCTAAGGCACCATCCGATGAGTTACCCAACCAAGTGTCCTGTTCACTCATCTGTCCTATACTTGTCTTAAGTTTCAAGTTTTTGTGTAACATAAAGTTTTTACCCACGTTAAGTGAATAGTCACCGCCACCGTTGTTCCCGGTGTAAAATCCAAAGTTGTAATTGTTCAATAAATTGTACTGACCACCTTGTGTGAATGAACCAAACATTTGATTGACAGGCAAGAAAGTGTTGTTATTAGCCATTAGCATTTCAACGTCTGAATACTTCCTGTTGTCTTTTACCGTGAATCCATTGCCTAAGTTGATGTAATAATCTCTGTCATAACCATCGATGATCATTATTTTTAAATTTTGTAAACTTGAAAACGCACTCGACGAACCTGTTGCAAAATAAGTGTTGTTCAAACCGATCTTTGTGCCATCTACTCTACCTGTGGTAGGAACGCCTATAGCACCTTGCGGTTGTGTTGCTTCATCTAGATCCAACATACCTTGTCCGTGTATATTCACGTCGTAACCATTAATGTTTGTGTCGGCTGTATTCAATACAAGTTTAACTAGGTTTTCGCCTTTCATGTGTGGCCACATTTGATGTAGTATACCCATTGCACCTGTTACCTGAGGAGCCGCCATACTAGAACCACCCATTGTTGAGTATCCATCGCCAGGCACACTAGAGTAAACAGAATTACCCGGTGCAACTATGTAGAAGTCTGAGACCCTGTATTTGTCATTACATTTATTTGCGACAATATCCAAACATATGTGTCCGGCTTTACTACCTACAACCTGTCCGTCTGCCTTAGTACCACCCCAGTTTCCTACGATAATCATCTTACCACCAAGTATCAAATCACCATTGTTGTCCACCTGTGTTGCCCATATGCCTGGGTCTAATGCATAATCATAATTCATAGAACCGTCTATGTACAAACCATTACCTGCGGAGTTTACAAGAACAATGTCGTTGTCTGTTGCAACCTGCCAATATTGGGCACCACCTCCACTATATGTCACGTGGTCTGTAATCTTAGGTGCTGAAAATGTGCCGTCACTTAATTCTGTCACTGTGCCATAATGGAAGTTTGGATTTGTTTTGTTGAAACTCATATTCACTGCGACTATGTTCATGCCTTCTCCACCGTTGGCGTTCGAGGCTTTTAGTTTTGTGATATCTTGTAATGCCTGCGAGGCATAACTCATGTGTGCAGATCCTGAACCATGATAGTCGATGTTTGCACCAACTAGTTCCGAATCAAAAGCAACACCATGAAATTCATTGCCATCTCGTTTACCTGCAACGATACCTGCCACGTGTGTACCGTGTGATATGTTTTTACCACCGTTTGCAACGGTACCCAGTTCGTTACCGTTTGCGTCTTTGGTACCGTCCTCATACCTTACATAGTCATTGTACCATTTGTATTTGCCATCCAGTGCTTCGTGATCTGTCTGTTGGTATGAATCAATTACACCCAGCACCGCACCTTTACCTGTCCATCCTCGTGCATAGGCCTTGTCAGCATTGATAACAGTTTTGCTTGTATCCTTGTTGAATTCATTAGTTTTAAAGTCATCTGCATCGGTGCTTAGACCTGTTGTCTTTGTACCTAGGTCCACATCATCATCTGTGTATGCATTGTTTTTCAATGTTTTACTTGCCTGTGAAATGAAAGTGTCAGTGATCTCAGGTGTCAAGAAAATATTGCTTGAAACTTCATTTTCTCTCACTGTTCTTTCAATCACTTCTGTTTGAATAGTTTCCCAATCTGTGTAAACTTTTGCTTGAGGCGTCTCTATGATTTCAGACGTGCCATCCTTGTAAGTAACTTTTTTTCTCTTTGTAGTAATGGTCCAAGTTCTTTTTTGTTTTGTTTTTGTGTCCTTGTAGACAACATTATCTGAAGTGGTTGATACTGCTGGTTTTGTGATAGTTGTTTTCGTATAATTGTCAACAATTACCCACACTTGATTTTTTGTGCCAGTTTCTTCCGTTCTTGTTTTTTGATAATTCTGTGTTAATGTTGTTTCAGATCCTGCTACAACCTCTGGCGTGTTTGCCGTTGTGCTTACTTTCACTGTGGTTGTTAGGGTACCGTTGGTTCCATAAGATGAATTCCATTCAACGACAGGATCACTTACAACGTCTGCAAGTATTTCGGTAGTCACAACAGGATTAGATCCTTCTTGGTATTGTACTACATCTTCTACTTTAGGTGATAGTTCTGTCCTTACTTCTGATATGCTACAACTTGGAGTGGTTTGTTCTACCTTGCTACCATCTTCACTTAATTTTGTTGTTTCAGTCCAAGTACACGTTTTTGTTTTAACAACTTGGGTCTGCGGTGTGGTTACTTTTACAGTTCTCTTTTCTTTACCCCCTTGACCTTCTATAGTTTCCCATACTGAATTAGAAAAGTCCTCGACAGGAGTGCCTTCTTCTGTTTGGTTGTAAACAACTTCAGTAGAAGTTTTGTCCTCGGTTCTCTTAACCATTTTTGCTTCTGCATAACTTGTTGCAGAACCGTTTTTCTCTTGGGTAATAATTTCTTGTGCTTTGTCTTCTTTTGCAACTTTGTTCAATTGTTCTAGTGTAATCGTTTTACCTTCTGACACTCTTGTTATGATAGGTTTCACATGGTCTCTCAAATAAACCATGGCCGCATATGCTTCTTTGTATGAAGCGGAATTGTAAATTTTGTATTTGTCTGCGTCACTTTGTTGAGCAATCAAAGTTTCAGTGTTCGCCCAAAGTGTTTCTGCTGTCTGTAATTGTGATAATAATGTGTTTGCAGTTGATATGTCCTCTGCGTCTGGACCAGTGATCACCGCCTGTAATCCACCAAAGTCACCACCCGCAATCGTCGTGTTGAAGTTTGATAACAAACTAGAATATGAACTTACTATTGTGTTCGATCCTGAAAGTGTAGCGACATCATTCTGTATAAAATTGCTCACTGTCGAAACGGCACCACCGCCTCCACCGCCACCGCCACAGGCAGTTAAGGTAGTTGCCAACGCACCCGACAGAAGTATGTTCTTTAATCTGCTCATACTAACATACTCCCTATAATAAATCCACCTAACAGGAAGTACATTAGATAATGCGAATATATTGATGATTTTTTGAGAACCTTGTATCCGTTCTCCCTTAGGCATATTACATGGGCGTCCACCGACTCCGCTGTAATCTTAACATCAACCGTGTTGATATTTTCTATGTCTTTGTCGTTCATGTTATTAGTATAACACGAAACTGGTATTTGTCAACTGGAGTTGATCTTTAAAAAACCTAGTGTTTATGCGACTTTTTAATGGTTGTAGAGGATTTTAGTCACTGCACCAGCAGTCATTCCTGTTATTTTTGCTCTTACCCAGACAAAATTGCCAGTGAAATTGGCATGGAAAGCCAAGGTAGAACCATCAAGGTTAGCGTCCGTTATTTCTGTGCCAGTGATGTCGAACCAATCGTCCTCTGTTGGGTCTGTTGCCAATGATCCCTGCATGATTAAACCGATTGTTGAATCATCATTTATGGTTGCACCCGGATGATATGCCACGGTGTGAACTCCGTCTGGTTGTGAGTAATACCCATCTCCCTGGGCCTTGTCAGTGACAAAACCTGTGTGATCCAATGTAAATGTTGTGGAGCCGTCAGCATCATCACCTGTTGTAACTGTTTCTTCCACTGTGAATTCAGTTGTGGAAACCACTGCTTTTACGGTGAATGTTTTGTTGTTGTTTGCTGTTCCAGAAACTGTGATACGATCCCTAACAGCGAATTTACCTGCTCCAGTCAGTACAGTGCCTGTAGATGAAATGGTACCGCTGGTAGATATGCTTATATCTGTTCCTGTGATATCTGCCTTGTGTGAAACTTCACCTGATAATGTTGTGCTTGTCTGTGCCATCGTTGTTATTTATTCGCTTTTGCGCCTCTTGAATCTTGCTGTTTTTGGACCCAGTCCGTACACAGCGGCCAGCTCATTTGGCTCCTGTCCGTCCACCGTCAGTATGTTGATGTACTTGATCTTGTATGCCTTACCGTCTGCCTCTCCTAGTTCCTCACATACGCAATCATCTTCGCCAATTTTTTTCACACGTAGGAGGCTTCTTTTTATCACAGGAGATCCCATCCAATATTTTTGTATCATGCTTTCAACAATGCTCTGATCGTTGAATATTTTCTTATCTCTTAATTTTTTTATGGCTTCCATTTTCTACCTTTCTGAATTTAATTACTTTGTCGATTGCCTCCTGTGCCATCATGTATATAGGAGTGATGAATTGTTGTTTTGTCACATAAAAATAACCACCAAAACAGTACTGGCATTTGTCTTCAAGATAATCTCGTAAGGCGTATCCTGGTACCAGGCAGTTATCTGCATTTCTGTCTATGAAACTGAAAAGGTTCTTTTTTTGATAATCGTTGATATATCTTTGTGCATCTTTTTTGAGATAGATTTGGTATTCAAATTTGCCGTGTGGTAATCTTGTGCAACCAACTGTATTCTTGTCAAGTTTAGTAAATTTTGGATCCACTGTTTCAGAGCCTACCCAATATTCCCAATAATGCTCAACCAGTTGTTGTGCAATCTTTTTATCCGAATAGAATATTGACGTTTTGTCTTGGAACCTAAACTTCATTTTATTCCTGTTTTGCATTATAAAATCTGCCATGTAAATTATGTCTGGATTATTAGGATGCCTCTTTTTAATGTTTATCAGATGTTCGTTTGTTGTGGGATAAAATATTATACTGCCCGGCATTTTGAAAACAGTTTTATACCTATACTTGCCGTAGTATAATTTGTTATGATGTTTTCTCATCCGATACCTTTGGCTTGAATTTTTCTATAACTTTTTTTGCCTTAAAGTTTACAGTCAATTTAGGCACGTCATCTGTGCTGATGCCTACCTCAACCATTCCTCCAGCCGTAAGTTCTCCGAATAACATCATTTTAGATAACGGTTTCTTTATTTCATCATCAATCACACGTTGTAGTGGTCTCGCACCCAACTTTGCGTCGAATCCTTTTTTGACCAAATAATCTATCGCTGGATCTGTTGCGTTTACTTCTACGTTTTTTTCCACAGTCATTGTGTTAAGTTCAAGTAAGAACTTCTTGACAATTGATTTCATGGTAGGTTCTGCAAGTTTGTCAAACTTGATCACCGCATCTAACCTGTTTCTAAATTCGGGCGGAAAGAATTTTTTAAGTGCATTATCATCCTCACCTGTTCTCTCACTTGGGCCAAATCCTATGTTGTTTCTCTCCATTGCTTCAGCACCTAGATTCGAAGTCATTATGAGTGTGATGTTTCTGCAGTCTGCTTTCTTACCATTCGAGCCAGTGACTGTACCATAGTCCATGACTTGTAACAACATATTGGACACATCACGATGTGCTTTTTCTATCTCGTCAAACAAAACAACCGCGTGTGGATTCTTTTCTACTTCGTTTATAAACATACCACCGCCCATGTTTGAATCTTCATATCCTACATAACCAGGTGGTGATCCAATTAATTTCGCAATAGAATGTTTCTCTTGGTACTCTGACATGTCGAATCGGATTAATTCCACTCCTAGTGTTTTAGCCAGTTGCCTTGCAGTCTCAGTCTTACCACAACCTGTTGGTCCCAGGAACAGGAAAGATCCAACTGGTTTGGTCAAACTCTTAAGTCCTGCTCTCGCAACTAATATCTTGTCTGTGATGGTGCTAATCGCTTTGTCCTGTCCAAAAACTTGTAGTTTCATTTTTTCATCTAATGTTTTTAGATTACTCGCCTGTTTCTGTGACAACTGTTCAATGCTTATTCCCGTCATTTGTGATATTTCATGAATTATCTCTTCATGATCAATTTTTCCGTCTTTGACTCCTTTTAATCTAAGTCTAGCACAGGCAACATCTATGACATCTATCGCTTTATCCGGCAGTTTCTTGTCTGCAATAAATTTTGTTGAGTAGTCCACCGCGTCTTCACAGGCTTCATCTGTGATTGTGCAATTATGGAATTTTTCATAGTACTGTTTTACACCTTTCAATATCTTCACCGCTGTGTCTTTTGTAGGCTCACCAACCTGTAACCTTTGGAATCTTCTCATGAGTGCTCTGTCTTTTTCAAAGTACTTCCTGTACTCTTCCCAGGTTGTAGAAGCAACAACCTTAATGGTTCCTTTCAACAGTGCGGGTTTAAGCATATTTGCCATGTCCATGCTATTACCCTGACCTGTTGCACCAGCGCCAACTATCATGTGTGCTTCGTCAATAAACAAGATCGACTTGCCTTTCTGGTCTAATGCGTTTACTATCAATTTTAATCTTTCCTCGAAGTCACCTCTGAACTTGCTACCAGCAATCAAACTGTTTACGTCCAGGCTCCATACTATATGATCCTTAAGGTATTCTGGAATGTCACTTTTGTTTTTTGCTATTCTTCTAGCAAGTCCTTCTACCACTGCTGTCTTACCAACACCTGGATCTCCCACTATTAGCACATTGTTTTTGTTTCTTCTTGCAAGTATCTGTTTTAGATCATCTGTTTCTTGATCTCTACCAATCACAGGATCGATCTTTTTGTCAAAATATTTTTGATTTAGGTTTTCACAGTAACTTTTTAGTATTCTGTCCGCCTGGTTAGGTCTAAGTTTCTGTTCTTGTCCAGGCTGGCCTCCTGCCATTTGTGCCATGCCCTCATCAAGTATAGTTTCCGTTGACACAAGATCTATTAAGTCTTGTTTGTTGACTTGGTGTTTTTTCAAAAAAAATGCGGCATAACTTTTTTTTTCTGCGTATATGCTAATGAGTATGTCTATGGAAGTAACATCCTGCCTGCCTTGGAACAACGCCTGAGTAAATGCTCTATTCATTAATCTTTCTAACGAAGCAGTCTTTCTAGGAGTGACAGGTTCTTTGCCCCTTGTGATGATGTCATTGCATTTGGTGTCGAGGTAGTCTTCAACATCCTTGATCATAAGACTCACGTTTATTTTAAAGTCGTGCAACACCGTACCTATTGCCTGATCTTTTATAAGTGCTAATAGCACGTGTTCTATCGTAACGTACTCGTGTCTTCTCTTCTCGGCTTCTCTAACCGCGTTTTCGAATATGTTTTCTAGTCCTTCGTTTGCTTCTAACATTTCCACTCCAATCTAATACTCCGTGTTGTATTTTTGTGTAAGTCGCTATATCCATGTCGTCCCATTCCAATTCTTGTTGTATTGCACATATTAATCTTTCGACTGCTTTCTGTTCTTTTGTCTGCCTTTTGTATGTGCCTGCTAGAACTTTCCATAATTTAGTTTCCTTTGGGCGTTTTACTTTTTGTTTGCCATTTGCCATCGCAATTTACTAACCCGTTTATTAAACGTAATACCCTCAAGGTGATCGCATTCATGCTGGAAACACTTGGATTCCATTCCGTCGAGCCTTGCTGTGTGTTTTGTTCCTTGTGTTGTTTCATATTCTACTTCTACTGTCTTTGGCCTTTCTACCTTTAACCATACGCCTTTAAAACTTAAACATCCTTCTACGTCGATAACCTTTTCTTCACTAAAATTTATCACCTTTGGATTCCAAATTATAACATGTTTCTTAAATGTGTCAAATGTTTCATGCCCGATTGCAAAAAATCTTTTGGTAATGCCAACTTGGTTTGCGGCAAGGCCCATGCCTTTTTCGTCTAACATCAATTTGACGTAATCATGTTCGAACTTCTGTATGTCATTATAACCTTCTATGGAATCGTCTTTATTCCAGACGGTGCTGACCTGTGTCAATGTTTGGTGTGGATATTGAAATAGTTGTATCATGCTTCTAAAGTTTCCAAAAATTTAGTTGCCCACTTAGGTGCATCTCTATCGTCACCATCACATTCCTGCATGTCCAATATTCTGTTTGCCCCTAATTCTTTTAGCCTATCATTTATCTTAACACCTGCACCGCAAAATTCTGCGTGTGAACTATCACCTAAGGCACATACACTATATTTCATTTTAGAAAGGTCGACATTTGTTTTCTTTAGTTCATCCCAAAAAATTTCACCGTTGGTAGGCAGATCTCCTTGTCCTGTAGTCGATGTCACTATGGCCACATTTTCCATTTTCTCCAGACTTCCCATGGTCACATCATTCATCTCAATCAATTCTACATCGAAATTTTTTTCCGTTGCCATGTTTTCGACTTTTTCTGCAACGTATTCGGCATTGCCAAACATTGATGCCCATATTATTTTTAGTTTCATAGATCCTCCTATAAGTCCTTAATTTTTTTTAAATCCTGAGATGACAGTTGTGGTATTAACACGTGTATCTTCACGTACATGTTACCACGAATATTTAATGTTTTGTGTACTGGCATTCCTTGACCTTTGATAGAAAGCAGTGTGCCTGGTTGCGTTCCCGCAGGTACCTTTACTTTAATTACCTTGTCCTCCAGTGTCTGCAAATTAAATTCGTGTCCTCTGACCGCCTGGAAACAATCTATTGTTTTTTCTGTGAATAAGTCGTTCCCTTTACGAGTGTAACCATCTGAATCAAGCACACTCATCACCACCATTAAGTCACCACGATCAACATTCTTAATAGAATCATCTCCCATGCCACTGAACTTAAAGGTCACTCCGTGTTGAACGCCTGCTGGAATTTTTACGGTAGCGAACTCATCTCTACCGCTTGGCAGTTTATAGTTTATTGTCTTTTCGTTGTTCTGCATGGCCTCTTTAATTGATATTGCCATTCTTACCTGCACATTCCTATTGCCACGTGGCTGTGATCTAAATGTTCTTGTCCTTCCAGGGCCTTGCGTGAAACTAAAACGTGTGTTGAAATCTGTGTCACCACCAAAGCCTGAAAAGAAATCTCCAAAAATATCCTCATTAAAAAATGGATGCTGTCCTCCGTGTCCACCGCCAAATTTACGCAATTGGTCGTACTCGTGTCTTTTCTGAGTGCTCTTTAATGTATCGTATGCTTCATTGGCTTCTTTGAATCTTGCCTCATCTCCACCCCTGTCAGGATGTTCTTTTTTTGCTATATCCTTGAATGCTCTTTTAATTTGCTCATTGGAGGCATCCTCAGACACACCAAGTATGTCGTAATAATTTTTCATTTAGTATATTGTATAACAGATTGGTGATCTGTCAATGAGTGGTAATTATTTAGACTTCCTACTTGAACCTGTATAAAGTCCGAACCAGGCCGCACCTGCACCAACAACAATCGATATAAGTCCTGATTGCTCAAGTGTTGGATTTGGTAAGTTCATGTACCATATAACACACTTGTATAGGAGGACTATGTACGTGGTGATGAATATTCTTGGAAATATTCTCCAACTGTCTATCGCTCTTGCAAGGTGAATCAATCTTGCGTATGGGTTAGGGCCTAGGTCTTTTGCTGATGTATCGACTTCTAGTTCTACTTTAACTTTTTTGTTCGCAGTAGATTTATCTGCCGGCACAACCAATTTATCTTCATTTAATTCAGCCATTATTTTGCACCTTTTATTTTTGCGTTTCTTTTTCTGTGACCATTCCATGCAACAAAACCACCTAGCCTTAATGACCAATAAGCAAGTCTATTCATTGTGTAGAAGCCATTCACTATGATGTTGATGTCTCTGAAAATCTCATCTGCTCTTTTCTGCGTAATATCACCCATTGTGTCTTTTTTGTTTGCTTGGAGCAGTGTTTTATATTTGTATGCGTAGTCGTGTACCAGTCCGCCTATCAGTAAAACGCCAACTGGTGAGAAGAATGTTCTCAAGAACTTTGGAATACTTGCACCATCGAATTGGAAACCTTTTGGTATCACGTATTCTGTGCCATCGATGTTGTACTTCCAATCATCAGTCAATATCCAGTTCCTTGTGGCCAATAACCAACATACTATACCACCCCAGAATCCTTTTCCTTTTGTTGGAATAGGCACAGGTTGTAACTTAGGCATTCCCTTGAAATTGAATTTCATTTTTGTTTTTGCTCTTTTGTCTGTGAAGTTTATCACTGCGGCTATGATCACAACAGCAATTAAAAGTGTCCACTGCCAAAATTTCATTGCTAATGATAAAATAAATTCCATAATTTTTTCCCTCTAATTAATAATATACGTATTTATTCAATGTCGCCTTGGACAGTACCTGCTTTTACTAATTTCCTTCTATTTGCCATGTGTTTGGCTTTAAGTTTTGCCTTGTTGCCACCAAAGTAAGGCACCGCGAAACCCTCGCGACACATTAGTTTTGACACAGGTTTGCCCTTGTACAAAAAGTCTCCAAGAACTCTACCAAACTTACCCTTCATGTCGACCCCTTTTTTATTGATGGTTGTTTTCAAAACTGTGTTTTTGCCGAGTACTCTTTTTAACATTGCCTTACTGGCCAACCCAAACTTCTTCTCAATTTTGTCTCTTGTTCTCGATTCGGGAGTGTCTATGCCCATGATCCTCACACGTTCATTCTTCTGCCAGATACCAAAGCCTAGGTCAATGTCAACATCTACTGTGTCACCGTCTATGACTCTGATCACTTTTGCTCTATAGGTCCACATACTATTCCAATATTATTGCTTTTATTGATTTTTCGCCCATGTATATTTCGATTTTGCCTTTGCCTTTCCAACATTGATACTTTACATTTGGACTATAATTTCTTTCGGCTGTACGTTTGCCTCGCAAACAAAGTGCCATGCTGTCTTGGATTCTGTGTTCTTTTATCTCGCCATTCACGAACATCAATAAGGCTACCACTGTCTCTATCATTAGTTTCCGTTCTTGTAGACGATCTCTCTGTCAGCGTCTTTTAATTTTTCGATTGATTCTTGTGCTTTTTCCATCTGCTCTTTAAGGAACTCTATGTTGACCTTGTTATTGGCCATATCATCAAGATGCTTCTGCATCCTTTCAACGGACTTGTATAGGTCTTCAATTAACATGAATTGTTCTATGTCTTGCGAACTTTGACCTAACTCACCTCTGGGATATCTTATTCTGAAGTCTGTGTTTTTTGTCACTTCATTGTGTAGTCTTTCGTCCTCTGCTGTCATGTCTTTTTCTAGGAGGACAGATTGTGTTTCAAGTTTGTTCAATCTTTCAATAACGCCAAAGTATGCCCAAACTCCAACCGCTACTGCGGCCACTATAGAAATAAGGTTTCGCATTGGCATCGAAATTGATGTGCTATCACTGATTTTCATAATAGTAGTATTTATTGATTATTACCAGAGTCTTCGTAGTACTTCTTGTATTCTTCAAGCAGGTTGTTGGTCTCCTGAAGTTTCTGTCTGATCTGTGCGAAATTTCGGGCAAGTACCTGAAAGTCCTTGTCCGTGATTCCGAACAGTACGGGGTCTATGCCGGCATCCTCTAGTCTTTTGAACACTTCATCCGCGTTTGCAGAAGTGATTATAATCCATTTGATTTCTTCCATCTGCAAAGGTGTAGGCATTTCATAATTCAACTTCTCTCTTGGTTTTTCAACAGAGAAAATTTTAATTTTCTTTTCGCCACCTATACTACATCCTGTGAGTGCCAGAATCAATAGAACTAGAATGACGCCTTTGAAGAATGAAACCCAGTAAGTGCCATAGTGAGACATCTTCATTGCCTGTCTCCATTTCTCACACCAATTTTTGTGCCATTGTATGATCTTATTCATGATGTACATAATTCGGATTTGCAAGTGCTGGGCACTCTGGGTTAATTTTAGATTTCAAAGTTGCTTTTAATTCTTCTTCGGTGTGTTCGGCTCCCGATGCCAGTTCTATGCACCTCGCCGCATTCTTGCCACCTTTGTTTATAATTCTTTCCATTGCCTCTGTTCTCTTGATTGAAAGTTTTCCTATGTCTCTGTTCTTCTTTGTGAAACGCTGATCTAGATCCTCTAGATCTTTTTTAAACGTGTTTATCAACACATTCAGTTTTTTATTGCTTTCCATTATGGCCTCGAAGTCTGCTTTCTGCTGTTCAAGAACTTTATTCTGTTCGGCCACGGCTGTTTCAAGTTTTATTTGATTTGCCTTCAACGTGGCGTTGTCCGCTCGTAGTTTTATTACGTACATACCCGCACCCGCGATACCTGTGATAAGCAATATGGTTATAACCATTCTTATTGAACTAAACATAATATACGTATTTATTGGATAAGACCTGGCTTATAAACTGTTTTGCCATTCTCCTTCATTGCTGTGAGGACATGTTTCCTATTTGCGTCGTGTTTGTAAGAAACGTGTACCCAACCAGAGTCTGGTATACCAGGTGTGTAGAATTCCAATATCAACTGGTCAAACTCAGTGTTGTCTTTGATCCAATTGGCAACATCGTAGTTTGGCGTACCCGGGCACTCTATATCAACTGCTTCACCTTTGCAGTGTTGTGATTTTGCTGATCCTCCTATCGCTTCATTTAGTGCTGGTGCTCTATAGCCAGAATTGATTACTGTAACCCCAAAATGATCCCTCACTGGTTGCACCACGTGAGCAAAAAGCATTTTTGCATTTTGAAGGTGTATAGGACTAGGGGTGTTATCTAAGCCTTGCCTTGTTGCAGTCTGGCTTTTTATAAATTCTTGTAACGTGAAATTTTTGCTTAACCTTACCATCCAAACTTACTTAATAGAACTGAGTCACCACCTTTGCTGAAAATGAACCTGTCCTCGGTAGTTTTGGTAATTTGATATGGTCCAAAATATTTGGTTAAGAACATACACTCACTCATGGACTCTTGATCTAGTCTGAATGCTTTCACTTCGTTCATTATGAGATTTGTGGTCCCAAACGCATGTAATTCAAATTTTAATTCATCTGCATCTTTTTTCTTTATCGTAACCAAATTATTGTCTAGTTTAAATTCCATCATTTGGAATCTATCAAAGAAATCTTTTACTTCACCTAACCGCAGTGCATTCACTTTTTGATTGTATGCTTCTGGCGTTCTCGGAAGTACATTTGATAAGTTTTCTCGCGATGCTTTGAAAGGCTTTGTTCTTTTATGATAAGTGAATTCGAATTCTTCAATGTTTGTAAGTTTTTTTAAATCATCTAAGAATCTAGTTATCTTTTGGTCTACATTTTCTTGCCTCGCAAATTCAATAAAAACCCTGTGTTTTCCATCTTCTAGTGTGCCCGGTGTTGCATCCGCATCTAGGATGTCTTTGTATCCTGTCTCAGCAAAACGCTCGAGATCTTTTGCCGGGGCCTGCCCATCAACGGAGAATGCAAGAACCATTATGTTCTTATCATCACCCATTTTTGATTTATACTGGTCGACAGAGAATCTATTAGATATTACTCCGTCAAGGTCTCCTGCCTTCAAACCTTCATTAACTAATGTCATTTAAACTTGTATCTCCTATGGCTACATTACTGCCTTCGCTGTCAATTTCGTCCTTGCCATGTTTGAAGTTTCCTATCAATTCTTTGGGCATTTTTATCTCAACCACCCAAATATCATGTGCATCAATCTTGCCTTTGGTTGTTCCTGGTCTGTAATCATTTGGAGTTTTAATTTTTCTAGGTTTAAGTAATTCGTCTTTTTTGTATGTGACTTTACAGCCTTTGTCAAGCAATCTCTTTCCACCTGCAGGATCAGGCATTTTGTCTGCTGGCCACATAAAAGAACAAGTTACAAAATGTCTTGAGTCTTCAGGACCAGAAAGCAATTCGCCATCTTCCCAATTGGCAAATACATACACGTCCAACTCGTCGATCACACGTTCAAAATCCTTTAATATTGATAGTGTAGGCCCTACGGAGTATAGCGATTGTACGTTTTTGATTATGTCTAATACATCATGCATAGTAATTCTTATTTATCTTAAAGATCTGTGTTGTAAAATATGCATACTTATTTTGGTATTTTCACAGTAAATATTTGTACATGAGTCGACTACGAAGACACATCAAATCACTACACAACATAACCTACGAGGAATCATATGCTATTTTACAGAAGCCTACAAATGCGGCCTTTATTCCATAGAAAACTATGGAAAATGATGAGGAAACAACGAGTGTACGACAAGAGAGTGAAGTTATACATATTGAATCAACAATGGCTCAAAATTAGAAAACAAAAAGACAGAAGAAGGAGAAGGGTACTACGGAAATTATACAAGGCAAGTCAATTGTCTATGTTGAAACGTATGTACAGACAAGTTATTTGACGAATTGATCCATAGCCTCGGCATACCACTTTCGGTAGTGCTGTTCAATTTTTTCATAAGGAATATCATCCCTCTGGGCAACAGGAATTCCTGGCAATTCATTTTTCATAACCTCTTTGTTTACAAGATCTAAAATCACTGTGTATTCTCTGGCCTTACCTGGACCAATCTGTTTCTTTGACAGTTCAACAAATTCATCAAACTTTTTATCTGGTTTGATAATGTATTTTACACAGAAAAATCTTTTTTTATTGTGTTTCTTCCCCATTCGAATTACTTTTTTCCTCTACTGGTTCTCCCTCGAATGACATCCAGTATCTGTCTACTAAACCTGCATTACAACCTGAGTGCATTGTTGAACCATGCCACAAGAACGCTGTTCCTCTAGGCAAGCCGTATGCAACTCTATCTTTATCCAAAAAGAATGCATGTCCAAGATGACTTGTGACACAGACCCATACTCTCCTTACTTTTTTAATTTTTTTATCCGGGTTTGCTTTTTGCTTGAATCCGTTGTATCTGTCTATGTGTGGATGTGAAAACATTCCAGGTTTCATGGAATTAATTTTGACCACTGCGTTAGAGTATTTTATTCCAAATTTTTCAAAGTATTTTTTTGGTACACATTCCTTGACTTCTGGATAGTCTTTACTGTGCCATTGGGTGATTCCAGTTTTTTTGGCGTACAAGGCAGTACTCTTGTCCTCAGTCCTATTACGATCAGTAGGAAAGAAAAATGCTTCTTCAACATAAAATTCCTTAGGTTTTATATTTTTAGTGATATTGCTGATTTTGTCCCAATCGAGATCTAATACTGTGGTTTCTATATCTTTTAATGACATAATAGTATTTATTTGCTACTGGGATAGCCTTGCAAGTTTTATCATAACACTTGCTAGATTTATCTCAGGATCAGCAACAAATGAATGATCCACCAATCCTTGCTTTATGATCAGCACTGCTTTGTCCTGTGCGTCCTCATCTTTGGATATTATGTCCAAGTTGTCATACAGCCATCTGTATATCTCCTCACACTCTTCTGGTCTTGCCTGGGCACACACAAGTTTTCTTGCTTCTTGTATCTTGCCTTGCTTGAACAATTCAACCATTTGCAGTCTGTAATCTTGCTGTCCTGAATCACCTGTCGCTGGTGGCATCAGTTTGCCATCTCTGCAATTTTGCTGTATCATGTTTATGCATTTTCTAAGATCAGGATATGACGCTTTGACATATGTGTCTAATGTTTCTATGTCTGGTTCCATTTTTTCTGCAATTAATATTTCTGCTGTTCTCGCCGTGAATTCATTCTTGTCGATTGTTTCCATATGGAATCCTTGACATCTGCTGTGAAGTGCTGGAATAACTCTGTTGGGATAATTGCAAGTCAATATGAATCTCGCTGAAGTGTGATACATTTCCATGACGCCACGTAGTGCCGCCTGTCCGTTTGGACTCATGTAATCTGCTTCATCCAGCAACACATATTTGTATGCGCCAAATGGCATTATCTGTACAAACGAATTGATCTTCTCTCTTACAGTGTCTACTGAATTTTCTCTCGAAGCATTTATTTCTAAAATGTCATAACTGCTCACCTCTAGTTCTTGGAACAGTACTTTTGCCAGTGTGGTCTTTCCCACTCCAGGAGCACCACTCAATAGCAAGTGCGGGATAGCCTTGTCATCTATCCAAGACTGTATTTGACTGCGTTGTGCTTCATCTCGCACAACATATTCTTTCAATGTTTTTGGCCTATATTTTTCTACCCAAAGTTCTTTCATAATACAAATGTCAATACTAACAAAAAAATGCCTACTATTGCAAGAAAATAAACAGGTGCATGAAGTAAAGGTATCAGGCTCACCCATCTGAGAAATTGTTTTATTTTCGTAACCATTTCCTTGCCGCCTCTATGGGATTTTTTAAGCCTTCGTAAGTGCAGTCAATAAATTTAATATGTTTGCTTAATTTAATATTTAGATCTTCAACTGTTTTTTGTAACTTATCAATCTTATCTTGCAATTTTTTAATTTCTTTATCTTTTGCCATTGCACTATATTATAGTATTTTCCAGCCATTGTCTATATAATTGTTCTTGTGCCATGTTTTTACCTTTGGCCTCTGTCTGTATGTCAAAATTTTCTCGGAAACTCAATGCCCAGTCATTTACCTTTCGGTTTGGTAACAGGTCCGAGTGTGCTCTTAGTTTTTGTTTCTTGCAACCACGTTCCAGCAACATCTTGATGTCATGCATTTCTGTATGTGTTCTATCACCAAGATTTGCAACTGCCAAGTGTTCGTCTCTTGAATACGAATAGTGCATGGTAGGACGTTGTCCACGCCACGAGTCAATAACACGTTTGACCCTGTCATCGTTTGCGTCGATGTATTCCTCGTCTCGTATCCAGTGGTGATGTATGTCCATCACCAATGCAAGGTCTTTCTCCAATTCTAAACTGGCATCTAATCCCCAACCCATCTCGTCGTTCTCGATCGTTATCAAGTTACGTGCTTCTTGAGATAATCTAGGCAAGGCCTTACGGATGCCATCAGGTCCTTGTTTGCCTGATATATGCACATTGATCTTACAACCATCTTGGAATGACTTGCCGAAACCCATCCAACGTGCCATGTCCGCATGGTACTCGAATTCTTCTATGCTTCGCTCAACGATATCCGGATTTACACTTGACAGTACACAGAATTGTCCTGGATGGAAACTCACTTTGACACCAAGTCTTCTTGACATCTCACCAACGGGTGCAAACAATTTTTCACAGTGATCTTGTATGTGCGGCTGTTGCCACCAAGACTTCCAATCCTTCTCTGTGTATCCTTGCAACATCTCACTACCAAGACGCACCATCCTACGTTCAGGGGGAAGTGTGCCAACACGTTCTAGCAATCTACGTGCCGCTGTTGCGTTGTGGTTCATGATGTCCCATTGTCTTTGTTCCGCTTCGTCCTTGTGTTCACGAAGCCAACGCATTGTTGTGGATCTTCCGTTGAGTTCTCGGTCCTTGGCATTTACTTTCATACCGCCAAATTCAGATTCGTTGTTAAGCCATTTACAGCAGAAACCTATACGCATATGTTATTTTAACACATATAATTTTAGTGTCAATCTTTATAAAAGGCCCATTGGCCAATTATGTCACTGCACTTCAGTTTGAACCCGTACTCTCTGTCTATGTCACGTAAAATTTTATTTGCCTTAGCCATGCTCATTCCTATGTCTGCTGGTAATGGCAATGCTTCAATCTCTTTTTCTTTCATTGCCTTTGCGGCCTGTACTCTATGCCATCCGTCTGTCAATAGATAATAGCCAGAATCTTTTATGGGTGTGACCAATATGGGATCAAATGCCTCATTTTGTTTTTTAAGTTTGCTGATCCATTTTCTTTTTTCCTTGTTTAACGGACGCACTGCACCAAGGCCAAGTTCGGCCATTGTCACAAGTTTATCAATAGGAACAGATATCCTTTTGAATTTAATTTTTTTCACTAACTTATGCCTTTGATTTTCTTATAGGCCTTGTGTAAAACATAAAACCACACACCGTTTATAGTTGGTTCGATCAAGGCAACTGCTCCTGCCTCCCATAAACTGGCACCTGTCATGACACTTACAACTGTCATGGCGATGATAATGTGTCCGCAAGTGTATATTATTGCCAGTCCAAGGCTAGAACCTGCTAAAATTTTTTTGAATGCTCCTTGTATTCCTTGTGTAAACTCAGTCATTGCCAGGTAATTTTGTCATCTGTTTCATGCCGCCGGTATTAATGTAACCTGCTTGTTTGGTGTTGAATTCAGGTTCGGTGTCTGATACAAGTAAAATATCATTCTCGTCAATCATTCTCACCTCAAGTTCGACACCTTCTTTCTTAACTTTGAATGCTCTGGACCAACGTCCATGAGCGACCATTAACCACTGTCCCACTTTTACATCATCTTGTTGTTTTCCAACTGCATAAACTTTTGCCCAACGTGGGTGTATGCCTCCCTGTGTGCCATCATCGTCTAGCATGATAATACCTCCTTTGGATTTTGTCTCGCCAAAGTGCATGTGAGACACTAGCACTCTTTTCTTAAGAGGTGTTATATCGGTATCAACGGTGTACTGTTTACCACCATGTGATCCGAAACCTTTTGTTTGTAAGTCTTCTATCTGTCCCATATAGAAGTATTATACGTGATTTACTCTATTCCGTCAAGAGCCGCGTCTATGCCTTTTTTGGCTGTGCTTTCTGTTTTCGGCTTGAAAGTTTCCACAGGTTTAGTCTCAACTTTTGGTGTGACTGCTTTTTGAGGAGTAGGTTTACTTGCAACAGGTGTCATTTTTTGCACTGTTTTTTTGACTTCTGTTTTAGGTGCCGGCATAGGTCTTGGCCTGCTTGGCGTGTCGTCTACCATGCCTTTTGGTTGTTCGTAATATTTTTTGATAACTTCTGATTTAGGCGTAGTGACTCTGCCGCCTGGGCCTAACACGTCACCTCTGGCATTGACGTTCATGTTACCAACTGCCTGCACTGATTCGTTTGCCGCTCTAAGTTTTTCTATGTCTACCATACGTCCTTGCATGGTTCTGTACATTCTTTTTCTGGGTGCTCTTGCTACCATAATATGCTCCTATTATACTTTACTTATGATCTCGTTGATCACCTGGTCCTAGAATTTCTCCTGGCAGGTCGCCGTATACGATCAAAACACTTCTGGATTGACCACTGTCGTTTACAGCGGTGTGGGTGTGCTCTAATGTGTTGATAAGATATGGTCTATCTTTTGTTGGTAGCACACCTGCTTTACCAAGTTTGAAATAATTGTTCTCAAGGTCGCCTGTCAAAGGCCAATAGAATTTTTTACAGCCACGAATAATTGGATATTTTTCTCTTTTGTAATGATCATCACGATGTAACATTAGGTTCTTATAAGGGTGTAGTGTCTGGAGACTAATGCTTAAAATATTCCTGTAACCAACCTTGTCAATCAGCAGTTCTTTCAGCAGTGGTGCATCTCCCCAGTTTACTTCTAGGAACGGTAGATCAGATTTTCCTGGCGAATTTGTTTTTATATCCATGACTCCATTGAATGAACCTTTGATTTCACGCACACTTATCTTTTCAATTTCAGCAATGATTTTGTCGACCGGAGGAGTTTCTATATCTAGATGCTGGTATGGAGTGTAGTCTGAGTCTACCTTCCACCAGTGAGGACCATCTCCTGTTGCCATGTAGGTCTTAATACTTTCAGAAAAATTGTTTTTTAACACACACGGCCTGTCCACAGTGAATATGTACTTGTTACCGATATCTTTGCCAAAGTCTTCGTGATCTATTTCTGTGAAAACCCTGTCGAGCAAAGTGCCTAGATTCGTGTGTATCCATAATTTAATTACTCCACCTTCGTCCCACAATGCCGCCGCGGGTTGGTGCCGATTGCCTTTACCATCAGTGTATGTTCCTGTCCAAATTGCTTCTACAATGCTCTCGTTATTGATTTTGATATCTTTAATTTTTGTTTTCTGGCCGGAGTAAGGCAAATTAAGTTCATACCACCCGTCATCTATTTCAAAATTTTGATCAAGTTCGAAATCTATCCTTTTGTTTGACAGGTCAAGCAAGAAATTTTCAGTAATAGGTTTTGTACTATCTATAGATATTTTCATCTCAGGAATTCCTTAATATCTAAATTGTACAGCATTGGATTAATTTTGTGTACACCTATCAAGAACAAACAAAAACTAGCCACACTAGATCCTCTTCCAACTCCCCACACTATGTTGTTTGCCCTTAGTGTGTCTACAAAAAATATTAGAAACTGTAAAACTTTTATAAAGTCTTTCTTTTCAAACAGGTCATATTCTGACTGCACTCTCATTTTTTCTTCATCGTTTTGACACTTATCTAACAACCACTGTAAAACATTTATTTGATAGTACTTGTCTGGCATGTGCCAGTTGTTGCAATTTTCCTTGTCAAACTCAATACAATTTACTCTTTTGGGGGCTTTGCTGATCACTGGCAGGTCTATGCCCAATTCTTTAAGACTTCCAGAATACTTTTCTATGTCGTCGAAGTACAGTCTGGATATATCGAAATCGGGTTGGGAGTATAGCAGTTCTATTGCGTCATCTTCCGAGAAAATTACATCGCCGTGATCATTTATTTTTGTCTTTACCGCCATCTAAAACCTTTGGTTGGAACTCAAACACTTTAGCATGATATTCGTGCTTCTCGTCAACCGGAATCTTTTTATTGTTCCAACTGAAATGCCCCGTGTAAATGCCCTTGTCAAGTTCTTCATCATATGTTGCCGTGTCCGGTCTTAACCACCATGGGTCAAACTTGGTATATTTGCTTGAAAACCAGTCCGGTCTATCTAAAAGTATAAGCTCTTTACTGTCTTTGTCAACCGTGTAGGTAATACCATCGCCCTGCCATGAACTCAATGCTATATTGTTGACAGTGATGGCGCTTTCCATAATGCTGTTTGCTTTACAGAAGCACACAGCGGCCATGATTTGATCATATGGAGGCTTTGGAAGTTCGATGAATCTGTTGTTTGTGCTGTCTTTTAAAATAGTATAAAGTGGTTCATCTCGCCATGTGGTAATAGTATTAGCAAATATCTGCTCAAACAGACTTTTTAGTCTATCGAAATATTGCGTCTGTTCTTTCAGATCGGCTGTGTGAGGTGTGATCGAAACATTTAAATTGTATTCGTTTGGGAACAATTCTCCATCAACAATTATAATTGATTTGAATTTGGTTTTCCAAGTGAAAGTGTTTGACATTAACAATACTTACTAGTCAATGTTGATCAGCTCTCCGATATCTGGCTCGTTCCTTAACTTTTTATTTTTCTTGTGCCACTCTTCGATTCTTCTTTCTCTGATGGCATTCCTGTAGGTGTTAAGGGCGTGTGTAAGTTGTGCCAACATATCTGGATTGCGACCAAACCTTCTAGCACTTGCAACTTTTCGAGAAAGTTCTTTGATCCTTTTCGATATTTCCTCATCGGACATGTTGCCTATTTCTTCTTGTAATGGATGGAAGTACATGTGCCTCCTTTAAAGATTAAGTGTACTGTTTACCTAGTTGGTGCATCAAGACAGTTGTTCCACCATCTGGTGACATAAACTCGTACATCACACGTCCCAGACCTGGTTGAACAGTATCTGACGTACCGTCACTACCGTTTACATTGTCTGCTTTGATTGTTGCACTTGGAAAAATTAAATTTGTTGCTGTTGGACTTACAGTGAGGTCCAATATTATCCTACCTAAGCCGCCTGATGGAAAGTTCCTATATTCAAAAGTCGTATCTGCTGTCACTGTTGCAGTTTGGTAATGTCCGTTGGCGTGATTCAAAATTATTGATCCAGATGATACTGAACCGTGGCCATAAACAGTTTCAGAATTGTTCTTCAGTTGGGCCTTTTGTACCTCGTTGTTGTTGAAGTCATTGGCCGCATTTAAGTTGGCCTTGTTAGCCTGCAGGCTTGTTATTTCGGTTGCCGCTTCCGTAAAATTGTCTTTTATGGCAGAGAAATTATCTCTCATGCCTTGCGAACTGTTGTCCTGTCCTGCCTTAGGATATGTTCCGTCAACGTTTCCTGGTACTATATTACTTGCCATTAAAATATTCCTTTATCTCTAAATTTAAGATATTTATCGTTCAATCTCTCCACCTTGATAATTGTACTTGACGAAGGTGCTTCTTTGGTAAAAGTTATTGTTGTTTTCTTGTTGGCCGTATCGTGGGTAAGTTTTGCACCAAACTCGTGATCAGCAGACCTCAATGTGCCATCTGCTGTGAGATAACTAGGGATAATGTTGTTGTCCGCTGTCACTCCTTTGCCAACAAATACCCTTTCAGACCCCTCAAGTATTTTGATGTCTTGTTCGTGAACAAGTTCATCCAATTCGAAAGATTTACTAGTGCCATCGGCCGTAAATTGATTGGAAGATATTTTGCTGTTGCTGACCGTGTATCTATCTATAATAAATTTTATGTTTTTGAATTCGAGGGCCTTGTCCTCTATTCTTTTTTTGACAAGTCCCGAAGTGCCTGGTTTACAATAGCAAATTGGCACAGCCAATACAAAACCTAATGGTGCCTTATCACCTGATTGAGTGGACTTCATCCATAATGGTAGATAGTCCCATTCTTTGTGCCCCAGTGTCTTCATTCTTGATCTCATGTTTGCCACTGCATTTGGATACAATGTTTCAATAAATCCAAGGTCGGCACTTAACTGATTGGCATATCGAACTTTAGATCCTGACGTGCTGAACGATAATCCCCCGTCAGTGGTTATTTCATAATCAACATAATCTGTTGTCGCGTTCATGCTTGACGCTCTAGGTCCTAACATAGGTTTAGCAACCGCATCTCGTAAATTTATTGCACTAGAAACGGCCTCACCTTTGCTGTTGACCAAGTTATCTTTAATTTCAATGTACACGACTTCATACTTTGTAGTCGATCCTTCTTTGGCCACCGCTGTTTTAAGGTCTCCAAAATACAATGTCTTGGGTGCATGATTTTGTTCCATTTGATTTTGAAAAGCGGTCAGCGTTTGGGCCTCTAAACCTGCGATCATTAGCATGTCAGGTTTGAGTTTCATTCCGAAGTTAGGATCTTCTGACCTATAAACATACTCTTCGTTGTTTATCGTTGGGTCTTGAGATACATTGTAGAATATATTTTGGTCTATGAAAGATGTGGCATGGCCTGTCATGTTGCCGTATTCGGTTTGGGTGTTTGGTATGTCTATGTTAAGCGTGAATTCTTTTTTGGTAGCCGCGGCTTGGTACTGATCACTTACTGTTATTTCAAACGTGAATGCCCTCGTCGAATCAGTGAAATCACTAGGATCTATCTTACCTATTAAGTTACCTTGTCGAGAAAGTGTTATGCCTGTTGGTAAACTTCCAGACGTCACACTGTAACTTAACACTCTATTTGCGTCATCTGTTGTTGCTTCAACGTTCAACAAACTTGGTTGGTCTGCTGTCAACGTTCCTATTACTGCCGGTGTTGTGAATGATATTCCTATGTCAATCTCACCTACAACTTTCATTGTGAAGTCTTTGTCTGTAAATACCTCAACGCCAGTTGATATTACCCTCTTTGCCCTGACCGTGAAGTTGTAATCAACTTCAACTGCTGATTGCCTTGCTAACTTTCCATAGAGTTCACCAGATTTCACATCAATAGATACACCTGCCGGCAGAGCACCAGAATTTATAGAATATTCTAAATCGCCTTGTAATGGATCGAAATCTTCAACATCTATTTTCACAACAATATTGTTGTCATGTCTGAATGTGCCAAGATCGGCCCCTGTTCTGAATACCGGTCTTCTGTTTCCACTGAAGTCCATTGTAAGTGCTGTGCCGTCCAGTTCTGTTGCATCAATTGTGATTGCTGTATTAGACACTCTGAAAAAATCTGCTGAATAAACAAATATGCTGTTGTTCTGCTCAACATAACTGACTCCATCAGACACTCTAACAATAAAATCAAAATTCTTACTTACACTTTTTGTGGTGACTGTTCTGTCATATATTCCATCAAATTTGTCATCAGGTGCACCACTATCGTAACCTCCACGTGGTGCAAATCGTTGGTCTTCTGTCAATTTAACCGTTCCTGATATTAATCCAGTTTTGCTGATTGTTATTCCGGGTGGAAGTGATCCTTTTACAATCTCGTAGACCAGTACCTGTCCTGTGGCTGTGTCCGAATCTGTTGCTTGTACCTGGAAGTATACATTTGAACCATCTACGACCCAGTATAGACCAACACTTGTGGAGTCATCCAATTGCAGTTGTCCTGCGGCTGTTGTAAATGTAGGTGTATCTGCACCCTGCACATCTAGTTTGAATGTTCTATCTGTGATAGAGGTTCCGGCCGTGGCTCGCACGACGAAGGTGTAAAGAGTTCTTTTGGCAACCTCAGCCGGAGTACCTGTTAGTAAGCCTGTAGATGTCACCTGCATTCCAGGTGGTAGGCTTCCTGCTATCACGGAGTAAGTCGTGGCATGAGTAGCGTCCAGTTGTAGCGAATATGCCACCTGTTCTGGAATCGTTGCTAATTTACCTTCCGTGGTTGTCCACACTGGTGTTGCCATTACTTTACTCCTTACATGGGTATTTATTGGCGATTACCGACTATTATTCTGTGTACGAATCCAGTGTTCTAGGTGCTGTTTTAGGCCTTCACGCAGTATCGGATCTCTTTCCCTTTTGATCGCTTCTTGCAGTCGTGCTATCTCAGATTTTGGAGACCTATACCTTTTACGGTCGTTGTGATATTTCCTCATTATTTTCCTTTGCGAAGGATTACTTTTTTATTGTCTATTATAGACTTATTTTGACAGTTGCACCGTCTCTGTATAATCTACCTGCCACTCCCGGATCTGAAGTTGGAAGATTAGTAAAGTCTATCTGTGATCCTGCTACAGACAAGTTACCCTGTGCCGCAACATTGGCACCGGTCATTGACAATGCAGTTGTATTTCCTGATTTAATTTCAAGGTTGCCGGCAGAGTTAGAAAAGATAGCAAAATTTGTACCGTCGTCTTTTAAATATATGTCGCCCGCGCCAGCATCAATTACTACATACCCAGATACATCAAATGACAAATTGCCTGTCCTTGCGATTGTTTCTGTATCTAACACGATGTTTCCAGTACCCTGTGTACCTATTGTCAAGTCGCCATTGGAGGTATCAGTTGATAAAGCATCTGCTCTCACAGTTTGTGCCTCCATCAGCGTGAAGTTTGCCTCTGTGGCAGTCAATTTCACACTTGTTCCACCAACCGAAACGTTTTGTCCAGCCGCCGGTGTAAGCGTTATTCCACCTGTTGTTGAGCTGATTGTATTTCCGTCCAATCTAATGTTGTCAATGTTAAGTTGTCCTGTTGTTGTTTGTGTTCCTGTTGCCGTGATAGGACCTGTCAAAACAATGGCACCTGTTCCTGCAGGATCTATAGTGATGTCACCGTTTGAATTTGAAACAATCGTATCAGCATTAATAGAACCTTGCACTGTCAATGCTCCTGCCACTGTGGTGTTTCCACTGACAGTTGTGTTTCCTGTTGTCGTTATGTCTGCTGTTGTCAGTGTGCCTGACACTGAAGCGTTACCTGTAATGGCTGTGTTGCCAGTGATATTGGTTGCCGCGTGTAACTCTATTGTTCCTGTTCCGCCAGGGTTTAAAGTCAAACTTCCATTTGAAGCGGTGCTTATGTCGGTGTCATTGAAAATTAAATTGTCAACAGTGACATTTCCTGTCATGGTCGCGGCGTTTATTGTTGGACTGGTTAAAACTTTGTTTGTAAGTGTTTGTGAACCTGTCAATGTTGCCACAGTTGCGTCAATATTAAGTGTAACTGTTTGGCTACCAGCCACTGATGTTAAACCTGTTCCGCCTGCAATAGTTAATGATTGCGAATCTAAATCAACTGCACCTGTGCCTGAGTCACCTGCAAGATCTAAATCCTGTGCTGTGACTTGTGAGTCCACGTATGCTTTGATCGACTGCTGAGTGGCAAGTTGTGTTGCTGAATTTGTCGCCATATTATCTTCATCCAGAATACCTGTCACAGTTGCTCCTGTGGCCAAGGCCAATGAAGTCGCTGAACTTAACGCACCGCTTACCGATGCTGTGCCGTCAACTACTAGTCCTTCGTTGACATTGATTATTGTTGAATCATCAGAACTGATTGTTGTACCGTTGAATTTTACTGCACCAAGTTTGATGCTTCCTGTGCCGTTTGGTGTGACTGTGATGTCACCATTTGTAACTCCAGTCGTGATCGCGAAATTGTTAACGTCTAGATTAGCGTCTAATGTGTTGATGTCATTGTCGCTACCGTATAACTCTACGAAATTGTCATTAATTTTGTCAAATGCTGTTCTTAACGGATCACCTTGACCATCATTTGCACTTGAGCCTATATTGATATGTTGTCTTGCCATACTTGCTTATATCCTTGTTGATGTTGTTATTTATCGTTAATTCTATAAACCGAATGTAATTATTAAAGGTCGAAAAGTATTCTTTGGAATTTGAATACAATGCTGTCACTGGTAATGTTCGTGGCCAGCAATCTCACAAGACCATCGTCTATATCAGCGGTAAACGTGCAGAGTGGTGCTGTGTATGAAGTTGTTGAACCAAACACCGTCAAATAGGCCTCGATGGTACTGTCAGCACTTGGACCATGCAATATGTTTGCCTCTACAAGTTCAAATCTGCCATTTGTGCTGTCCGATATTGAGATGTAGTATTTTGCACTTCTGTAAGAAGCAGAATTGAAAGTGTCAACTTGGGTAGTGGCCGAAGTAGCGATAGTGTTGGTGCCATCTCCTAGTTCTGAATGACTTAAGGTTGGCGTTACAGTGGCAAAACTTAACACACCGGTACCGCTTGTCTTTAATAATTGGTTTGCCGATCCGTCCGAGGATGGCATTTTCAAACCATTTATACTAACTGTACCTGTTCCTGCCGCTGAAAGTTCTAGATCGGCGTTAGTGGCGTTGGTGGATATCGTGTTGTCCTTGACCAAGACCCCATCAAGTGTTGCACTTAGGCTCGCACTTAAAGTAGTAAACGTTCCTGCCGCTGGAGTTGTGGCACCTATAGTTGTGTTGTCTATTGTTCCAGCATTAATGTCAGCCTTGGCTATCACAACTTGTCCTGTTCCAGACGCTGAAAGATTGAGATCTGAGTTTGACACAGTGGTTTTGATTTCGTTGTCTGTGATGTTGATGTTGGAATCAACAGTGAGGTTGTCCATTGTGACTATACCCGTTCCGCTTGGTTTTAACACAAGATCGTCATTGGATCTTGTCGCCCTGATCTCGTTACCACTCAGTGAGATACCATCTTCAAATAGTGATGATGCGTATATCTCCGTGAACATAGTGTTCACATCTTGCATGGCCGATCTCAGAGTCTGACCGTCTCCAGTGTTAGCGTTTGAACCTACGTTTAAGTCAATCCTTGCCATGTTATACCTTAATTGGTCTCCTCACAAATTTTATTACCTGGTTGTTATCGTTATTTACTTGACCTAGCAGTCTAACATTACCGCTGTTTATGTCTGCGGATATGTCAAGTGTGTCGTAGGTAGATGAACCATCTCCCGCTCCATTGTCCACACCGCCAAACACACTGACGTATGCGTTGGTACCGTCATGTGTCACGTTCGCTTCTATCAATCTGAACCTGTTGTCTGTGCTGTCTGATATCTGGAGATGATATTTTGCACTCCTGAACATTGAAACCGCAAATGAGTCTATTGCCTGCACCGCAGATGACGATCCTGATATGGTTGCTGTACCATCAGTAAACTCTGCTAGTTCTAACAATATATCTGGTCGAAAAAATGACAGTTGACCATTTCCATTTGTTTGTAATACTCTATTTCCGATAGCATCACTAGTGGGAAACTTGATGCCACTGAACGATACCGTGCCTGTTCCTAAACCGGTTAGTTCTAAATCGGAGTTGGTGGCGGTGGTTGAAATGGTGTTATCTGTGATTGTTATTCCATCTATTGAACTTGACCCTGTCGCAGTCACAGTCGTGAAGGCACCCGTTGAAGCCGTACTTGATCCTATAGTTGTGGCATCAACTGTGCCATCATCTAGGTCTAATTTTGAAATTGCTACCGAACCTGTGCCGTTTGCTGTTATTACCAGGTCAGCATTTGATGTGTTGACCTTGATGTCGTTGTCCGATATGTTTACAGTTGAGTCTATTGTGATCTCAGATGCTGTGACTGTGCCTGTGCCACTGGCACTTAACTCTAAGTTATCATTAGATCTTGTTGCTTTCACCACGTTGCCAGAGAACTCCAAGCCAGGCAAAGTGAGGTGTGGCCTTGCATAGACCTCCGTGAAGTTGTTATTGATCTTTACTCCGGCTCCCCTAATAGTGTCGCCTGTGCCGTCATCGGCCTGTATTCCAATATTGATTATTTCCTGTGCCATCTCACACTCTACCTTTTATTATAGACTGACTTTAACCGTAGCACCATCTCTGTACAATCTGCCTGCCACTCCTGGGTCTGACGTTGGAAGTGCTGTGAAGTCTATCTGTGCGCCTGTTACTTTTAAATTTCCATTTACATCAACCGCTTCTGCTATTGATATTTTCGTTGAGTCATCTGAACTAATTGTAGTGCCATTTACTTTAAGAGCACCCACAATAATGTTTCCTGATCCGTTGGCACTCAATGTTAAGTCACTGTTTGTTGCGATTGGTGTAATTGCCGCGTTATTGATTTGTAATTGATCTATTTCAACAACACCTGCACCGTTTGGTTGAACCTTTATGTTGCCGTTTGTAACACTTGTTGTCAACAATCCTGTGTCACCGTCACCGACCAACGAGTAAACTTCTTCGAAATTCGTGTTGATCTTCGTCATGGCCGTACGTAAAGTATCGCCTGTCGCCGGGTTTCCTACTGCTCCTGTGTCTATGTTTAATCTAGCCATATATCGAATATACATATTTATTAAATAATATTGATGTTTGTCGAAACATTAAAAACTATGAGACTGTATGAACGCCAGAGTAAATGTGGCGTTTACCACACCTTCCACAGGAAAAATACTGTATTCGTGTTCAAATGTGATTCATGCGGAGTGCAATTCCTGAGACCGAGAGCGAAAGTGGATCCTGAAAGGGCCACCAATGATTACAAGCATGTCTGTTCGTGTTGTGACACCAAGAGATTCGCACAAAAGGTGGGTGTAAAAATGCGTAAGGTCTACAAACTGGACGCGAGTAGCACACTTACTTTATAAATTTCTCCACTTGATATCGTCCCTGTGTCCTTCTATCCATCTCTGCAGGTCAGCGTATATGCCGCATTTGATGTTGGGTTGATCGAAGTACCATCGCAGGTAAGGGTTGCCTTCCAGATATTCTCTCCTGTTTATGAAATGGAAGTTTGTGCCTGGAAACTGCCTAAAGGTCTGCCTAAGTTGGTACATCCATTCGTATTTTAGGTATGCCTTCATGCTTTCTCTTCCGGGATAGTTGTTTGAGTCTTTGTATATGTTGTTTTGAATCCTGCTTGGGTTTTCCATTTCCCACTGCCTTGCACCCATTATGTCAAAAGACAGAATCACAATGTTCTTTATTCCAGATTCAGCCGCCATGAGGACTGCGGAACATCCTGATCCTCTGTTTTTGCTGAAATCGTTTGTTTTTATTGCACCACCTTTTTTGATATCACCACCTCTCCATACTCTGTATATCTTTAACCCCTCTGGAACATCTGTGTCTTTATCGCCATCACATATGTAGTTCCAACCACTTATGTCTTGAACACCGTGTATACGTGGTGACTCTTTTCCGTTGTTGTGCCATCTGGCCAGTTCTTCATACATCGGCGGATTTACTGCCACGATGTGGTCACACAGATTTGGATGATCCCTGTATATGGCGTTGCAACCATATATCACACCTTTGCCTTTTAAGTTTTCTATTGGAAATATATTTCTCGACTCACCGTTGCCTATTACAAAAGCAGTGTCCATTACACCCCAAATGATTCTCCACAACCACAACCAGAAGATGCGTTAGGATTTGTTATTTCAAACTGTGAACCAAATACCTCTTCCTTCCAGTCTATCTTGGTGCCTGCAACGTAGAGCATACTTGCGTCGTCAACAACAAACTTGCCGGTGTGCCAATCCTCTGTGTGATCGTCTGCACCCACATCTTCCTTTTTGTCTATGAATCCCCACTTGTATTTGAATCCTGCACAGCCGCCACCTTCGACCATTAGGCTGACTGCATATTTGTCTGGCTGTTTAGCCAACAACTTCTCCATTTGATTCTTTGCTTCTTCTGTGATTTCAAACCACTTGTGATTTTCAAACTCTTGCATACAGTTAATTATCTATTCCCCTCCCCCATGTTACTAACTCCGATCGCTAACCAGAATTTTGTTGCATCTCTTTTGTATTGGAAACTCATGTAACTGTCTTGATCCTCCCAGTTATGGTGGTATGGGTTGTCCGATTCCGGTCCTTCGAACCACCAACCCCATTTACCCTCGCAATTGACCTGGCACCATTCTATGCATTCACCATTGATTCCGTTTGAATTCATGTCCACGTTGAACCTGAATTTTTTTTCATATCCACAATCTTCTGGAATGTCTTCCAATCCGGGATTTATCTTTTTAATTTTTACTTTGCCGTAAGTCATCTCCAGTTTTCCTCCACAAACTTGTCCGCACATTCCATTGGGTTGGGTGAACCATGGAACACTGCCACCTTGTTGTCTTTTGCTATTTTTGGAGGTGTACGGAAAAATTTCCTACCATCCTTTGTTAGTAGTTTTGTGTCCTTTAAACCTACCATTTCCCATTTGTAGGATCTTATCCAAGAGTCCGGCCACCAATTGATGTCATTCCTTGCCTTTTTGGTTATCCAGTCTTGGTCTCCATGATTTTGTTGCATGACTTCTGCTGACTTATTCTTGAATTCATTCCAGAGATAATTCATTGTTCCCGACTGCCAACGCATACAACTGGAGTTTGACAGTTTCCAATCGTTTACCCTGCATCTGTTAAAGTCTCTAATGATCATAAACTTGCCAGGATTGTACGTGAACAACTCGTCTATATTATCAAAAATTACAACGTCGAGGTCGAAGAAAAGTATGTTGCCCTGTACAGGCATTTCAGGTGCAAACATCCATAGTTTGCTCCACCAAGTTTTGATATATGGATCTGTTGGCAGTTTAATAACATTGATATCTGAATCAATTCCTGCAGGATCGTCTGTCAGGCAATGAAACTGCAAAGGAACTGTTGTGTGCCTCTTGACCATACTGTGCAGTACATTGGCGTATCGAGATGTATACTTGTTGCCCCACTTAACGCACATTACGTGATTCATAACCTCTCCTCAGTCCTTCCATTTGTATTTGTTTCCAATCATCGCTGTCCAATGTGTAAGGGAAATTATTTTCCACAACTTCTTTACTTCTCACGGCCATGTTCCTTATATTTAAATTATCTTTCATGATCTCGTAAATGCCAGTGAATTGACGATTCTGAAAAGATGTCTCTAAATCTACCTGTCCTATCTTGATATAGCCTAGGGAAAGTTTTGGATCTTCCCAGTCATATTTGTTTTCTTTAAGCCATGACCTAAAACCATCCATTTCCTCTTTCTTAAAGTCGTGTGTGTCCTCTGTTATAGTGTCTCCCCATTCAATGTCAAACTCACCCGAATAATATTTCTGGTGGTTGATGGCGGAACACAATGCGTCGGTCATTTTAGGTGCATGTTCGTCTCTGTAAACTTCGTACAAGGTTTTGCCTACCTGAGACCAGTGCAAGTACACACCACCCAACTCCCTATCGTATCTGTTTTCCTTAAACAAGTTGTAATCTTCTTCATGTAAATCATATCTAGGTGCATTCAGGAAAGTGGTGATTTGTGATGGTCTTATCCACTCTGGTTCGATGAACTTTTTTCTGTATGCCTCTACCCAACTTTCGATCTCGTGGCATATGTTGTTCAACTGCCTAATTGCATATTTGGTATCATGGTCTGCTTGTTTGTAATATTCAGAAAGTTGCCAAGCCGTGCCCTGCAGATCCTCAAAATACCTGTGCAACAGGTTGCAGGCCTCATGTTTTAATCTCAGTCCTGGTGTCTTGTTGACATCTCCGTTAATAGCCTTTCCTATGGGTAGTCTTCCACTGTATTGAAAATCGTCAGCAACAAATGGATCTATTCTTTCGTAGGGAGGATCAAACTCGAATGAATTTATTTGTTCAATGCTTCTGTTCAACTCACGGCACAGAAAATTCAAATCCCTTTTGGAATCGGCCCAACCCAAGAAACAGAAGTTTTTTTCCAGGACCTTTTTGTTTACTAGGTTTTCTTTAAGTGCTTCTATGAATCTTTTGCCAAGCGGGGTATCATAGACATCGATCTTGACTTTCTTGTAGTCGTAATCAATAATGATTTTATCCTCTAGTATAGATGGCACTGTTTGCTCCGTGTTCCATACATTCAACACTGACCACAAAACATCTATTGTTGGTTTCTGCCCTGATCATGCTGTCTGCAAAATCAAAAGCATGTTTGGCGAACATTTCAGCACCAACTCCATCCATTATCGTTAGACTTGCAAGATCCATTTCTTCCAATTCTTTGAACTTGTCTATGTGAGGATCATTTCTGTCAAGTACAAGTTTATGATCAAAACTGTTCTCTAACCATTTTTTCAATGGCTTGAGTGATCCAAAGTCCACTGCCCAGTTTTTGTTGTCAAGATCTTTACATCCAAATGTGAATTTGAAAGCAAGACTGTATCCATGCAACAAGTGACAGTGGGAATGATCCGCATTGGGTTGTCTGAACACCGCCGATAGTCCTATGTTGTGTCCGTATGTTTTAGTTGAGTAGTAAGTCATCTTTTCTCCTTTTTTTGATGACTTGCAGAGTGTTTATAGAGGGATGAAAGTCTTTGAGTCCTCTTGATCATCAGTTCAATTTTTTATTCATCTTATGATCTAGTTCCATCTGAAAGGCTACATCTCTGATCCGATCAGTCAGTTCGTTTGGTATATTTAATTCACCATCGATTATACTTTTTAAAAAGTGTATCATGACCGTGAATTCTCCCCTTTTTGAAACAGTCTCAGGATCGATACCGTGTTCCTCCATTGCATTGAGCATGGCTTCAGAAACGTCAACCAGTGCCTTTATGCTTATTGAATGTTTATCAAAATGTTTCATTAAGTTATAATACTGGGTTTCTTAGGCACTTCAATTTTGCTGAAAACTCTATTGTATTCATTGGATATCTTGTCATTGATATGTGCTATTGAGGTTAATTTATCTATCGCTATATTGAAAGGCTCGTCCTGTTTGGCAGTGGAGAAAAATGTACCAAATGCAAGTCCTTGTGGACCTTGCATCAATACAAGTGCCTTTTCTATGCTTATGTATGTGTCAGCCTTACCTGTGTATTTTGCTATGACTTCTTCTCCGGAAGCCAATTTTAAAGTAATGACGTCTCCAATTTTTATTTTATCAAACATACCCTTATTATAAACTATACTAAGATTTTGTCAATGTATTTCTTCAACTCTTTGTCTTGCACGTTGTCTGGTATGTTGTTAAAGAAAAAAATTTGGTAACTGTCAGAACCATATTTGCCGATCCCGTGCAGATCACTTGCTTCTTTTCTGTCCCAAGTCAGGTACTGTTCTGTCATCTTTCTAATCCTTTTTGAACGTACCTCCCACATACCCAAGGGTTTTAGCATCTGTTGTTGCGTTTTCAATCTGCCACGTAGGTACGCTTCGGGACTGGGATAACGTGCGAACAGTTTTGGTAAGATTATTTTCACGTGTTTCCTATAGGTGAGATTAAGGCACATCACGGCCACCATGTGTTTCCATCTCTTATGTGGAGACTTCAGTTGTTCCTGTACCATAAGATTTTCTAACATGGGTTTGATCATATAGTAATTTTATATGAGATTACTTCTTTGTCAACTGCCTGTTTATGAACTTGGCCATCCCGTCGTAGGTTTCCTGAAACACATTGGACTGTGCTTTCCATTCCTTTGGCATTTCCCAACGATCATGATTTACCACTATCCATCTCGTGTCTGGATCTGAATAGCCCATCAACTTCTGGAATTGGTAGATCCAGTAACTTGGATCAACAGGTCTTTTGATATAGGTGTATCCTTCGGAGCCTGTGTACATGTTGTTGATCTTACCCTTTTCTAAAGGATGTAGGTCAAAACCCAACATGAATATTGCTTTTGGTTTGAAAGTTAAAGCAACGTTGCCGGCATGTGGTCCGGTGCCCCAGTGAAAAGGATCATCTTGCCTTCTGTCTCCTGCGTATGGAAGAACTGGTAATTTCTTGACATTTGGCCAATTGGCGAATTGTCCTGACCAATTTTCTCTGGTGTAAATTGTTGTGCCTTTACCAACTGAATTGACGGCCTGCTGACACATATGCTTATCTGCACACACCAGATATTCGGTAATATAATCTCGATATATTGCATTACACCCAATTACCGTGCTGAACATTTTCAAGGGAGATATGTCGAATCCTCTCCTGCTTTCACCGTTGCCTATAATCGAAACATACTTGGTCATAATGCTATTTAATCACCCCTTTAAACGCACACAGACGCACATATACGCATGGTAAAAGTGTTTCTGGAGCAGTTGTACATATCAGTCATTTTCTTGTATTAAATGCCATACGGTGCGATATTGATCCCATGCTTTTTTCAGTGTTGGATGTTTTCTTCTCAATTCTATTGCTTCAACTCCTACCATTTCCAACTCCTCATATGCCTCCTGTTGGTCCTTGGCTTTTTGTGTTTGTTCTATTAATCTTCTCTCACCATTTCCTATCTGTTCGTAAACAGTTTCGCCACCATCCGGTGATGTGTATATGGGCATGGGTCTTATTTTCCTGCTTGTCTTCTTTTTTCGTTTTATTCTTTTTACCATTAGTAATATTTGCTGTGATCTGCCCCTGGGTGTGCGTGTCTCATTCCACCATGGTGTTCTGCATCACCCTCGTGCCTTGGTATGAAGTGTATGTGAGGCCATAAAATAGTTTGACCTGCACAAAGGCCAATGTTCATACCAACGTTGAATCCTTTCATTTTTCCTTCTTTAATCCATTCCTTGCCACAGTAGTAGGCAAGTTTGTATGACTCGCCTATGAATACCGGATCGTCCTCCTTTGGTATGAAAAGTGTGTGTCCGGCAGTGCATGGATATTTGTCTTTGAATACTGCTGTGTGCTTGTTCTCAAATATGGGTGTGTCGTTGCCCAACCAGGTGCATTCCTCGTATCGGTCTATGGTCTCAAAGGCTTTCTTGTAGATAGGTTTTTTTGATGGCATTGGTTTTTATTATTCCTATCTTAATATTACTACTATTTGGTTTGTGTTGCAACCTGATTTGTTCCCATCTTTTGGTTTTGGTTACACTCTTATTTTGATCCAACACATTCAAAAGATTTACGATTGCTTTCCTAACTTTTTCTGCGCCGCCATGCTTTTTGCAGGTGTCCGACCTACCAACTTCGACTATTGCGTTGTTGATTTTAATTTTATAAACACAGGGCAATCTGATCCATTTGGTGACGGGATCTTTTCTGTGTGTTATCTTGTAATTTTTAATTGTGTAAAGGTCACTTATGTCGTACCATTTAATATCTGGCATTTTTTATCCCCAACTGTTTGTACACCTTCTGCACTTTTTTTGCCTGGAAGTAACAGTCTTCAAGGGCGTTGTGTAGACCTGTTCTCTTCTCATTAGGATCACGTGGCACCAGGTTGAACAATGTTCTAGAATCTCTTATCTGCCAGTATTGCCATGGCACAGGATGTCCCAGTTGCTTGTAAATGTCTTGCAGTATGGCATAATCAAACAATGGTCCTTGACACCAAAACACATCAACACCAACAGAAAATTTATTAATTATTTTGATCATGTCGTTGAGCGCCACTCTATTATCATCACTAAAGGCTTCATCGGATATTTCTTTAGGTTGCTTACTCCACCAGTCAACGGTTTCCTGCATAACATCTCTGCCCATGCTGGTTTGTGCGTTGACATCAACACGGAAGTACATTCCTTCTGCTGGCTCTTCCGACGTGTAAGGATTAAATTTGACACCACCCACAGTAAGGATTGTGGCGTTTGGATTTGTGGAAAGAGTTTCCAGATCTATCATTGCGTGTATCATAATAAATTTGCTAACCTTTTGTGTTTTTTATTCAAGTAATTTTTCAATCTTTTAATTTTCCAATCTTCACTCGGAAATATTTCTGTTGGCAATTCTAATGCTTCTCTGCCCCATTTGATCTTGTCCCAAACTCTTTCGTGTCCATAATAAAGGAACATTTTTGTAATAACTTCGATACCTGCTATTGCACCTGCCCAAGTCCAGTTTCCTGTTACTAACCATGATATCAAAAAAGTGTCTGATGTGGCCAATATACGCCAAGTAATTGTCTTTGTCAGACTTCTAGATACTTTGGATTTCATACCCTTATTATACTATATTTTAGGTAATTGTCAACTAGGCGTCTGTGCCTTGAATTGATTGATTAAGTGAAGGCTTACCACCGTTTTTTAGATATTCTTGATATAGACTAAATTCCTCTTCGCTGAAACAGTGTATTTCCCCTGATGAAGTTGGATAGGCATCTTGCATGAATGCAGTTGTCTCCGTTGCTACCTGTAGGCACTGCTCTTTTGTGTCATAATAGTTTTGTTCGAATATGGCGTTACAATCCACACCAAAACATATTACTATTACCATTATGAATTTCATTTTACTCTCCTGCCCTCATGTTTATTTAAATTGAAAAAATTGGAATTAAAGCGAGCGGTTATTTGCTAAACTTGTCAGTCAACTTGTTGATCAGTTCAAATGCAACTTTGACTTTTTCCTCCAGCACCTTTATTCTATAATGTGCCTGTGCCAGAGTAACAATGAGTAGAATGAAACCCACAAATATGGGCCATGCTTTTGATAATACTGTGATAACTTCTACTCCTGTCATAATAGTAGTATTTATAGAATTGTGTAAACTTTAATTTTTTCTGTTTTGCCTTTGACTGTGATGCTGTCAATGTATTCAAACTTAAAGTCAGATTCGATAGTTCGCTTTGTTTCTTCTCCTATCACTATTGTTTTTCCCAGCGTTTTGCTTGAACTTTCCAATCTTGAAGCAAGGTTCACAGGGTCACCTATAACCGAATAATCAAATCTCTGTTCTGATCCCATATTACCTACCAGGGCGTCGCCCGTGTTTATACCGATTCCTATTTTTATCTCATCTGTGAACCCTTCTGCGACTAGTTGCATGTTAAGGTGTTGCAGGGCCTCAGTCATATCCAACGCCGCGGCCACGGCCGCCTTTCTGTGTTTTGTGTTTTCAATCGGTGCGTTCCAGAATGCCATTATGCAATCTCCCATAAACTTGTCTATGGTGCCACCATTCGCAATTATTACATCTGTCATACGTGTCAGAAATCTGTTTATCAGTTTTGTAAGTCCCTTAGGATCTCCCTTGTATTTCTCACTGAGTGGCGTGAACCCTCTAATGTCACAGAACAGGAATGTCATGCTCCTTGTCTCACCACCAAGTTTAAGTAATGATGGGTCTTTCTGTAATTTTTTTACCATGCCTGGATCTAGATAATGTTCGAATTGTTTCTTAATCTGTTTCCTTAATCTACTCTGTGTTGCAAAGTTGTTGTACACAGAATGAGACCAAACCAAGAATGCAGACAGCATGATAAAGGATGGGTCAATCAAGAATCCTTTGTTGGCGTATGCCATGTATGCTCCAAAGGCAACACCTGTCTGTACAAAGAGTAAAAGAGGCACAGAAAGTAAAACGCTTGTCCTAGGCAATACAAGGATCAAAAGCAATAGTAGTAATGCCATGAACAAAATTTCGTATGTGTCGGCCTGCGGTATCCTTAATAGATATTTTCCAGTCAGTAATGTGTCAAGAGCCTGAGCAGTGATGTTTTGATCTGTTGTCAAGCCGTGCGGTGTGTATTTCAAAACACTCAATCCAGCGGCATCCATGCCTACCACAACAATACGACCTTTTATCTTGTTTTCATTGAAACTGTCTGATAGTACCTCAGAGGCTGACATTTGAACATACTTGCTTGGGTCTGCATAGTTGATATACATTTCGGCATTGTGGTTGACTGGTATGCCTGCCTTTTTGCTGACAAGGACTTCGTCTATCCCGTGTTCTTTGGCTATGACTTTGATCCTTTTGGACCCATTCAGCATTCTAACATTTTCCAGTATCATGCTTGGATATATTTTCCCGTTGATCCTTATAAGCACAGGCATTTTCCTAACAACTGCATCCGGTTCAGGCGATGTCACGTTCACACCCATTCCTGTTGCACCTGCTGACAGCCTTTGGGTTGGAGAAACAATACCCTCGTATGCATACAACCAAGGTTTTACATTTCCTTTTTCTATGATTTGCGTTGTGCTTGGAAGTTCAACACCTCTGTTGTTTTTCACACTCATCATCAGCACGGCATTGTTAGATTCCCTCAACACTTTGGAGAATACTGCGTCTGTGTCCAGCAACACACCACCCAGTTGTTCGCGTAATTCGTTGCCCATCGGCATTGATTTGAGATATTCTACACCACTCATCCTGTCAGGTTCCGCAAACAGTATATTGTAATTTACTATGATGGCGCCTGCATCTCCTAATCTGGCATGAAGCATGGCCATAATATGCCTAGGCCAAGGCCATTGTCCATACCTTTCAAGATCTTGCTCTGTAATGTTAACCACCGTGACCGAATCACTGACAACCTGTCTTGGTTGCATAATCTGAAAGTGATCCCAGGTCTTGTATCGTAATGTTTTGACTGTGTCGCTGTTGTCTATTCTGACGCCCAATAGTACAGCCGCAATTATGACCACCATCCATATGCTTGTGAATATCCTCATCCTAGTTCTTTCATTCCTTCCAATACACCAGTTGTAAAAGCAATTATTAAAAATAATCCAATTAATATAACAGGACTAAACAACCAAAGCAACCAATAATAACGGAAAATGTTCTGTCCTTTGGCCAGTCTGATTTTTCTTTGATCCAAAAACCAATGCACTATCTTCTTTATAAAATTCTTGACGTGTTCGTTGACGAACTTGGCCAATAGCCAACGTATAACTCTCATAACAATTAATATTGGTGAACTAAGAACGTCAAACGCTATCAGGAACACGTCGACACTGAAATCTACGATGTTGTCCGCGGTACAGGCCTTACGCCATCTTTCTCGGATCGTTAGTTTCTTACCGATCATCCGCCTCCGAATCCTGTCCAGTTCCATGGATCCTTGAATTTTTCTTCAACTGATTTGTGTGGTTTCGCAGTGCATCTAATACACAGTCCAACCAATATTCCTATCAAGAACCAACTCAACATTATCTCTCCTGTAGCGCCTGTCCAACGCCATTATGGAAAGGTGTTGTTATATAACTCAACACTGTCCTCTCTCCTGTTAAAATGAACACATACACATGGATTCCTGGCACAAGATTGTATGTGGTGTCACCACTCGTGAAAAACTCTTTTTCTATTTCCAGTTCTATATCATACCACGCGGCAGTGTCAGACTGAACAGCATCTGGAGATATGGATATTATTTTCGCATTGATCGAATCAAATTTCAATTGGTCTTGATTGGCAAGTCTAATCTTTGCGTCCATGCCAACTGTGACATATCCTCTATCCTTGACTAGTAGCCTGCCGTTCACGATTAATTTTTGGTCTAAAGGTACAAGTATGGCAAGTCCGTCACCCTGTTTCACGACAGAACCTGGATTTTTGTATGTCAACTCTTGTATACGTCCATCAATGTTTGCAACAATGTTTCTAGGCTCGTAACCAACTCCTGGATTGATTGTTATTATGACGTCACCTTTCTTCACGACGTCACCTTGCTTGTAATTCACAGCAACAATCTCTCCTGTGACCATTGTGCCTAGTTTGGTGATGTTTTTCTCAGGAACGACAATCCCAACTGCCTGTGTTGTAATATCTACTTTTGCGAATGCCATCCACATGAAGATTATCACAAACAAAGTTGTGATAGCAAAAAAGAATCTGTTACTTGCTTTTGACATAATTTATAATCAACCCAACTGCTTGGTCACGTTGTTTTAAGAATTCAGTTGCCTTGGCATACTTGCTGGTTCCTTGTAATGCCCTCGCCGCCAATATGTTTGAACCAATCAGCAATCCAATATCCAGTGTGCCTGCTATTATCATCATAGCACCAACTGACATGATTACGATTGTCTGCAATCCATTCAAAAATATTTCTATATTGCTCTGTGTGTCCTGTGACATGGACACATTCTTTTTCCATGTGATCAAAAAATACATGATAAACATGAATACAGCAGTGATTATGGATGCCGCCCAGTTGATGTACAGCAACACAACCAAAAACAGCAACACGAAAGGCCAGTCCAGTATCCAACTGGTCATGCCCGATGTACGCATATTTTTAATCATAGTACCTGCACCATCTAACTTTTTGTATTGCTGTGCTGTGAGTTGTCCTGCTTTGCTAAATTTTTCTCCGAATGCTTTCAACAGCGGATCATACACACGTTGATTGAAAGCGGTCATCATCTTGCCTCTGTTCTGTCTGAAAATGAACTCAAATGCTATGGCCAATACTGCTCCAATTGAAAGACTGATCAATGTTGCGGTGACGCCCGATGTGAGGTACTTGTTCAACACAATTATCACGAACAGTGCCGGAGCCAATGCACAAATACCAATTATGAAACTACTGGTAAACAGCATTGAGGCCGTGCCTGGTTCTTTGGACAGATGTCGGATAAGACTTTTCATTATGTGTGTATTTAATGATTTATTACTTGATGATTGGATTTACCAAGCCAAGTATTTTGTGCAGTTGATACCTTGCTATCTGTAAATCTATCTGAGCGTTCTGGTATGCGACTTCACTCATCAGGTGTGCAGTCTTCATTCCGAACACAGCCATTATGGGAGATGCACCTGCTTGGAAATCTGCAAGTGTAAGTTTGTACATCTCATCATTTATTTCAACTGTTCGTTTCAGTGTCTCTAGATTCTTTTCAACCAACACATAGTTGTTCCATGCGTTCTTGAATTGTTCGTCTGTTGTCCTCATAAGATCATGATATCTACTGTGTGCCGCGTTCAATCTGGCATGATCCGCATTAGTCATGTGCTTGTTCTTGAAGTTGAATATTTTCCAAGTCATTGTGATGTCTGCTCTCCACTCTTCTTTCTGTGCGTCGTGTGTGTCATATCCACCACTCAACTCTCCATCCTTCTCTGTGTATGAAAGTTTACCGTCCACCCTCGGTCTAAATTCTGCCCTGTCGAACGCCAGTTGTTCTTCCGCGATTATAACATCTTGTCTCGCAATTTTGAGGTTAGTGTTGTTCACGACCTCTGTGCCTTTATGTGGTATAATGCCCAACAAGTCTGCCAATGGTGTTGGCATTCCAGCGATATTGTGTGGGAAGAATCTCCAAACGTTCTGGAATCTCTGTATTGCACTGTCAAGTCCTAGTCTACTCGTCATAGATAATGTTTGGTATGTTCTGTACTGTTGTTCTATTTGCAGTTGTTCCAATTTAGAACCTTCACCCTTCTTGACTTTCTCGATGGTCATAGCAAGTGTGATCTTTGCGTTTGCCTCTACTTTTTTATTGGCTTCGTGTGTGTTGTAAGCCTTCTGTAGGTTCAGCCAGGCATTTATGGCCTCCATCACAACATCTTCTTTTGTCAGTTCCAATCTGTAATAGGCCTGTTGTGCAGTTGCCTTTGCCTTGTCTATCATGGCATTTGTTCTACCTGCGTCCCAGATCATCTGTGTTATCGTGATTGACTTCTGTATGCCCTGTTTTGAATCGTGAGTGATTGTGTTGTTTGGATGTGTTCCCTTGCTTGGTGTTCGGTCATCTTCCCAGTTGTTGCCAACTGATATTGTGACCTGTGGGTAGTATGCTGTGTATTCTGATTTAAGAGATTCGACTGCCGCTTCATAGTCTAGTTCCGCCGCTTTGACCTTTTCATTCTCAACAATCAGCCTTGGCAACATCTCATGCAGTTGCATCCAATCTATATTTTGTTCTGCATCTACTTCCGCCCATTCTTTTTCCGTTGCCTGTTCTACAAGTTTTTCATCGGCTTTTTTGTCTTCCTCTTTTTTTGCAATTTCTTCTTTTACAATTGGCTTCTCTGTTTCTTCAACAGGTGTTTCTGCTAATTGTTTTTCCTCTATTGCTTTCTCAATTTTTTCTTCTACTTTTACATCAACTGTTTTGTTATCTTCTGCTTCTATAATTTTTTTGTCTTCAACTGCTTTCTCTACTTTCAATTTTTGTATTTTCTTCTCTGTGACAATTACTTCCTGTTCTACTTTCTCGATCTTTTCTATTTTCTCTGCTATCTTAGGTGCTTCTTCAACCTTGTCCTTGAATTCTTGTATAGGGTTTTCTTTTTTCTTGGGTGCTTCTACTTTGATGATGTTGAGTCCCTCCACAGGCTTCTGCCTCACACGTGCCTGGTAACCACCATCTGGGTGAAC
>CEUJ01055462.1_pt1 | contig 45791 bp, 37 predicted proteins | sample 361531 | NCBI WGS metagenome assembly CEUJ01 (sample SAMEA2622842, study PRJEB7988) | marine metagenome | biome: marine biome (ENVO:00000447); feature: marine epipelagic mixed layer (ENVO:xxxxxxxxx); material: "saline water (ENVO:00002010), including plankton (ENVO:xxxxxxxx)" | depth 140 m | reverse complement strand
GTAAGAATCATTGTTACTCCGCCGGGCCCGCTGGGGCAATCTCCAAGGTCAGAGCGAGACATGTTACTCCCGGCATGGAGCGATAGGGATCTCCGTGAGAAACTTGAGAACAGATTGCTATCAGAACGTTGCATAATGGTATGCCTAAATTGTCTAAATGTGGCTAGAAGTCGTGTATCTCGCCTGGAGGATAGGTTTGGACAATGCGCTATGTGCGGGGGTAAAATGAGGTGTTGTGGTCCTGAGAGGATGGAGAAGATGATTCTTGGCTGGGTCAAAAGTAGGGATCCAAAGGATCGGGCGCGAGTGCAAAAAAATGCAGAACTACTCCTCAACCATGGTTTCAATGCTGTAATGTGCTTAATGGGCAGGGGAGTAGGTGAAGAAACTGCCGCGAGGATCCTTCGAGACTCCCACAACAAGACAAGGACCGGCCTTCTGAGATCCATACACAATGCTGAGATCGAGTATGCGAGAACCCGTCGATATTGGTCTTAGCAAAATCGCTATTGAGTTACATGCTCTGGGAGGCTTATGCTGATCGGACTCACTGGAAGGAATGCAGCTGGCAAGACCACGGTGGTAAACTGGTTCGCGGACAGGGGTTTCAAGAAAGGATCTTGTTCTGATTCGATTAGGACTTGGTTGACGAAAAAGGGCCTAGATTCTACCAGAGAGAACCTCATACAAGGCGGTAGAGATCTCAGGAGCATGCATGGACCCGGAATACTTGCGGAGATGCTTCTTGAGGAGTTCCAGGGCCAAAATGCGATAGTAGACTCAATTCGCACCACTGCGGAGGTCAATGCACTGAGAGAAAGGGGCGATTTTTATTTGATTGAAATCAGAGCCGATCAAGATGTCCGCTGGGAAAGGTCAAGGGAAAGGTCAAGGGAAGGTGACCCGTTGACAAAGGCCGATTTCATTGATGCTGAAAACGAGGAGTTGGTTTCCAAGGACGAGGTTGGTCAGTCACTTATTGCCACAGCCGAATTGGCTGATTACGTCATTGAAAACGACGGTGACGTTGAATCCCTTGAGTTGATTCTTCAAGCGTTCTTGGACAGCCACTTGTAATTACACACTACGAATATTCAGCCCAGACTCCCTCATCAGGGACATGGATAGCTCAAAGTCTTCTCTCCATCGATCTGGAATCTCCAATCCTGATGGGATTACCACCTCTGATATACCGGCCTGTATCAAACTCCGGGCACATCGCGTGCAGGGTGGCCATGTTACGTATGCTGTGCAGTCTTTCAGCGAGAGTCCTATTCTGGCTGCATGCATAATCGCATTCTCCTCGGCGTGACAAATCAAAGGATATTTCAGATCGCGGTTTGTGAGGCGTTCCTCAGAGTCATCGATTCCTCGGGGGAATCCGTTGAACCCAGTTGATCTAATCTCACGATCAGGACCAACAACGACACAACCTACTTTGGTGGATGGATCTTTGCTCCATTTCGATATGTGCTCTGCAAGTTGAAGGAAGCGGTTATCCCATTTTTCAGTCACCTAATCGCCCTCCGCGTCTTGCCTCAGGAGGGTTGCCGACAAGAATGTACCTGAAGCATCTCCATCATTTTTTCCTCGGCTGGATAAAGCATTTTCAGCACATGGCCGGTAAGATAGATGCTTCCGAGGACAAGAAGGGGGGTTTTTCCAGCCTGTGCTGTCTTTACTGCTGATTGGAAGGCATCTCGGACTCTCTTTTGGCCAAAGATTTCCTTGTTTGATCCCAAAGCTCTAGCAATATGTTGAATCGGTTCTGCAGGAAGCCTGCCATTTTTTGGCTCAGTAACGACCACCCCTGCAATCTTTCCTCCATCCAAGGCTGACCGAATTGGCTCCATCACTCTGGATAGGTCTTGCTTTTTTGTCATTCCAATCAGCAATGTGTGAGGGGTATGCAGTCTTTCCATCTCATAGATTATGCTCTCATAATTATGAGCAGCGCTTAGTATTACATCCGACCCCTGGTATCTGTGTCTGGCCCCATCACGGCCCGGCCATCTAGGGTCCTCATGATTGGAGTTCCACCCAAGATTTCTACCCATTTCCGTGGCCATAGACCGATAAATGTCCCAGGGATGAGAATTGTCTTGGAAAGAAAGAATTGAAAGATCTTCACCTATTATCCTCCTTGCCTCGGATTCAATAACCTGATCTTCGGGTTCAAGCATAAACAGAGGCACTCCTTCCCGGTGAATTCCGGCTTTTTCTCTGAGCACATGTAAGAGTGTTGGGCCAAGAATCTCCAAGTGATCTTCGGATATTGTGGTGATTGCACACATATCTGCATTTACGCATCTTGTTGCATCAAGCCTTCCACCTAGGCCAGTTTCCACTATCGCCCTATCCACACCTGCATCATTGAATGAAACTAATGCGACTAGAAACGTCTTCTCATAGTAGGTTATGTCGACTGGCGGTTCAATTTCGCTGGCTTTCCGTACAATAGCCAAAGCTTCATCAAATTTCATCGAGCTTATCGGCTTTCCATCTATCCTGACTCTCTCCTCGACATTTACAAGATGGGGTGAGGTGAACAATCCGATGATATTCCCGTTCGCCGCTCCCTTGGCGGCCAAATGTGCACATAGCGATCCTTTACCGTTGGTTCCTGCAACATGGACACTAGGGAATGAATTTTCAGGGTTTGAAAGTCTTTCAAGCATCATTTTTACGTTATTCAGTCCAAGACGCATCCTTTTCTTACCCGGAGTAGGGGCCAGCCAAACTCTGAGTTCCTGACTTGACCATCTGCCCATGCATCAACGACGGGTCACCCTGATATGATCCTAGGCCCTCAGGTAACCATGGCAGAAAGGAAGTTGGAGCCAATGGCATGGTCATCGATGATCGGAATGGGAGCGATGTTTGTTTCGACAATATGCCTCGGGATATTTATTCAACCTAGTTGGAATTTTGAAGATGCAAAGGCCTTCGGTGAAGGGGGTTCGACAGAGGCTTCGAATGTATTGCTTCAGTTGATGATGATTTTCCTGTTCACGGCCTTGGTAATTTGGCTGGCAAGAAAAGGAGCTGCGATGGTTATCAAAGTCGTCATCCTCTTTGCGTTGTGGCTTTCAATGATCTACACATTACTTCCAACGATAGCCCTCATAGCGTCCCTCACGGGGATGAGCGGTGAGGAGCCATGGAATTTTTCATTTTGGGTTGCTCCTTTAACCAGCTTAGGACTCATATTCTGCCTCGCCAAGTACCCCGAATGGTGGGTTGTCAACACCACGGGAATCCTTGTGGGATCGGGAGTGATTGTCATGTTGGGAATCAGTTTCGTGCCGATTCTGATCTGCATTTTCATGATTTTAGCCGCTGTTTATGACTATTGGGCTGTACATCGATCTAAACACATGCTGGAGCTCGCAGACACAATGATTGATCTGAAGTTGCCGGTCGTACTAGTCGCGCCCAAAGACGCTAGCTACAGTTTCATGGAGCAAAGTGGCAACATCCGGGATTCAGTGGATGAATCTGAAAGTGATTCCATTGAGATTAAGAAGCCCAAAGGGAAGGGAAGAGATGCACTATTCATGGGCCTTGGGGATGTGATATTTCCAGGTTTATTGGTAATATCCAGTTTGACATATATCCCAGAAGTGGGCGGGGAAATAAACAATCCATTCGGACCCATGTTTCTGGGACCGCTTCTTGTGGCTTTAGGTACATTGGTTGGCGGATTGATTGGATATGTCGTTTTGATGAAGTACGTGTCAGAGGGTAAGGCACAACCCGGCCTACCACTTTTGAATGGCGGGGCGATACTGGGATACATTATATCAGGATTGATTCTAGTTGGTCCAACTGGTCTTGTACACCAGATATCCTTCTTCTGAGGATAGTATCGGCCGAATCCCTCAATAGAGCCATAGAAATCCGCGTGATGATCCTGATGCTTGATATCCATGTTTTCAGAGATGCCCCCGATAGAATTAGGGCTGATTTGGCAAAACGAAAGATGGATGATTCTATTGTCTCTGACATCTTGAGGATGGATGAAGATTGGCGTGGCATCAAATTTGAGGTCGATCAGCTAAGAAAGAAACGAAACTCGTCAGCACGGATGATCGCAGCCGCAAAGAAATCCGGAGACGTCGACGCGGTGGAGAGAACATTGGAAGAAGTGCAAAGCCTGGGTTCTGCCATAGAAGAAATGGAATCTAAGGCCTCATCCATGATGAAGAAAAGGGACTCATTGAGAATGCAAGTTCCGAATTTATTGCACGAAGATGTCCCCATAGGCGAAAATGATGAGAAGAATGTGGAGATAAACAGGCACGGCGAGCCACCAGAGTTTGGGTTTGACCCCAGAACTCACAACGAGATCATTGAAAAAAATGGGTGGGTTGACTTGACAAGGGGAGCTAAGGTTTCAGGATCAAGGCAATATTTCCTTATCGGCGACCTTGCAAGGTTAGAAATGGCATTGCAACAATATTCTACAGATTTTCTGACAGACAGGGGTTACACGCTTATCCAACCGCCGTTAATGATGAATAGGAAATCCTACGAAGGTGTGACGGATTTATCCGACTTTGAAAATGTGATGTATGGCATTGATCCAGATGGCTATTACCTGATAGCGACCAGTGAGCATCCTTTGACTGCAATGAGGATGGATGAGATTATTGAACCCACAGAGTTGCCGATAAAATTAGTCGGAGTTAGCCCTTGCTTTCGAAGAGAAGTTGGAGCTCATGGCCTGTCGGATCGGGGTATATGGAGGGTACATCAATTTACCAAGGTGGAACAAGTCGTCATCTGTAAACCCGAAGACTCATGGAATTATCATAAGGAACTTCTTGAAAATGCCAAGTCTTTGTGGGACAACCTCGGTCTACACTATCGAGTAGTTGACATTTGCACCGGGGACATGGGGACTGTGGCATCCAGAAAATATGATCTAGAGGCTTGGCTGCCTGGGGCCGGTGAATTCAAGGAAGTTGTATCTTGTTCCAATTGCACGGACTACCAGGCTAATCGACTAAAAATGAGATACAGGAAAAGTGACGGAAATGAATCAGTACACACATTGAATTCAACTGCTGTCGCGACGAGTCGCGCCTTAGTGGCTATAATCGAACAATATCAAACAGAGGACGGAGTTGTTAGAGTGCCCGAGGTCTTAATACCACTAATGAGGGGAGTGACCGAACTACGCTCACAGAAGTAGTATTTGTCAACCTATCTTGAAATTTTCGGGTTTATTCTCGATTGACTTGGCATTGGTTTGATCAAGCCGTGATTTAATCAATTTAAACAAGAGTCTGCTGAAAGCCATGGATATTAGTAAGAAGATTACACTTGTCCACCACGGAGTGCTTTCATTCGTTGCTAGGAAGTAGGTGACGATCAGTATGATAGCCCCGTATATTGCTCTAAATACAGAATAAAGGATGAATCCCTGAAGCCATGTGGAGCTCAGCATTCGATCCCACCAGCCAGACTCCATGCTTGTCGGGTCTGACTGGATCTCAAAGTCATGTCGGATCCTGGTTGAGGTTTCCTGTGTGTGAATTTCAGAGGTTATTTTGCTATCAAACAGATGATCACTGATTTAGGTACTGGGCATGACCTGCACACCATTGCTATCACAAATTAGAATTGATAAACACTGAACAGAAATACCCCAGGACTGCGATTGCATTAATCTACCTAGCCAGTGATTCTCTCAATATCAATCGGGACGTTGATGAACATCAGGAAATACCTCAACATCTAACGCCCAGTTGCTTGATCATAAATGGTGAATTGTACATCGTGGTCTTGTCTGTTACTGTGTGACGGTATTCGATATTCTGATGAGTCGCCTCCATTCCGGTTAGTCATGGCTTCCAACTTCCCTTCGGCTTCTTCTGCCGCAGTTCGGAAGAGTATGCAGGGTAACAAAAGCAAGAACACAATTCCTGAGTTAAAGGTTAGGCGTAAACTCCGGATGGCCGGGTTTCCGGGTTATCGACTGCATTGGAGAATAAATGATTCCGGAGGTAGATATCTCTGCAGGCCTGACATATCTTATCCTGGTAGGAAGCTGGCCATATTTGTTCACGGATGCTTTTGGCATAGATGTCCGACCTGCAACCTTCCAGAGCCGGTAAACAATGGCGGGTATTGGAGAGAGAAATTCGACAGAAATCTGAAAAGGGACATTGAGAAGGACGACCTCTTAAATCAATTAGGATGGAAGACTTTCGTCATATGGGAATGTCAGATTGATGCACTGGATCCTCTCAAGATTGCGACTGAATCTGGCTTAATTTGTTAATCTGAAATAGATAACAGATCGGATCCCATATCGACCTTTTCTCCCTCTGAGAAATATATTTTTTCAATTTGGCCTGATTTTGGTGCAGTCACCTGATGCTCCATTTTCATTGCTTCAAGTATCATAAGTGGCTGACCTGATCTTACTCTTTGGCCCTCTTTGACCAATATTTCTGTTACAATGCCTGGCATTGGTGCAGTCAAGCCGCCCCTTTCTTCGCCAGAGGAATTGCTATTTCCGTCTGCTTCTGTTACCACGAAGGTTTGGCCTTGGATGGTGATCCACCATGAGTCTTTTATTTTCGTAACAATGGCTTCAACCGCTTCCTGACCATCCCTTACAATGAGTGTATCATTATTTTTACTCAATTCGATAATGACGCCTGATTCGACACTCTCGCCGTCGATACTCAAATCCACAACGGACAATACTCCGCTATCTGAGCCCAATTTTACTGACCAAATGTCAGTTTTCTTTTCGACAGACCACCTCATCATAATACCTCATGGAAATTTCTTCGAAAGTGTAAGAAATGGGTCTTGGACGTGTCCGGAGTGCGACATGGTTGTCTTCGAATTACTCGCACTCTGAGTTCTCTGCAGGCCGAATTTGTCTGCTGCAGATGCAACGATGACCAAGGTTGCATCTGTTGGTTTATTGGTTTGGTGGGAATGATATCCATCATCCAGATAATTCGTCGTCACTCCTTTTTCTCTGAACACATCTGTGGATAGAATCTCTCTGCAGAAATCTATGTTGGATTTTACCCCGTGTAGTACAGTCTTTGATAGAACATGATCTAGCCTCCTAATTGCAGATAACCGATCTGGTGCATGTACGATCAACTTCGCGAGCATAGGGTCGAATGATGTTGTCACGTGATCTCCCTCCCGGATTCCAGAATCGATTCTTATACCCGGGCCTTGAGGTGTTTGAAACTTGGCAATCATGCCGATTGATGGTAAAAAACCGACGGATGGGTCCTCTGCATACAGCCTTGCCTCTATGGAGTGACCGGTTATGCCAACCTCATCTTGGCCGATTTGGAGTTCCTGTCCTGAGGCGACCCTGAGCTGCATGTGGACTAAATCTAGTCCCGTTATCAGTTCAGTGACTGGATGTTCAACTTGGAGTCTTGTGTTCATTTCCAGAAAGAAGAAATCATTGTTTGATGACAATAGGAATTCAACTGTTCCTGCTCCTTCATAATTCACCGCACGAGCTGCATCAATCGCTGCATTTCCCATTCTCTTTCTCAAATCTGTGTTCATAGCTGGTGATGGGGCTTCCTCTATCACTTTCTGATGACGTCGTTGCAAAGAACAATCTCTTTCGTTCAGATGAATAATATTGCCGTGGGAGTCAGCGAATATTTGAATCTCAATGTGGCGAGCCCCGGTGAGGAGAGATTCAACATACACAGTCCCATCGCCGAATGCTGCCGTCGCTTCTCTCGAGGCTGCCTCGTACTCCATTCGAAGGAGTTTTGGTTCTTTGACCGCCCTCATTCCTTTTCCACCGCCCCCAGCGCTTGCTTTGAGCAGCAGAGGATATCCTACTTGCGCGGCGGCAGCTGCCAGCTGAGGCAGTGGGTCCTCCCCCTCCTTTACATCAATCGACTTGCCTGGAATAACTGGAACTGATGCTTGTATCATGGATTCCCTAGCGCTTATTTTGTCGCCCATGACCCGAATTGCATCCGGAGGAGGGCCGATCCATATCAAGCCTGATTCAATGACCTCTTCAGCAAAATCTGCTCTTTCGGACAGAAAGCCATACCCAGGGTGAATCGCATCAGCACCCATGGATCTGGCGGCGTGTATTATTGCTTGAGATGAAAGGTAAGTGGATGCGAGATCCTCGCCGGGGATGTGTACAATTTTGTCTGCATAATCGAGATGCATTGAGTTTGAATCTAGGTCATTGTGTATTCCGATTCCGACTAACCCACACTCACGAATTGCCTTGAGGATTCTAATTGCGATTTCCCCCCTATTCGCAACAAGGACAGAAGTAAACGGAGTGGGTGCGTTTGTCATCCACTCCGGAACTTGCATCTCAATTCACCTCTGAAGTAAGCACCAATCATCGCCACGTGCTTTTAGGTGTAGCGTCTACAGTGAGAACTTGTCACCCTCGTTGGCTATAGACCAACCGTGGAGTCTTGGATCTTTTTTATCCCATGAAAGTGCAGGATTGGTATGGTTGAGGTGTATAAACCGAATATCGATATCATCTTCCTTCCTTTCTCCTAATCTCGCAATTGATTCTGTTATCGTAGGGTGTGGAACGTTATCTTGGCGGGCTATCTCATTACTCTCCCAAAATGTGCCGTCGATTAGAGCAATATCGATATCGATTTTTGTTAGCCAATCTCTAATGTTATCCTCACCCACCTGTTTCAAAGTCTTGTCCCAATCGTCGTGGTCTGGGAGATGTAACAAAGATTTGTCATGACCTCTTACAACAAATGCATGGTTGTCTGAAAACTCATTCCTGTGTGGTACAGATATCGGAGTGAATGAAAAATTTGGTGATAAATTCTGTTTTTTATTTGATTCGAATTGGTGTTTTACAAACACACCCTGTTCTATCATCGCCGCCCAACGTGGAGTTTCGTCGAACAGGCTCATCATCGATTCGCTTGCATGGAGCCTCACACCTTTCAGAGCCATTACTTCTCGCCCGAAAAGGCCCAGTCCGTCTACATGACCCAGATGGGCGTGCGTCAGCCAAATATCTGTTATTTCTCTTGGATTGAAGTTTTGACGTCTCGCCTGAGTATCGAGATCCCTTGAAACGTCTATGATGTGAATTTCGTTTTTATGCCTGACACATATGGAGGTCGGAAGCGTCCGATTTCCATTTTGGAACTGTGATTCACATGTCTCACAATGGCAGCCCGGATGAGGTATACCACCGTCCTGTGCCACCCCAAGGACTGTCACTGATGTTCTAAGTACCACAATTTCCCTGCCTTAATTTTCAAAATTTGAGTTTTTTTTCCACTCGGGTTCTCTCTTTTCAAGAAAGGCTGAGAGCCCTTCTTGTCCTTCTTTGGAGCCCCTCATCCGACTGGTTAGATCGAGGGTCCATTTTCTCAGCTGATCAGACCCCCCATTCCAAGTATCAAGTGATGCTACGAGGTCCTTTGCTGCAGAGATTGCATTCGGAGCGGATGTCATAACCTCTTGGGCCACTTTGTTCGACGCTTGCTCAAATTGATCTTTTGTTTCCACTACCTCATCTACAAAACCTACTCGCAACGCCTCGCTAGCATCCACGCGCGAGGCGAGCATTGAGAGCCGCCGGAAATTGGAGCTCCCGAGTCTTCTGTATACATAGGGTCCGATTACTGCTGGGAGGATGCCCAGTTTGACCTCTGAAAGAGCTATTTTTGTTCCGGGTTCTGCGATAGCGTGATCAAGGCATGCCACCAACCCTGCTCCACCTCCAAGTGCGACGCCTTGAACACAGCCAATTGTGAAACAAGGATGAGACCACAATCCATGGAACAATCTATCCAATCTCTCAGCGTCCTCTCTGTTTTCTTGTTCTGATTTAGACCCGCCATCTCGCATCATGTCAATGTCAGCCCCCGCACAAAAATGTCTTCCTTCACTACGAATGTTCAGAATTCTCAAGCTTCCACCATTAACTGTCGAATGTTCTTTTGTCCAATCGAGTAATGAGGAGATTTCTGATATGAGTGTTTCATTCAATGCGTTATGTGCATCGACCCGGTTCAGACGGATTGTAGCCTGGGGCCCCTTTATCTCTAAATTACATAGGTTGGTATCTGGCCTGATCATTTAATCACATCCGGAAGACTCCGTATTTTTGTTCGGGGAACGGGGCGTTCAAACTGGCAGATATGCACAGGCCAAGCACATCCCGTGTATCTCTGGGATCAATTACCCCATCATCCCAGATACGAGCTGTTGAGTAGTAAGGACTACCCTCGCGATCATACTTCTCCAGAATAGGGCGTCTGAAGGCCTCGACCTGTTGTTTGTCCATTAAGTCAGACCCGCGCCTATTGTTCTGATCTTGCTTGACTGTTGTCAGCACGTCCGCGGCCTGAGGCCCCCCCATCACAGATATTCTTGCATTGGGCCACATAAATAAAAATCTTGGATCGTAAGCTCTGCCGCACATACCATAGTTTCCCGCGCCATGACTGCCGCCGATGATCACTGTAAATTTAGGTACGGGGACACATGATACAGCTGTCACAAGCTTAGCACCGTCTTTGGCTATTCCTCCTGCCTCAGCATCTCTTCCAACCATGAAACCCGAGATGTTTTGGAGAAAAATCAGCGGTGTTCCTCGCTGCCCACATAGTTCGACGAAGTGAGCGCCTTTCAGAGATGAGTCTGAGAATAAAATACCGTTGTTTGCTATTATTCCGACCGGATATCCATGAAGGTGCGCAAAACCGCATACAAGGGTACTTCCATATCTTGGCTTAAATTCGTGAAAATCTGATGAGTCAACGATTCTACCTATCACTTCACGAACATCGAATGGGGTTCGATTGTCCTCAGGGATAATTCCCAATAGATCATCAGGATCGTGGAAAGGAGGTTCAACTGGTCTGAAATCCAATCTTTTTTTGGGTTCGATGTTGAGGTGTTCAACAATCCCCCTGACAAGTTCCAACGCCTCACCTTCATTTTCAGCAAAGTGATCAGCGACTCCAGACTCGCGAGTGTGAAGGTCAGCACCTCCAAGATCCTCCGATGTGACCTCTTCCCCTGTAGCAGCTTTCACTAGAGGGGGTCCTGCGAGGAATATGGTTCCATTTCCTTTGACTATGATTGACTCGTCGCTCATTGCTGGAATGTAGGCTCCCCCCGCGGTGCATGATCCTAAAACTGCGGAAATTTGTGGAATACCCTTGCTCGAAAGCATGGCCTGATTTCTGAAAATTCGTCCGAAGTGGTCGCGATCCGGGAAAACCTCGTCTTGCAATGGAAGAAATGCGCCTCCAGAATCAACCAGGTAAATGCAAGGCAAATTATTTGCCTCAGCAATCTCTTGCGCTCTGACGTGTTTCTTGACGGTCATCGGATAGTATGATCCGCCTTTTACTGTGGCATCATTTGCTACGAACATACATTCCCTGCCGTTTACGACTCCTATTCCTGTAATTATGCCAGCAGATCTTGCATTCCCATCATATAGGCCGTTTGCGGCCAATGTGGACAACTCTAGAAACGGAGAACCTGGATCACAGATTTCTTCAATCCTCTCCCTTGGCAGGAGTTTCTGCCTTTCTCTGTGTAAAGCCACAGACCTTTCACTTCCCCCTTTTTTGGTTTCTTCTATTTTCTCCCGTAGTTCTCTGACTAGGGCCAAATTAGTCTCATGGCGAGTCTTCCATGTTTCATCATTTTTGCTCATACGGGTAGTCAGCCTAGCCATGCATTACGTCCTGAACGGCCGTAGGACTTCAATCCCACGACTTATTATTGTGAAAATGAATCCTGAAGCCCTAACAATTACGTCTCTCCAACATAACCCATGGCTATGTCCGAAGAGACTGCTGGGTTTACAGAAGATGATATTGGAGAGATCTTGACTTTGAAAAGGCCCGATGGAACATACATTCAAGCAGAGATAGTAAGGGTTTTCTGTCCTCTTTGTACTGAGGAATTCATCGGGACGAAACGTGATGCTGGTGGATTTATCGCCGGACACAGAGCCTACCATGAGCACGAGAATATGAGTGATCTTATTGCAGAATCGATGGGAGGCGTTTGAGTCACTTATACGACCATTCGCCCCCTCTCATGACTGATTTTATGTTCCCGTCGGCGGTTATTCCGTCTATGTCCATTCTCTCGGACCCAATCATCCAGTCTACATGGATATTTGAGGAGTTTCCCCCGGCCTCCCTTACGGCCTCGGGGTTAATTCCTATGTCGTCTTTGAAGCATTTCGAGTAGCATTGCCCTAAGGCGATGTGAGAGCTGGCATTCTCGTCGTAGAGTGTATTGTAGAAGAGTAATCCAGATTTGCTAATTGGAGACGAATGTGGAACGAGAGCGACCTCGCCCAATCTTCTGGCTCCCTCATCGGTATCGATAAGGTTGAGGAAAACCTCCTCTCCCTTTGATGCCTTGGCATCTGTGATTTTCCCATCCTCGAACACTACCTCTATTCCATCTATCAGCGTTCCTCTGTGAACCAGCGGTTTAGAGGCTCGAACAACGCCATTTACCCTGTGAGAGTGCGGAGTTGTGAATACTTCCTCGGTCGGTATGTTCGGGGTGCAAGTAATACCGTTCTTTGCCGTGCTCGCTCCGCCTTTCCATTCGTGGCCATCTGCCAAACCGATTTCCAGGTCGGTTCCGGGAGCTTTGTATCGGAGAGCATGGAAATTCTGAGTATTCAGCCATTTTTGTCGTTCGTTCAAGGTTTCCTGATGTAACTTCCAAGCTCCTATCGGATCAGGATTGTCTACTCTCGATATTGAAAATATTGCCTTTGCAAGTTCGGATATCGCATCAGTCTCGCTTAGATCTGGGAATACTTTCTTTGCCCAGGCTGCCCCGGGGAATGAAACTATGTTCCAGTTGGTAACAAAATTCGTGATTCTCTCCATCGCGGGTTTGGACGCCATGGACATTGATTTCCCCGCTCTTGCAACCCTGGATGGATCTTGTTCCGAGAGTAGAAGGGGATTTGCTGCCGAAACAGCCAATCTTGCTGTGTTATTGTCAAATGCATTAGCCATCGCATTGAACATCCAATCCGGGGCTGCATCCAAGCTTTCGTCTGATGCGAATCTGTATCTGTCCAGCGTCAGGATATCATCGGATAGCATCGATGTTACAATCCCTGCACCACGCCTGTAAGCCTCTGCAGATAGTCTCCTAACCAATGGCAATGCTTCTACGGGTGCGGTGATTATGAGATTCTGACCTTTCTGCAAATTCAGTCCGACTTGAATTGATACTTCTGCCAACCGATCCAGCATTTCTGTCTCATATGGAAGGTCCTCGTCCGATGGGGCGGTCATGTTGCAATGTGCAAGGGGGTATCGTTTGAATGTTTGAATGATTCTAGACGCCCAATGTCAGCCTGAAGACGTTCCGAAGCGCTGGGGCGAAACCCACCACCATCAAGCACAGTGCAATAAGTATCCTAAGGTGCTGTTGTCTGTATTCAAACACAGCCTGTGAGAAAAACCAGCATATCACCCCGGCGATTCCAATTTTTAAGATTGTGAAAGTTATCGAGGTGTCCAATACATCTGTAACCATCGAACTAACAACGTGCTTCTCAGTATATCCGAAATAGTCTATTCCTATCCACGTTGCAATTCCGTCCCCGATTTGACCTCCGACTGGTAGCAACACTGCAGGACTTGCGAGGACGCCGCGTCTCCAAATTTTACTCATATCCTGCTTCATTTTAGCTTCGGACTCGAGATATTCGCTTTCAGTGACTCCGGGCGGCAAAATACCCGGAATATAACCCAAATCTGCGGATTTTTGCTCATATTCCTTTCCAATGTTGTAAATCACATAGCACACAAGAGACGGGATTCCAATCACAATGAAAAGGGGCCAGAATGTGAGATCGTCTCCGTTCCCCTGAACAGCGTATCCGGACAGTATGGCGAAGAGTACAATCGAACCGCCAACGCCTGAGGAATATACCATCCTATGGATGCTGTCAAATCTTTCAATGTTTGAACCGGCTAGCCAATATGGGGATGCGACTCCGAACAGCGCTATAATCCACATGACCTCATTGTCAACGACTCGCTCGTTATTTGCGAAGGTGTTCCCGCCGACCACACCCGTGCAGTATATCATTGCCTGGGCTCCGACAATCAATGCTGAGAGGTGCCTGAGTGAAACCTCGGCATCGTGTGTATTCTTCTTCGGGCCGACTGACACCCTGTGCCCAATGAAACCAGCTACGACGACCCAGAAGGCCGCATGGAAATGTATTCCGGGGCTTACGAACCAAGGAGCTATTGAGTCGCTAAACAATCCAGCGTCCTCGACGACCTCCCCAAGCGGGGCCCACAGCACCCATGGCAACAGGGCGATCAACATCGCATCTGATCCATCTACACCAGCAACTCTCAATATCCCGGCGAGTGACACTACAAACAAAGCCAAGCCCAATCCGTAGCCAGCAGTGTTTACGTAGTTGTAACCGCTGTCCCCTGAAGTTTCATTTATGATGGAATCGATGAAATATCTGAAGATGAAATCCGAAATTGGATTGTTAAAACCTATGAAATGCGAACCAAAACCAAACCCAAAAATCAGCAATATGATGGTGAGGATACGAATAGCCCATTTCTCATAGTCGTAGAGGGTCTCAAAGGGATTCACGTACTACCGAAGTGGCAGTGTATATTGAGTTAATCGGAAAATCAGAACAACTTAGTTTGAATGGAGCGATGTTCCTGGCTTTTGTGAGTTCTCCTACTGGATTTTTTTCTACTTCCGTGTTTCTGGTAGACTAGCCTGCTTGTTGTCTTTGCATCGGGATTTCTCCTTGCAGAATACGCTCGCCTGACACCTTCTTTCCTTGCGCTTGCTTCATCTGTACACGGCATGGGGTAGTCTTTTCCGATCAGGCATGAAGCTGAGGCCTGTATTTCCTCGGGCATCTTCCATGGCTCATGGATGTATTTGGAAGGGACATTTCTCAATTCCGGAATCCACTTTTTTATGAAGTAGCCCTCTTTATCATGATCTTTTCCCTGTTTCAGTATTGAGTATGCTCTGACTGTATTTATGCCGGTGGTTCCTGACTGCATTCCAACTTGGGACCAGTGTATTCCTGGCTCATAATCCATGAAGAGCCTTGCCAAATGGAGTCCTGTCTTTCTCCATGGCAGCCATAATGTGTATGAGGCAACAGACATTATCATTGCTCTCATGCGGAAATTTATCCATCCTGTCGAGGTCAGTTGCCTCATGCATGCGTCAAAGAAAGGCCACCCAGTATTGCCTGTGGCCCAGGCATTGTACAGTTTTTGATCAAACTCTCTGACCATCAAGGAGTCCAAATCATGATTCATCGCTCTGATATCCAAAGTAGGCTCCTGCTCTAATTTTTGGATAAAATGACAATGCCACGCCAACCTACTCTGAAAAGAAGAAAGACTTTTTTTCCAATTCGACTTGCTATCCGGATCCAACCCCTCGTTCTTCAGTTGCCTCTGTCTCTCACTGACCATCTGAACAGCTCGTCCTATTGAAATACAACCTGCACTAAAGTAAGGGGAAAGGCGGGAGCAATGATTTGTTGCCAATGCGGGTGCCGACATTCTCCAACGATACAATTCTCCACGTTCTTTCAGGAAGGAATCGATTGTGCTCATTGCAGCATCTTCCCCAGGAACAGGTCGGTGTTTTAGTGGTCTTGGGTTCAATTTCACAGAAGTGAGGTCAGGATTTTCTTTCGCGGGTATAACAGTCAGATTATGTGGAATTTCTATTAAAGGCTCTGACATTCTAGCGTCCCTGCTTGCCTTCCAATTATCTCTACTTTCCAAACCCCTGACGACTCCGTTGGAGGGGAACTCGATCCACTGTATTTCCTGTTGTTCGCACCATTCTTTGACAAGCATGTCTCTTTGATAAGACCATGATGTCCCTGTTTCCTCGTGAGAGAATATCCTGTTGATACCGTGTGTCCGATCTAATTTTCCAAGGATCTCGATGGCATTTGAGTGGATGATATGGAGAGATCCGCCGATTAGTCTGAGGTTCTTGTCGAGCGCGAGCGCGCAATCAATCTCCCATTCGATGTGTATGTCATCAGTATCTGGTTGACTTTTCCTCTCTGGCTCAACGAGATACATCAAGAACAGTGGGTTTTTGGATTGGGACGCGACTTGAAGTGGCTTGTGGTCTCTGAGCCTTAAGTCTCTTTTGAACCAAACAACTTCAATGGGCATTGTAACAAAGAGCTACTGGATATCCTATGAATGTCCGTTTCTTCGGTTCTATCTGATTCACTCTTCGGAATAGTTGATTGACTCATCAGATTCTAGATCTTCAATACCGTTGGTGTCCCCGTAAACAGATTCTTCCATTGAGGTTTTCCGTCCTTGTCTATTTCTTTCCTTTCTGATTGCTGAGATTCCAGGGACCAGTTCCTCGAAATCAGACCTAGATTCTCCTTCTTCTTTAATTTGGTAGCTCCCAAGGCTCCTGTCCTCTATTCTCTTCCTACGGACATCCCTCTCCATTCCTCTGATTACGGTGCTGTGCTCAGCTCCGTCCAACAACCCCTCGATGGCAGTGCAGGCTGTCATTAGGCCAAGTTCGTCTCCGATGACAACAACTGTAGAACCGTGTATGGCGATTTCTGTTCCGGTTGACCTTTCTATCAGAGACCGTATTCTTCCATCTCGACCAATCAACCGACTACGCATCCTTCTGGTGTGATTTCCTTTTCTTCCTACCCACTCCCTGATATCGTAAATTCGCAGGAAGGTGTCATCACCAATCAGGCGCAGAGCCCTGTTCGGTGCGAGACCTCTCCCAATGGCCCGTATGATGTCCGGTAGTTTTATTCTGACCACGGGATCAACACTATCTGGCCACTTGACGGAGACTTCACCAGACTCAGAATCTATGTGCAATTTGACTCCAGAGGCTTCCTCTATCGATTTTCGAGTTTCACCTCCCTTCCCAATCAACACCGCGATTCTTTCCTTGGGTATTCGAGTCAGCATTTCCATAATTTTCCCTCGATATCGACCTTATTCAATCCGATCCAGAAAGGGGCTCCAAATTGGGAGCTGGATCATCTATGACTCTCAACAGTGAATCTTCGAGGTTCACATTCATTCCGGATCTGTTTGCCCAGTCGACGATTCTTGTCACATCCCTCACCAGGAATTCACGGGCAGAGGGGTGTTGTTCGACAACTGCCTGCCCGACGTCTATAATCCAAGGCTGGCCTCGGTGATAGAGTACATTGAACTCGCTAAAGTCAGAGTGGACAAGTGTTGCGTTCTGCCACAACACTGAGATGTACATGATCAACTGGTCAAAAACTTCCTCAGGATCAGGGACATGAATGTCTCGAATCCTAGGAGCAGGTTCGTTGTAATCGCCTATCAGATCCATGATCAAAACGTTCTTGTTGTTCGCTCTTGGCATTGGTGCTGGTATTCCATATCTTCTACACCTTCTGAGATTTCTGACCTCTTTTCTGACCCAGATGTTCACTAATTCTCTGTGACGCCGCTTCAATCCCCCGAACCTCGGGTCACCATCGATGTACTTAGTGAGTGATTTGAACACAGCATTGGTAGTGTGGAAGATCTTGACCGCCGCGGGGCCGTTTGGTGTGGTAGCGTGGAAGACATGTGCCTCCTTCCCTCTGGCAATGGGGAAATCCAGCGTCTCAATCTCACCCGCATGCATCAGTTTGTGAATTGCGAGAAGCGTGCTTTGATCGAATACGCTATCAAACACTCTTCTGTCTGACCACTCAAACTCTCCCTTGCCCAATACACCTGATATTCCATCTTCGATATCCTTGAACAGCCGCTTGTATTTTGGCTCGTCCATCCAGTTGTGATCGGGCGTTTGATGCCCTGGGGATGTGTTGCTGTCTTCCCAATCCTTATCCATGCCCGCTACACCCCCATCTCGCCAGCGTCAAGCTTTCTCCACGTCCACAAACCTGCGGGTATAGTGTATAAAAGTACAGAAATCAGCCATGTTAGAATAGATCCAACCCAAGGGCCGTATATGGGGAAGATCACGATTGAAATCAATGCGTAGATCGAAACAGAAGCAGAGCCTAACATCATCGGACCGGCAGCGCCGACAGGAACATGGGGTCCCTGAGACAACCAAAGAGATACCATTGTCGTTAGGAAGATCGCCGGAAATACTGAGATTATCCCGGATACAAAGGGCAAATTCAAGCTTGCAATCCAGACTGATGCCCCGATAGCCACAGCAGCAGCAAGGCCTCTAAAAAGCAGTACAATGATGCCGACCGAATTCTTTCCCGATGGTGCTGGTGGGTTCGTCTTGACGGCCCAGAGGCCTAGTAAAACCGATGCTATGGTGGTTAGAAGAGCTATTGAAACCGGTTTTATTGATTCGGAAGACTGCTCCACAATCAGGGCTGAGGATCCAGCAGTAACGACCCAAAGTGAAACTGATATTGCAGTGATGGCGGGTAAAATGAAACTCTCGTCAAGGAAATGGCTCAAAAAGCCAGGTGAAACTCTCCAGACTCCCAGGAATAGAAGGTTGAGTAGCATTCCTATCGGGACCATTGACATGGCCGAGGAAAATGACGAGGCGTCCAGAACCTCACTCCATATTCCCACGCTCGCAGGAACTATGGTGGTCGGTAGAGTTACTATGCCTCCGAGGGCTCCGCCGATTCTCTCGAGTAGGACTGTTGAGAGGATTGCTACTATGCCTGCAAATAACGCAGCGAAAAATACGCTTACTGGGTCAGGTGACATATGGAAATCAACCGAAGAAAGAGTCTATGTCGTCCTCATCTCTTGTGGATTGAGTGCTTGGGGCGCTTGGTTTGGTTACCTCTTGGTGCTGTTCCTCTGGTTCTTCTGCTACATCGGATTTCGTTCTTTCTTCGGTTGGTTGATCGTCATAACCCATATCACCTTCATCCATTGCAGTGATGTCGTCGTCAGAGTAACCAAACAGGTCCACGATTTCGGGGAGAACCCCTTTCCTCGATAGGTAGATCGATTGGGTTTTGGTATACCTGCTCCTGACATCCGCTTTGGAGTCCTGGAAATCCCACGGCTGAACTACAATGAGATCGCCTTCTCTTACCCACTGTCGGCGCCTCATCTTACCTGGTATTCGTGCGATTCTTGAATCTCCATCTTCGCAAACAGCCGAAACTCTTCTTCCTCCCAGTATTTGATCGGCTATTGCAAACATTTCGTTGATTTTCCGGTTTGGCAGTGGCACCCGTATTTTATCGCTGGCTCCGGATTCCAAGCGGGCTAATAGTTCAGAGTCTACCCGCTCGGTGCGACGTGCCATGGTCCATCGTGTATGGTTTCATATGTGAAGGTAACAGTTTGAAATCGTCTTTGTGATCGTCAAGTGAGTGCTCTGAAATTCTATTTCTCTGCAATTTCAGTCTGTTTACTCCGCTCTGTTTTGATGTTTTCTTGGTGAAGCCGGATGAGTTGGAATATCACAATTCTCGCTTGCCATATCCGTGATTGGCATCATGAAGCGTATTTTCAGCCCAAGTGGGCATCAATCACTTTCTAGGGTATGGTGGAAGACTTCCTTGGAAACTGAATACCCACCTTTCTCTAGGATCAGGACTGGCATCTCGTCGTAATCAGAGGACGTCATCTGATACTCCAGATCCTCCTTGTCTTGAGCGGAGCCTTCAGCCTGTGTCAATGTGTAGGTTGCGAAGTCTCTACACCAATCGTCATTTATGTTCAAACAGTCAACTGTGTGGATGTTGCCTCCCCACTCCTTGGCTTCCTTCGCGAGTTCATACCCCAATTCATCTGTAGTTTCCAAGCAATCCACGACGAAACTCGGTGAATATACGACTATATTTTCATCCCCCTCTGATATCAGCTCCTCGACCGTGTCCTCTGTGTAGGGAGTGATCCATTCTTCTGATCCAAATCTACTCTGAAAAGTCATTATGGCTTTGTTGGGCTCGATATTTTCAAGCCGATCAATAATAAGCCTGAATGTCTCATAGCAGTGGCGATAGTAGTCATCCCCCTTTTCGACGACTCTTCGTTTCTGCATGCCGTGGAAGGTGAGAAGTAACTTATCGGGATTGATGCCGTTTTCTTGCATCTCGGCAAGTTTCGCATCTATCATCTTTACAGAGTTATCAATAAATGCGTGAGTGCGGTGAAAATTCGTGATTACTTCAAACGTGGGAATTTTCACTCGCTTGGACAATTCTTTTGCAAGTGCGTCAATTCCTGAGGCAACTGTGCTCTCGGAGTACTGTGGAAACATGGGTATGACCATGAGTTTTGTAGCTCCGGTTCCGTTTTTTAGATCGTTTTCCCAACTGTCGTATACTTCATTGACATAGGGGGGGGAAAGCAGGAATGCATGGTTCACCTCGACGTGTCCTTCCGGGTCGATAGCTTGGAGGTGCTTCCTAACTTTGTTGGTAAACTCAGCGGTGTTGGTGATCAAAGGAAAGCTCTCTCCATCCCAGATTCTCTCGTAGAGTTTCGCTGATTTTCTGGGGCGGAACGGCAGGACGAAGAAATTCAAGATTATCTTCCACAACCATGGGTTCCAATCGATCAACCTCGGGTCGCCGAGGAATTTTCTAAGGTATTTCCGAAGCGCTCTTGGGCTTGGGTCTTCGGGTGATCCTAACTGAACGAATACGACCTTCGTCTTACGTTTCGGGGGTACAAATTTTTGATTCATGGCATCTCCCTGTTGTTGATATCGTCCATAACAGAAGTGAACGGCTGATGTAAGGAATAACTCAGGCCCTGATTGGGTCGAGGGTCTTTCTCTGTTTGAGGTAATGAAAGAGGTGTGGAGCATTGAGTGTAGTTTTCCATAAAGATCGAAACCTCCATCACAGAATCATTCCTTTGGGTGTGACGTTCCAATGCGAGGTGGTATATTCATTTTTGTTTTAGAATGTGGATACAGCTGTCTCAACCAGTCCTAGCAACCATTGACTAGCGGGGCCGAGACCGAACAGAACGGTCATGACAGCAGACAAAACGATTACAGCTCTCAACATGGTTGCTTTGGGAAGTGGTTTTTGTTTGTCTGTATCTTCGAAGAACATCACAAGCCCTATTCGCAAGTAGTAGAATAGTGACAGTGCGCTGTTGAGAACGATGGCCAGTGCCAGAAGGAAGAATGGATCGACAGATTGGATCCAAGACAATGCATCTGTAGCACCATCTGAACCGGTGCCACTTGTGGTTGTCACAAGCCCGTTGATCATCAGGAGCTTGGAAAGGAATCCCGACAATGGCGGTATCCCGGCCAGAGATATCATGAATATGAACATGGAGACTGCGACCACGGGGTCCCTTCGAGCCAGACCATGTAAATCGGATATGGTGCCTTCACCGCTGTCGATCTCAACGAGGGTCAGAACCAAGAATGCTCCCATCTTGAACAGGACCAGGACTGACAAATGGAATATGACCGAAATTTGCAGGATTTCTTGCGTAGCAGAGTCTGCTAAGCCGGAGCCCAGTGCTGATAGGGCTGCTAGCATGTAGCCAGCATGAGCAACGCTGGAGTAGGCAAGCATCCGCTTCGGACTCTCAGAAGACAGGGCCGCCAGGTTGCCCCATGTCATGGTAAGGAGTGCTAGAATGCCTAACGCCGTGCCCCAGGCTACAACATAATCACTGGGTGCGGCAAAACCGACCAAGACACGCATTAGGGCTACGAATCCCATTGCCTTAGACGCAGTCGCTAGCATGCCCGCTATGGGTGCATTCGTTCCAGAGTAAGCATCAGGTGCGGCCAAGTGAAATGGTGCCGCGCTTACTTTGAAGCCGAAGGCTACCATCATCAGACCTATGCCGATGCCTGCCAAGGGGTCAAGAGATTCCATCTGGGACCAATTCAGGGCAAGAGCATCGAAATCTAGACTTCCTGCCCAGATATACAGCAGAGACATGCCGTATATGCCGGTAGCCGAAGCGATTGATCCTACAATGAAGTACTTGGCCCCCGCCTCACCGCCGACCTCACTTTCTTTGTGGAAACCCACGAGTACATAGGACGCCATTGATGCAAGTTCCAAGCAGACTATCAGGAAGAAGAGGTTCGTGGAAAGCGCCATCAGACTCATGCCCAGAGCGACCATCAGGAGCAGGATGTGGAGGTCTACTTGCCTTCTATTGTCCATCAGACTCTGAATCATTTCCTCGTCTTCTTCGTCGATGTCAGCTGAGGTTATTTTCTTCGATGGTATTCGATAAATCGAAGCAGCCGCAGTGATAGCGAGGGCAGCCGTGAAAACCATTGACATGAACCGTCCGAAACTGGTGATCTCCATCACCCCAGAAATCTCTGTTCCACTTGCGGACTCTATTTCCGTCAGAGAGAGTATGCAAGCAACCGTCAGTGCAGTAGCAGAAAGTACCCCTGGGGCCCTCGGATCTGAGGTTAATTCGAACCTCGTCCCGCCCCACAGGATAGGGACCTTCACCGAAGTGAGCGGCAGTCTAATTCTGGCGTCGCCCAAGTTCGGAACGAGGATAGCGAGTAAAATACCAGATAGGATAACGAGCTCAGGAGCCAATTTGATGAGGTCGGCGGTTGACATTGTCACGGGGATGCCTCCAGTGCGTTCATCGCTGCAACTAGGTAGGTTTGGATGAAATCTGTGCTCCAAACAGACATCATATCCCAGAAGATGAAGGGAAGTATTCCGAATAATATAGTGAGTGCTCCGAGGATGAACATCCCTGCATTCTCATGCCAATTGACATCTCTGGGTTCCTCTCCATGCAATGTTTCGGGTAAGATGCCCTGGTGTGGATGGTTCGATTCGAAAATCATCTTTTGCATTGAAGTGAGGTAGTACAAAGCCGTGAATATCAGTGTCAATGCAGGAAGGAGGACCCACCATCCGAAGGCCATCCAGAATCCAATCATGATTGCAACCTCTGCGACGAATCCAGCCAAGAGGGGGAGCCCGAGACTGCCCATCCACCCCAGCATCATGTGACCGGCTAGGAAGGGGGAATGGTGTGCTATGCCCCTCATTGATCCGATTTCCAGTGTGTGGTAGTGATGCTTGAATGAGCCTGCCACGGCGAAGAGGAGCGGGCTAATTATACCGTGTGCGAACATCATGAATAGGGCTCCAGCGAATCCAATTGGTTGCATGGTAGCTATTCCGAGGAATATGAGGCCCATGTGGGATACAGAGGAGTATGCGACCATCCTTTTCAGATTTGTTTGGCCGAGACAGACGACAGCTCCATACACCAGGCTGGCCATTCCGAGGAAGACAAGGAGAGGTACGAAAGTCAATGTCGACTCCGGGAAGATTGCAACGGCCACCCTCAAGAAGCCATACGCGCCCATCTTCAACATCACACCTGCAAGGAGCATTGAGCCCGCTGTTGGTGCCTGGACGTGAGCATCGGGAAGCCAAGTGTGAACTGGTACACTGGGCATTTTCGTGGCGAACCCAACAAGCAGAAGAAGCCATACTAGGTGTCTTAACCCCTCACTTTCTATTAGACCCTCAATTCGTGCCTGCTCCGTCATAAGCGCCAGATTGAAGTGGTGTCCGGTTAAGGTCCCGGAGTATATTGGGTCTGGGTTGGTGTTGAAGTACATCACAAGTATTCCAATCAACATCAGGACGCTCGCTGTGAATGTGTAGATGAAGAACTTCATCGAGGCGTATTTCCTGTCATCGCCGCCCCACATCATAATCAGGAAGAACATTGGGACGAGTGTAAGTTCCCAGAAGACGTAGAAAATGAACAGGTCGAGAGAAACGAAGACACCTATCAGAGCTCCTTCCATCAAGAGCAATAGTGCATGGAAACGGTGGCTGTTCTCAACATCCCACTGCACCAACATGGAGATGGGAATTAGTAGAGTAGTCAACCAAATCATAGGAAAGGAGAGTGCGTCTGTTCCAAGGTGCCATGTTACACCGATCGATTTTATCAGGATTGGAGGATTCTCAGTTTGTAGTTTGAATGACTTGAAGTCATTCAACATCCAATCTATGTCACCCACGGTACCTATGAAAATAAGAGTGGTGAGTAGAAATAGAGCAGTTGAAATCCCGATGCAGACGTTCCTGACCGATGGTTGCATCTTAAGCGAAATGTTTCTCGGTAGCACGTTCGGGAGAACAAGTAATATCAATCCAGATAGCAGTGGAACCAGCGTTATGACGCTCAATTCGCCTGTGAATGTCATATGCTCACCCCCACAATGAGGAAGAAGACGGACAATGCCCCTACTGCGACCATTAGGATGTAGTCTCTGGTGCTACCGGTGGTATATGTCCTGATCCAGTGTGATCCGCTGATGCTTGATCGTTCAATGAGTTTGATGATTCCATCTATCACTCTTGCATCGAACCATGCTGAGAATTTTGCAGCAGGCGTAAGAGTCTTTGATATGGCCCATTCGTAAATATCATCAAAGTACAGACGGTTGTGGAGTGATTCAGACAAACTACTATTCGCCATCCCGTCGACGTCCATCGGTTTGAAAACCGAGGATAATTCAACAAGCCAAGACACTGCAGCGTTTGCTTCCTGCCCCTGTTCGAGTTTGCCCCCGTGGACCTTCATTGCGATTATGGGGCCGACGAATGTTGAGAGTAGTATGGTTATGTAGCCAACGACCATTAGGGCCTGTTTTTCAGGTAAGAATGTGATTTGCAGGGCCCTGACTATGTCCAGATCATCAAACCCGAGGGAGTAATCCTTGCTGCTCAAGAATTCTCCAATATGGAAAGATGCGAGAAGGGCGCCTGAGAAGGCCGTTATTACGGACAGGGTGACCAAGGGAGTCTTGATCCACTGGGTTGTTTCATGGACATGTTTTGATGCCTCGTGCTTTGGGGGGCCCGCGAATGTCATCATCCACATTCTGGACATGTAAAATCCTGTCATTCCCGCGGTAAGCACAGCGAGTATTGCTGGACCGTACATCAACGGCTCATATTTCAACGCCCCAAGCCACGTCTCTGCGATTATAGCCTCCTTGGACCAGAAGCCTCCGACCAGGGGTATCCCGATAATTGACATGCTGCCGAGCATCATGGCAACAGAGGTAACAGGCATCTTTGATGCCAATCCACCCATATTTCGCATGTCCTGAGGGTCGAAATGGTCCTCGTGGTGATCTTCTTCGCCATGCCCGTGATGGTGAAGGTCGTGATGAGCGTGGTGGACTTCGTGAATAACGGAACCGCTGGCCATGAACAGCATCCCCTTCGCCATTGCATGATTGAATAGATGGAACAGTGCTCCCCCGAAGACAAATAGGCCCTCATACCTGTGACCTGTCGAAATCAGGAACAAAGCTGATCCCAGGCCAAGGAAGATGTATGCGAGTTGGCTCATTGTGGAGTATGCAAGGACCTTCTTGATGTCATTTTGGACAAAGGCGATGGAAGCAGCCATGAAGGCGGTTATTCCGCCTATCCAGGCGACGATTATTCCTAATTCCTCCATCCCGGCGACTCCGTAGTATTCTATGTCCACAAATGGTATCATTCGTGCTACAAGGTACAGGCCTGCATTGACCATTGTCGCGGCGTGTATCAATGCTGAGACAGGGGTTGGCCCCTCCATAGCGTCTGGTAGCCAGACGTGAAGGGGAAACTGGGCTGATTTCCCAACACAGCCGATGAAAAGCAACAGCAGTGCAGGTTGAAGTTCAGAAGCGGTAACAGGTGCATCTCCAACGCCGGTCATGGGGGTATCGAAGACAACAGCGAAATCCAATGAGCCGTATATGTTGTAGAGCATGAGGAGCCCTACCATCAAGAACACATCTCCCACCCTCGTGGTCATGAACGCCTTCTTGGCTGCCGCTGCTGCACTTTCCTTCCAATAGTAGAAGCCTATCAGCAGGTATGAGCACAGGCCCATTATCTCCCAGAAAATGAATAGCCAGAGGAAGCTGTCTGCCAACACCATGCCGAACATACCCATGCAAAAGAGTATGAATTCCGCAAAGAATCGGTGATTACGATTTGAATTGATGTCATCTGTAGTCATGTACCCAATTGCAAACCAGCAGATCAGGAAGCACAGGAACGTGGCGACAAACAGAAGCATTGCGCTGATTGGGTCCAGCCAAATCCCGAAAGAAATATTTGTGAAGCCTGTGTCAACATTCCACTGGATGCCATCATGAGTCAGAACGTCGAAATTTAGCCATGTGAGTGGTTCTCCATGGACCTTTTTGTCCCCTATCCCGAGGAAGTGGAGTATCATCCAGAGGCCGGCACTCAACGAGATTGACAGCGCTGCTAAAGCTAAGATTCCTCCTTCTTTGAGTCTGTGGACCCAAATTTCATTCCCATTCCAGACCTGACCCACCAATAACACGACAGGGAACATCATTAGTGGGGCCAAAATGGCGACGAATCCCAGATTCAGGGGATGGACTCCTGCAAGGGATAGAATCGGTACGACCAGCACTGCCGGAATCAACGGTTTAAGCAGTCCCCACTCGTAGTTCTGTTGCTCGCCCATGTTATCCCTCAGTTTCTAAGTATCGTCGCCTCATCAAGGGAGATTGTTTCTTGAGTGCTGTAGAGGGAGAGGAGGATTGCAAGTCCAATCGCGACCTCTGCAGCCGCTATTGCTATTGCTACCGCGGTGTACACCCAACCCTCAACCCCTCCTGTGTTGAGGGCTCCAGCGACGAAATTCAGGTTTGCAGCATTGAGCATTAGCTCTATGCACATCAAAACTACGATTCCGTTTTTTCTGGAGAAGGTCCCAATTAGCCCTATTCCGAACAGTATTGCCGCCAACCCAGATATCCAAGAGGGGTCAATCATTCCTCATCATCCCCGATCATTGGGCTGTTTCTATTCAGGCCCTCTCTAGTTGCAGCTGGCGGCATTCCGACAACAGGGGTTTCAACATCCTGCCCCAAGTCCCATGTCAGGTTGGCGAGACGCTCGTCTCTGACTAGGTATGACGCCCCGATCATGGCCATGCTCAGCAAAAGACCCAGGACTAGGGTCATCATGCTCCAGTCATCGAGCATTGCGATGGCGAATGATGAGGATGTTGGCGCTCCCGGTGATTCTGTCCAGCCTGAGAATTCCATTGTCTCTGTCAAAATCACGAGGACTAGTACAAAAACTCCGAACCTGGAGAAAATTCCCAACGCCCTCATTCAATGTCGCCTTCCTGTATTTGCTTTCTTGTGAGCATGACTCCGAACTGAACAACGAGCATAACTGAGCCAAGGTAGACCAGAATCTGTACAGCCGCCAGCATTTCTGCCTCCGCTAGTATGAACACTCCAGCTACTGCGAGGAACGTCATCATCAGTGAAAGGAGGGAATGAGCTACTCTGCGGGCATAGACACAACCCAGAGCGCCACCGATGGCGATAGCGGCGAACAGAAGGAATGTAACTTCCTCTGGACTGACCATCTGATCATGCTCCCGAGGAAGCTTCGGCGGCCTTTGCGGCCTTCGCCGCTTTCTTTTCCCTCTTCGTTTTCTCCTTCTTGGCCCTCTTTTCCAACTCCATGTCAACTCTTTCTTTGTGCACCGAGGGCAGAACGCGAGTCCTGTCTGCATCAAACCAAAGGTCTTGACGTGTGTAACCCGACATTCCATCATACTCGTTTGTCATGAAGAATGACTCGAACGGGCAGGCTTCTGCACACAGGCCGCAGAACATGCACCTGCCGATGTCTATCCTACCCGATACGATATCTTGCTCAGCGGGTTTGAGATCTGTAATCTGTACATCACCGACACCGCTGCCATCATTCCATTTCACCGTGGCGGTGGACCCTGTGAGATCGATGACCTCCCCGAAGTCATATTCCTGGGGAGCGGCGGAATGGGCATGCACAAGATCGAACTCTGTGGGTTCGGTGGTTTCTTGGCGTGGGAGTGCTGCAAGTCCTCCGACCTCTATTTCTCCGCCGTACCCATGCCATTCATCGCCTTTTGATGCGGTATCGAGTACATTCACCCTTGTTTCGGTCGTCATGTGAAGGCAATCGTTCGGACAGGCCTTTACACATGCCTTGCATGCTGTGCATGTTTCCCAGATTATTCCGATTCTTCCGTTGTATTCTCCTGGGACGAAGAGCCACGGCTCAAGATCTTCCAGTCTCTCGTACGGATACATCACAGTCACGGGTCTTTCTACAAATGGCATGACCTCACTTGCCTCACGATCCGCGGCGTATGAGCCTGAGTCGGTCCATTTCGTCGATACGTGATCAGAACCTATTCTCTGTTCTGTGAAGCCGTCTGTCATAATGACTCTCTTATTGTGATAATCATTGTGCAGGAAGGGCAATCGACCGATCAGGGGTATGGTCCTGAGTGCGGTTTTCAGGGTTATCCACATGGGCCTTATCACAAGGTTCCTGAAATTGGGCTGGGCATGTGGGTGGCCGCTTCTGAAGTCGTAGTGCTCCATTACTAGTCCCTCCTTCCTGGATAGGCCTTGTCAAGGGTCTGTGTGTGGTATATCCTGTTGGAGTTTTCAAGTGCTTCCTTGTCTTCGTCTATCGCTAGCACTACGAAGACCAGTATGCTGCCAATTGTCATGAGGGGTGCCAGCCATATGGGCCATGAACCGTTCCACAGTGCAACTCTCATGACCATAGCCATTGCGAGGTTCACGAGAGAGAGGGGCAGCAGGTACCTCCAACCAAACTCTAGTATCTGATCTGTCCTGATTCTGTGTAGTGAGGCTCGAACCCAGACGAATAGCGCGAACATGAGGTAAGCCTTGATCAGAAGTATTCCTATCCCGGGTGTGACATTGGCCAGGAGGCTGAAGATTCCGCCCAAGATAGGCAATGAGACCAAAGTGTCCTGGAAAGGTAGCTCCCAACCTCCGAGGAAGAAGAGTGCAAAGAGGATGCAAGCGGCATATGCGCGCATCATCTCGACAGCAAACATCAGCCCCCACCTTATTCCGCCGTACTCGGTCCACCAACCTTCCACGAGCTCGGCTTCTGCCTCTGGCATGTCAAAGGGGATTCTTTCGACTTCAGCTATCATAGTGACAATGAAGAGGACGGCGCCCAAAGGCAAGAGGAACACGTTCCATGTGTTTGAGGATTGTATCTGGAAGTCCACGATCTCAATGATGTTGAATGAGCCGCTCAAAACTGCTATTCCCAGTACAGTCACCAGCAGAGGAATTTCGTACGCAGTCAGCTGTGCAGCGGATCTCATTCCCCCGATGAGTGTGTATTTGTTGTTGGACGCCCACCCGGCAAAGAACACTCCAAGTGGCGCGACACCAAATATCGCCATCATGAATATCAGAGACAAATCAGGATTTGCAGCCCATATGTGAGGTCCGAACGGTACGAATGCATAGACCATTACCGTGGTTGAAATTATTATGACTGGAGCAACCTCAAAGACGAGCCTGTCTGCTTTCTCAGGGACGATGTGGGCTTTCGTGTTGAATTTCACGAAATCCGCGACCGCTGCGACAAAACCTGGAAGCATGAACCAAATCCCGTGATAGCCTCGGTCTCCCACTCTGGTGACGGATTTGGTGTGGTGATCATTTCCAAAATTTTTGTTCAGGGCCCTGTTCAGGGCGCCGATTGGTGCACCTAAGCCCAAGGGAAGTGTAGACCACCACTCTCCAGCTGTGACGCCTCCCTCACCAACCCACAAACTTCTGGCACTCATTGTGTTGCCGAATCTATCCATGAGTCGACCGATAAATTTCCTTTCGATGTAGGGCACGACAATCAAGGTGATCATCATGGTTGCAAACACTATTGTGCACATCACTGAAGTGAAAATGAATGTATGAAGTCCTGACTGAATTGAAGAAAAGCCCTCTTGGAGGTTAATTGAACCCAGTGGGCCCAGCGGTATATCCGATGAGGGCATCAAATTTCGGGTTTGGTTTAGGCTCCAGCCTATGATGGAGTCCATCCACCCCCTTACATCGAGCCAATCACTGCTTGCCATGCTAACTTCTCACCTATCTGTTTCCCCTATGCATGGGTCAAATGATCCCATTATCGCTGGTATGTCTGCGACTTTGTAGCCTATCATGCATTTTGATGCATATGGTATGGTAATGAACATGGGCGACCTTATGGATACTCGATAGGGGTTTTTTCCCCTGCCCTCTCCTCCACCAACTATGTGGAACATCGACTCGCCCCTGCTGTCTTCGAAGTGGTGTGATCCGAATGTCCCCTCTGGGGCTCTGGATGGGGCTTTGGCTATGATTGCGGGATCTTTTGGCTCATAGTGGGTTTCGGCTCCGCCGGGCATTCTGTCCAACGCCTCTAGAACCATGTTGGCGGACTCGACCATCTCGGTCACCCTCACCCTGTAACGATCGTAGCAATCTGCCCCCTTGATCGACGATCGCTCTACGGCAGGCGCCCAGTCCAGTTCGGAGTATACCGAGTATGGATGGGCCCACCTGACATCGTAGTCTACTCCTGCGGCTCTTACATTGGGCCCTGTAACGCCATGGTTGATCATTTCTTCTGCCTTAGTGTAACCGACCCCTTGGGTCCTAACAAGGAAGACGGTGCTCTCGTCAAACAGAGATTCGTACTCTTGTATTCTCTGTTTAAATAACTCGAGTTTCGCCCTAGCCCGCTGGGCGAAACCGTATGGTAAATCTCGTTTGACACCCCCTATTCTCGGGAAATTGTAATGCATCCTTGAACCGCCGAGTTCCTGAAGCAGATCCATCATCATCTCTCGTTCTCTTAGGCACCACACCATGATAGACAGATTTCCTATGTCCGGGCCGTACGCTCCGAGCCACATCAGATGGCTAGCGATTCTTTGTAACTCTACAGCGATGAGCCTGATGTACTCAGCTCTTTCAGGCACCTCCACCTCCAGCAAGTCCTCTACGGCGTAGATGTAAGCGTGGGACCATGTGTTCGCACTTGCGTAGCATAGCCTGTCACAGTAAGTTGTTATTTGCGTGAAGTCCCTTGACTCACAGATTTTTTCAACGCCTCGGTGTATGAAGCCCAAATCTGGTTCTGTGTCGACGACTGTCTCGCCGTCTACCTTGACCTTGAGGGTCCAAAGACCGTGTGTCATTGGGTGTTGAGGGCCCATTGAAATCCACATCTCAGCCATACCTGTCACCTCACTTTACTCGTCCTGCGTCGGGAGCCTTTCTCAGGAAGCCCTGAGCATCATCGTACATTTCTTCGAACCCGTGGTAGCGCAGCTTGTGTTGTTTCTGGAGCGGGTGGTATCCCGGTGGGGTCTCATGAGGGTTCAGGACCCGTCTCATCCCCCTGTGTCCATCGAAATCAATACCAACAAGGTCCCAGGTCTCCTTTTCATTCCAGTCTGCGCCTATCCATATGTCTTGCACGGATGCCACTGAAGGGGTCCTGGTCTCCGGTATAGCGATGTTCACCTGGACCTCTATGGGTACGTCTTTACCACTGAGGTCTCTTGTATCGGTGATGTTTGGAATGATGGTCGAACCGTTGGGGGAAATCTTGGGGTCGATGACTCCTGTCCTGAGAAAATGATACACTACTTCCCAGTTTTTTTCAGCTGATTCTGGCCAGTGTATACCTGTGATCATTGAGCAATAATCAATGTGATGATCGTACTTCATGCACTCTGCGAGTTCCCTCCAGGATTCCGGTGAGCAATTGATGTAGGCTATGTTGCGTGTCTGAGTGCCGTTGTTTTTGGTCAAAATTTCGGCCTCTACGCCTTCTATCTGAGAGAGGTCCTCCAAAATTTGCAGAACAGCCTCTTTTTGGCTTTCAGCACTTACTCTCTTACCCAAATTAACACCTCAATCAATCATCGCCAAGTATCAACGGGGCATCAACTTCTAACCTGTTCTCACTGGGTACGGCTCCAATTCTGATTATCTTTTGTCTTAGTTTAGCGAACCCGTCTATTAGGGCCTCCGGGCGGGGTGGGCAGCCGGGGATGTAGACATCAACGGGTATCACTGTGTCAACTCCCTCCAAAATGTTGTACGACTGGAAATACGGACCCCCTGATATGGCGCACTCGCCCATCGCAATGCACCATTTTGGCTCAGGCATTTGTTCCCAGAGCCTAACAAGTGGATCTGCGAATTTCTTGCTGACTGGGCCGTTCACTAACAAAACGTCGCATTGGCGCGGACTGGATCTGAAGAATACTCCGAATCGCTCAGCGTCAAAGCGGCTGGCGCCCGCTGCAGCCATTTCCAAAGCGCAGCACTTTATGCCCAAGTGGAGGGGGAACAGGGATTTCCTCTGTCCCCAATTAAAGAAGCGCCCGGCAAGGATCCCGATTACATCCTTTATTTTTGATGCCTTCAACGCCTCGTCGGTAACATGTCCTACCGTATCCACCAGTATCCTGCTGTTGAAGATGGAGAAGTTTTGATTATCGTCAGCCATTCTCTCACCTCAAATGTAAATTCTTCCCCTCTTGCGGAATACATGCCAAACTCCCAGACTCATCAGCAGGACGAATATCGTCATGGTGGCTAGCGCTCCAATGACTCTCGACTGATCCAGATCTGTGTCGATAGCTACAATTCCTCCAAATGCAAGGAACATGAAGGCGATGTCGAAGACGAGGAATATGATGGCGTACCAATAATACTGGAAGTGGAAATTAATGTGCGCTTCACCCAAGGGTTCGGCACCGCACTCGTAGGTTGAAGCAGCCCTTGGGTACAAGGTGTGATCCCGGTTGTATCCGGGGAGTAGGATCGATCTGACCTTCGTCCGATCATTGGGGTCTTCGATCGGCCTCAAAAAATAGGATGCTATGAACGCACCAACGGGAAAACCGATGCCTACAAGCGTCATAATCGCAAATGCCAGATACGCCTCCGTAACTGTATCCATCGGCACCACCACTAACCCACCGGGGGGCTACGAGACTTTCCAGCCGAAAAACCTCCATAAACCCATCTAACAGATTATCATTGCTGAACTCGCCGTTCATCGCCCAAAGCTTCTAGAATACGCTCGTTTTCTCTTCTGGACCTGACTGTTAGGAAGACGATTGTCAATACGCCAAATCCGATTAGGACGGCGATTAATATTTGCTCGGCTGTATCAGACAAAGCTAGTAACCCCGATGGCAGCTCCGTAGCAGTAATTAGATCGAGTGGCTGACCAGCAGCTGGAAGGCCTTTTGGCTGGACGACAACAGTAAACCTGTATTCGTCATCGGAAATGAGGTTAGCAGGAGGAAGTGTGTTGACCTTTATTTCGATGGTCTGGCCCGGCTCCAATTCAAAGTCGTCCGGTATGATGTCCACTGACCATCCTCTAAGTGACTCAGTGGGGATGATGACAACGTCTTCCACTATATTGCCGTGATTCGTTACAAAGAATGTATATTCGCCTTTTTCTGGATAGCTGGTGGTCTGTTTTGTCGGCTCCTCCATGGTCAACCTTAGATCGTGTATCGTTCTTATTTCGACTGCAAGGTCTACCTTTGATACCTCATTTGGATTCAACGTTGAAAAGGCGGCGATCTGCATCAGGCCGTTGAGGCCGTTGGCAGACCCTTGAACTACTTCGAGCCGTACATCGACTTGGATTCTCTCGCCATCACCGACGGGAATCGGGGCAGTGATGGTATTCCCCTGGACTGAAATCGTCCTGATCACGAGCGCCTCGAGCCCGGAGATATCAATTTCAAGGTTATCTCCCGCAGGATAGTCGCCAGTGTTATCCACCAGGAAAGATACAACCATATCCCCCCCTGGTGGCAGGGTTAGATCGATTTGACCGGGCATGAGGCCAGGGTTCAACGGAGTGATCTCGAAAGAGTAATTGTAGTTGGAAACAGTCACGGTAATCACCTCCTCTGCATCTGCGTCTGCCCCAAATACTGCGACTCTGGCGAGGATCCTCGCAGAATCAGCATTTTCTTCCCCCTCCACATTCACATCAAGGTAGAGATTTCGAGACTGGCCGGGATCCAACCGCACTTGGTTGACGCCGTTTCCTTCCGAATCTGAATACGAGGCGGACCACTCCGGGGAATTACAGCCTGTTTGATCTCCCGGGTCGCAGACCTGTAGTTTGATTGTGTCTTCCACATTTCCGTTATTTGTCACAACGAAGGGGAACCTCACTATCTGTTCAGTCCGACCGTTTTGAGAGTTGGATGTAAATTCTATATCCACCTCATGTCTTTGATTGACGTTGACCGAAAGTGAGACTGAATCTAAGGACTCGGGGCCCCCGCCGCCTGTAACTTTGAAGTTGATTTGGGTCGATCCCGCAAGAGCGTCGTCTGGTACTGAAATCACAGCGGTTGAAGAAGCATCGTTGTTGGATGTCTGGGCGGCATTGAGACTGTGGGAGGGCGGGGAGAACGAAACACTCCATCCGGGGGGAAGTGGATCAGTATTCAACGTGAAGGTGTCTGCACCGTTACCCGTATTTTCTAGGTAAATGGTAACCTGTGGTTGGCTTCCGGGCTGAACGTTGGAGATCGATCCCGTGTTGAGTGCCAGGTCTGCTGCGTGAATTTGTCCAAGTTTGACTGTGACAGTAGATTCACATCCGATCGAGGATCCTGCCTTGGCCATTATCCTGATGTCTACGCTGGAACCGGATTCAATGGAAGAGTCGGGTGTTATGTCAAAACTGAATGTGAAGGTATCTCCATTGTCACCGGGCTCGGCCAGTATTTTGCTGGTCGGACTGTCGAAAGAGACCCAGCCGTCGATATCCTCTCCCCCAACGCTTTGGGCCTGCATGGAGGCTGTCCAGGCCGTGTTCCCGGTATTGCTGACTTGGAAGTTGTTTACTTGGCTGGTTTGACCTGGCTGAAGGTTCACGAAACCCCAGTCCATTGAGTTCTCACAGGATCTGATTTGGGGTACGATGCCGGTCAGTGTCAGGTTATCCTCGGCCTGATCTGGACTTGGGTCGTTGTTCACAGTGGCCCGGAGTATGAAACAATGCTCACCCGCATCAGTTTCTCCCTCATCATCGAGGGTGATGATGAAATCAACGTTCTCATCGTCGCCAGAATTGAGGCTCACGGTCGTTGGACTGACCTCTGCGGAAACCGAGTCGTCATTTGAATCGCAATCGCTGTCATTTTCGACGGCCAGCTGAATTGTTGCTTGTTGATCTCCGTTATTCTCAACGTTCACAATCCAATCGATGGTGTCGCCATCTAAGTCGTATTCTTTGGTTAGGTCGCCCGTTGTCAGGACCACGGAGTACAGTCCTCCATCTTCCGAGGTTGTTGTCACCGTGAGTGAGTCAGATTGAGGAGTTGGATTGGTCCCCCCGGTTGCTGTTATGGTCAGGGTGGTCTCACAGTCGCCCGATGCAGAATCGTCGACTGAAACAGTGAGGTCTACTAACTCCTCACTGTTAGAATTGACGCTTCCGGTCGGTGAATCGACGGTTGATGTGAAACCCTGGCAGCCCGTACCTTGTTGGGTCTGCAGAGAGTATGTCATATCGTCATCTCCGTTGTTCCTGATTGTGATCTTGTAAACGGCAGGATCGCTCGTCGTCGCTGGCAGGTCCAAATCCGGGGTGGATAGTTGAGGATCTACATCTGCAGCAACACTCGGAGCCAGTGCAGCGAGGACGATTAGAACCGTGACAAGTGTAACAGAACGGGTCTTCACAGGGAGGGCTAGCGTGTCCTAACTAATCTAAGGGCTTCGGCCTTTCGGACTGTGTTAGCATCGAATCAGGCGTTTACGAGCAAGTCCCGGGATGCCCCGCAGTTTACACACTGTTGCATCTCGTTGACATCGCAGTTGTTTGTTTGGCCATGTTTGTGGTATCTAGCTCCGCACTCGATGCACGCCAGTGCATCGCCGTCGGTCACAGGTGAGTCGCAGAGGAAGCACGGTATCTCCTCGATACTGCTGGATTCTGGCTGTGCCCCTGGGTTTGTTGACTTCTTGGTTTCACGGTATTTCAAGACAGCAAATGCCCCTCCGAGCCCGATCAGTACCAATCCGGCGAGAATCGCCACGAATGAAAGTGCTGCTGATGAATCGTCAGTACGCACCTGCAGCGGGATGTCGAATTGTGATCCTTCGATTGTTGATCCGCCCTGGAGGTCTAGAGTGATGGGGCCATTGGATTTCCCAGCCGTGATGTACAACTCGACGGATCTGGATTCCCCGGGGGATAACGAAAGGATCGAACCTCCGAAGAAGTCGTGATTCCATCCGGCTGGGGTTTCAAGTAGAAGCATGCTGTTGATGGGTGTGTTCCCTAGGTTTGTTGCGTCCAAAGTGATCATTGTGCTGTCGCCGTCTTTGAGCACAGGGAGATTTCCGCGAATCTCCCATGATACAATCGATGACTGTTTCACCATTATGGAAACCGTGTCAATTGCGAGTAGCCCCTCAGATTGCAATCTGAGTGTCAGCGGAATTTCTGTGTTGCCCGGTTGAGATTCGGGTATGACGACAGAGCACCAAACCAGTGTTGACTCGCCCGGGCTTACGGGGGAGATGGGGGCGCATACAGTCGTCCAGCCTTCGCTTTGGCTGATTAAATCTGAATCCGGTGACCATGTTCCCAGCCCTTGATTCGACAAAGTCCAGGACAAATCGAATTGCTCGGCTACAGGCAGTTGCCCGAGGCCGAGTGGGCTTGTTGAGGTGGAGCCGTCGGCGGTTACTATGGAATTGAAAGAGAGAATTGGCAGAGCACCGGAGGTTACGTCGATGGTACGATTCCAGAGGAATGCTTCACCGTCTTGAGTCAGAAAGCGAATTTTAGCAGTTCCCCCGGTTGCAAGTCCGTTCCCTTGTATCGTGAAATCCCATATTGACGAAGAGCCTTTGTCAATCGTTATCGTCTGGGTGTTCGAGAGGCTGGTCCATCCTCCGGGCAGGGATATGATCTGAGGTGTTATGGAGACATCCCGATTTCCTTCATTTACAATTTGAATTGGCAACTCGTGGGTCTCATCAGGTCGAATCTGGGAGTCAGCCCCTCCAGATGGCGGAGTCATCCTGAGATTGTCTTCAGCGGCTACCAGGAGAGGTATGTCCTCGACCCATACATCGTCGGTAGTTCTGGCGGCAATAGTCAGCTGGGCATTCATTTGGATGCCCGCAGTTACGACAACAGAAGGAGGAGTGAGGGTTATATCGATGGTTCTTGAAGTGCCTTGGGCGAGAATGCCTGTCGAGCCGTGAGTCGAGTCTACGAATGTTCCCAAATTATCCAAAGTCGCCCTCCAGCCTGCTGGTGCTTGCAGTGCCAGGTCGAATGTTTGAGGTCCATTCCCCTCATTCGTAAGTTGCAGGGATGCTCTTGTGGGTTCGAAGGCATCGATCGCCAATATTCCCCCTGGCACCCTCATTTCTACATCTGGAAACGACCTGACCGTCATCTTCATGATTAATTCGCTCGTAACATCGTTTTCGATGTCGGTCCCTGTCAGTATAATCCTGTAAATTCCAGGTTCTGGAGGGTTTGGGTGTGTCAAAGCAAAGGAAAGTGTCTCGGTCTCTGAGGCATTTAGTTGAACCTGTGTCTGAGAGAAAGAGCTGTACCAAGGCATGACTGACCCATCCGAAAGTCTGACGGCATTGGAGGCTGAAATTGAGGCGTTCGTCGGGAACAGCGCAGTGTTGGTCAGCAGGATCTCGAAGGTCGATGTGCCCCTGGGTGCGGTCATTATCGGATTTGGGGTTTCGGTGTCGACTCTTACACCCGGCTCGCTGACAACTACAACTGTTGAGAATAGATTGTTATCTTCGGACGATTCCTCTACCTGATCCGTGGGGTCCACCTCTATGCTAATTTGGATGTTCCCCGACGAGGGCGGGTTCCAATCCCATTCGAGGTCTTCTGTTTCTCCAGGTGCCAGAGATATGGTCTGTACTCCGAGGGGTTGGCCTGCTGCAGACGCAGTGACCGACAGAGATGGCACTGAGCCGGCACCGGCATTGACAACCGTAGCACCCAGTGTGACAGTCTCCCCGACTTGTGGAATCGGAGTAGACAGGAAGAAACTCTCGGGGTCTATTGTGGCATCCGGAGATAGGTCATTTACGTTGACACCCCTCAAAGCAATCGAATAAGGCTGATATTGCCTGGCACCGGAATGATAGACATCACTAACCCGTACAGTCCAAGTGCCAACTGAGGCAGACGGAATCAAAACAACTTCCACATTGTTGGTCGAATCCGCCTGTCCACCGGTCGTTGATCGGCCTTGTGAGAATACATTGCCCAAGTAAGTAGTAACGCCATCCGGTGCTGTGACTTCCAGGTCTAAATCGTTCCTAAGTTGATCTGTCGAAGCGGAGGAACCAGGGTAATCAGACCAAGCTAAAACGATCTTCAAGGGCTCTCCTGAACGTGTGATGTCAAATGTGTATTCATCACTTTCACCGCTTCTTAACCTGTGTCGATCATCAACAAAGATACCTACGTCCGAGTCAGGGACCAAGCTGTTCACGAGATCGATCCGTCCCCAACCCTCGACGTTGTTTGGTATGTTCTGCGCTCCGACATCCTCTGCGCCGAGTATTAACATCGCCTTGATGAGTGAGGCCTGGGGCGCTGGTCGATCTGCGATTTCCATCAGGTACTCTCGTATTAGTATTGAGGCGCCGGCAGCAGCGGGCGTCGCCATGGATGTTCCACTGGACTCTTCATACCACTGTCCAAGTTGACCCGAGCCTCCTGACTCTTGAGCAAGACAGGATCGAACATACATTCCCGGTGCAATGACATCGGGTTTTATCCTCCCATCATCGGTTGGTCCCTCGCTGCTGTACGGATACATTGCGTCTGGTGCACCACCGTATCTGTTTTGGTGCGCACCCACCGCGATCACATTTTTTGCCGTGGCAGGCGGTGAGATTCCATTGCTTCCCTCGTTTCCTGCTGAAAACAAGACCGTCATGCCGTCGTACTGCCAGTATTGATCCCATGTGCTGATTCTGTCGTCAGCGTCTTCCGCAGATGTGGTGTAACTTCCGAAACCAGAACCTGACCCCCAGCTGTTGGTGTGGAACCGTGCTGCGTTGTTGTAGGCCTGCGTGAGCATGGTGTCTATACCGTAGCTGTAGAGGCCGCCTGAATCGTCATCCTCCATGGCTTGGAAAACTATCTCCACTTCTGGCGCCACCCCGGCATACTGTCCATTGCTTCTGAAGCCGGATCCAGCGGCTGTACAGGCCACGTGTGTACCGTGGCCCGATCCGTCTGCGGTCGAGCTGTCACCGGGTGTGACTGATGTCCTTGAGATAATCCTTGAACCGAAATCGCCATGATCGTGATCAATTCCTGAGTCCCCCACGGCAAGTATCTGTCCAGAGCCATCCAAGGTTGAGGAGAACCAAGCTGCCACATCTTCCGACTCTGTGTGATCCCTAACTTCGTCGTTGGACGGTAGGATTGTTGCCAACGGACTTATCCAAGACACGGCCGGGTTCATGGCGATCGAAGCCACATCGGCAGATTTCATGAAGCCCCATCGACGACCGTCATCGACAACTCCCGCGTCGTCAAAACCTGCCATCGACAGGGATTCCAAGTCACCGATTCCAAGGGGTTCTGAATTATCAGATCTGTCACCGTTCTCCGTGTTCCAGCCGAGTACCTCGATCAACGTCAAGTCCCCTATGTTCGCCATCATCGGGTCTACAACCAGGGCAATGGGAACAGGATAAGCAGCCGAAACTTCTGCCAAAGACGAAGCGGCAGTCAAGTCAGAGGGGTGACCTTGGACGAGGAAACCAGAGGGCGGCACAGCAGTTCTGATCTTTACTCCTGGTACTTCCTCTATGGCCGTGCGAGCGTCCCACATTCCATAGAGGTCATTGACAATGAACATCGACAGGTCATCCCGTGATTGAGTGAGCTCGACAGGGATGTTAACTGATGGGATTAAACCGGCTAACGTGTAAGTTCCTATTGGCGTCCTTGCGGTCAAATCACGGCTTTTTTCGGTACCAGTTGATCTGACCGGTTCTTCAAGGCTGTGAACTTTCGATGGCCCAGATAAGTCCAAAGTGGTTCGATCGTCGAGCCCTGTCAGTTCACTGTTGTCTTTTGTGATAGATACGCCGACAACTGAAAGTGACAGTAGGAGGGTAATCAGCAGGGCCCCCCTTCGGTTCATGTTGATTAACGGGTTTCTGGATCTCTATGAGAGTATGGGTAACCGGTTTGGGATTTAGAAGATTGTGAAGTCTCCCACGTCTATGTGATATTCTGACGTCCACTGTCCAACGTCATGCGTCCAGCGTTCGTTTTTCTTGTCACCGTCATATGCTCGATAATTCAGGTCTATCTCGATGGTGTAATTCTGCCACACTGATGCTCCGTCAATGACCAATTCCAGGTCGTCATGGGCAACTGAAGTGTGGGGGCCCAATTGATCCCAGGCGAAGTCAGTCCTCCCTATCTCTATCCCGGTGTCATCGACCATTCTGATTGACATCTCGATATCCTCCATGGTTCTAGAGCCACGATTATCCAGCTCGGCGAGAACGATGTGGCCACCCCCAGACTGGCGATAAACGACATCCACTGTGACCCCATCGTACGGAATGATCCACAATGAGCTGCCTACCAGCAAAAGGGTGGCTATCAGGACGACGACTGTTGAGAACATCACGCGAAGTGGATGAACTCTTTCAAGGGCCTCCTCTATGGCCTCAAGGAGCTCATCTGCGGCCTCTTCATCGGCCTCTGTGTAGTCCAGATCCTGGGTGCCTGAGCCAGTCATTTCAGAAAACCCCCCAAGACGGTCATGCCAACAGTTGTGAATGCCGAGGTCAACGGTTCGGGAATCACGATGTGGGTTGTGGATCCCTCCACGCCCGGGATACTGTTGATGATTGACAGATCCGACGCCATGCCGTTGACTCCAAATGTCGTCCCAGTTGGAATGCCGTTGGTAAACTGGGCATCCAAAAGTACCCCTCGCAAGTCGATCTTAGTGTCATCATTGACCTCTGCATAGGCCCGGGCTGATGCCACGATCCGGCCACCCTGAACTTCTGATATCTCAAAGAACCCAAATTGTGAGATCAGCGTGTGAACTTCGATAGTGGCGCTTTTGATATCCTCACTTAGGATCTCCATGTTTTCCAAAATAACGGGAGGGGCGGCGGGAACATCGGTTATCCTGATGTAGAGAACCTCCACACCGTCACCAGATGACTTCACTGCGAGGCCGAAATCCTGAGTCGGCTTTATCGAGAGCCTGTCAGCCATCCCCTGCGCCAGCATCAGGACGTCGCCTTTCTGATTAATCGCCTCGCCCTCGGCTTCGATGAACAAGGACATGCCGGAAGAGCTTGAGGCATAGTCAAGCTGGGGAATGCCTTGGAAGACCAGGCTCTTTGTGATGTCGAAGGTGCGTCCGGGTTCAGTGGTCAGGGCTATTGTACCAGGGACATCACTGAGGAACACGGTCGCTGGCCGCCAGGCTCCATCAAACCATTGCATTTGCTGAACCATCATCGACTTTACAGACCTTCCTTGGGTGTCTCTGTATTCCTCTGGAACGTCCATGTTGATTTTTATGGCTGTTCCAAGACTCGCGTCTAGGTTAACCCTCGTGGGAACGCCGTTGATCAGTAACTCAGATCTGGCTCCTACATTCCTGTCCAATAACTCCGCATGAATACTCGACAGTGGGAATGACGCAGAATATCGTGCGACGGCGTCTATCTCTGAGATGCTTCCAGTAGTTTCTGTGACGTCGAAAACCATCTCCAGGTCAATGTCAGATATCATTCCGACTGGCAGTCCGTGAAGGGTCACGTAAGCATCCATTCCTTGAATTGAGTCCGTGGCGATGATCAGCGACTCTGCTCCCGGAAGCCAGCCTCTTGCATCCAAATTGACAGTCCACTGTGAACCTTCATCGATCAATCTCCTTTCCAGCTCAAGGTCAATCATAGGAGGAAGGTTTGGGATCCAGACGCGGGTTGAGAAGCCCAATGAGAGGCCCTCAGAGGGTGCATGTATTGCTATGCCGTGGACCCAAGGCGGTTCGGTTTCTGGCGGAATGCCCTGGACCGCCTCAACTATCAGGTCAAAATTCGTGTCTGAGTCCAGTTGAATACCGTAGTTGAAGGCGGAATCCACATTTTCGGTCCCGCTAGTGAATTCAGATGTAGCTGTGGCCAGTAACCGATTCACAGATTGACCCAGGTCTGTGAAACCACCGAGGAAGAATGCCAGGCCCGAGACACCCTGAGTCCTATCCAATACTGGGACGTCGAGGGACCCTTGGGAATTGCCGTCTGCGGGTATCTGGAGGGAGATGTCAGAGGGTAATGGATCCAGAAGCACCGTCGCTGTCAGGGCATTGTTCTGATCTATCATCGGAACGTGGTCGATTACTATGCCGAAGGGTGTGGCTTCAGAGGTTTTTAGGCTCGCAGTGCTTCTTCCGGCGCCCCCCAGGGCAGATGCATTCTCAGACGGCTCCCAAGAAATCGCGCTGAGGCCTGAGATTCTGGTTGAGAGGGATGATGTATCGCTCTCAGCTTCGTGCTTGTAGTAGAAATGATCCCCGTTCATCACGGCGGGATTTTCGGAGTTTGTGATTTGGGCCTCAACAGATGATATGGAACCCTCAGTCTGCCAATAAATCTCATTTCCGAATCCTGCTTCGAATGAATCTGGAATCCCCAGTATTCGAACAGCTTGTCTTTGACTTCCATTGGATGCATGGTACTGGAAAGAGTCGATGTCGTCGCTTGCCGTGTAGGATGCCGACTCCCCGCCTATTGTTAGGTCGATCTGATCTGGTAAATTTGAGATTGTAAGGCTCTGCGTGGACGCATCCGATAGGTTACCACCATGGTAGTCCAAGAACAGGAATCTTAGCTTCCCAGAAGATTTGGAGACGAGCTGGAAGGTCCTCTCTTCTGATGCTCCGTCATATGTTGCGTGAATTGCCTCCAGATGACTGAAGCGTATTGAAGCGCCAACGGGGACTAAGGGTTCGACTAACCCATCTGAGCCTTGAACGAGACCGGATAGTCTGTCCTTGGACAGGACAAGGTGATCGGTGTCCTCGATCCTGTAGTGATCATGGGAACCTATCGTTAAATGGGCCAATGGCAGGGTGGAAGTGGTTCTAGTTGGCCTGAAGTCGTCTGTCATCTCGAGGTGGAGGTTTTGTCCGCCTCCATCAGGGGAGAATTCTACTCCGCCGCTTAGGACGTCCACGACGATCGTCGGGACGGAATTGATGATCAGGGCGGTTTCCAGGAAGAGGTCGACGAGATTGACCAACGCAGTGTCGAGTATCCTGGATAGGAAATCAAGATTTTCATTATTCCCGAAAGACGGGTCGTTGCCGTCATTTCCTCCTCCGATATTGAAATCTCCGTAGACAATCAAAGCAGTCGGAATGGATTCCGTTTCGATCGATATCCTTTGATGGTCAGTTACGACTCCTCCTCTTGTGAACCAGGAGTCGTATTCCAGAGAGTCTATTTCTTCGACTGACCTCAGGAGGATCATTGATTTCGGTGGAAAGGCGGGATTTATCGGGAGCTGGTCATTGTCCTCATTGGGGCTGGAATCTCTTGAGAAGTTCTTGACGGCGATGATGAGACCCAATCTTTCGGGCTGAGAGCCGGGAAGCTCCGGGCTTGTCCTCGAACCGAGCATTGTGAAGACTCTGTCAATCTCCTGAGGAGCCAGGCTTCCAGCAGGCATCCCCCGCAGCCAACCCACTGAGTCTGTGGAGTTCCCATGATCCCCGTCGGCCTTATCTTTTGGGACATTCACCCTATCTTCGTGGAAGTGAAGATGGATGTCTGCTCCTCTGTCGGCATAATACTCCAGTGAAGTCAGGCTTTTTTCCCCTACCCCGCCTGCTCCCGATGCCAAGGCTGAATCTGTCCTGATAGTGACTGAAACTTCCTTTGGAATGTTGAGTTCTTGTTTTTCGGGGTGAACCGCCAAGTCGATGTATGCTACTTCCCATATCTCCCTTTGACTCTGGTCTGGGGGGGAGTAGTGTATGTAACCAAATCCTGCCCTGATGCCGCATGATATGTCCATTGAAGGCAGTGTGGACAATTCCGAAGGATCGTATCTATCTGGGCACTGGTCTTCAATCGGGTTGTTTATTGAAATGACGTATGGCGCTGAAAGAGATGCTATTGATATTCCAGACTCAGATGCGTCTCCATTGGGGTTGAAGATCCCGAATGTCAGTGCGGCAATGAATTCGGAAGATGCATCTGAAATATCCAGGAATATCCGCTCTATGCCCACGTCCAATGCAAACTGCCTGGGGGGTTGGGTGAATACTGTGTCAATTATCCACACATAGCTCTCTCCCTGATTTATTCCGAAAGTGTCTGAATAGGCAAACGCCTTGACCAAGGCGATCTCGATATTTTGTAGGTTCTCCCAAGCGGGATCAACCGGAGTTTCCTCCTCTATTACCTCGATCTTGAACTGTATGGTGGGTTTGATCCAGAGTCTGTCCCCACTTATTCCCCAGCCTCCATTAAAATCGAACTCAAGTGTCAAGCCGACCTCGATGTCGTCATTTCCGTCCCCGTCGACGTCCATGGGATGTAGAAATGGCTCACCTGAGTTGAAAATTAACGAAAGGAGGGAGTCTCCAAATGTGACTAATTCTATACTCTGGCGGGTTTGGCCGTCCGTATCCTCGTACTCTATCCATATTGCATAATCAGTTATGTTGAGAATCGTTGACCATATGTTTCTGACCTCTCCAGGGGGGGCCTCATCTGGATTTGTCAGTATCTCGTAGGGTCGTGGATGACGAACTTCAGGAGGCATGGTTTCAATCAAAGAGGTATCTGAGAAGACGTTGTCAACTCCTTCTATGGGAGAATCAGGATCGCTTTCCGTGACTGATTCACGCACGAGATTCAGCGAGTCACCGGCTGAATTTTCAGCTTGTGTGTCAGATCTGATCGACCTGTCCATCTCAAGTACTGTTTCCAGGTCATCTAGGATCTGAAAATCGTCGGACTCGATTCTTTGTTCCGCACTGGCTGTTATCCCCTGTGATGCGGTCGATAGACAGAGTAGAATTATCACAATGACAGACCACGGGGGGTTTGCGAGTGTTTTGGGATACACTGGCCTCGCAGCGCCCCCGGTCATGGGCCCTATTGCCGGTGTAGGTGATTTAGGGTATTCCCCGTGGTGGGTGGATTTGATTACGGACGTCGTGCAACTTGTATTGATCCGCACTTGGGGCAGGGGACTCGGGCCCCCGGAGCCCCTGGCGGCAGTTTGAGTTTGATCTGTGCACTGCAATCATTACATTCTATCGTCATCACAAGAGGTTCTGGGTCACTTACTTCTGGGTTCTGATTTCCATCTTCAATTATCGGTGGTGGATCGGTTTCAGTCACAGCCTCCCCTTCCCCTGGGTCGTCCTGAGGTTCGGAGCCGAGGTCCAACGCGGTCAGGTCTGGCACTGTCGGAGCTGCTAGTTGACCGGGAGCCGCGCTCTTTCGCACCTCATCACTTGGAACAGCGTCCTCCTCGTCATTCATCATTGAAAGCAAACTGTCACCAAGGTCAGTTTTCTCCTCCTGCGGATGGACACCGGGTTCGCGGCCAAGTAGCACTGCGACGTCAGGGTCATTCGAGACAGGGGTTGTGGTTCTCCTTCTGAATCCAAAGCCGCTGTCCTGGCTGTACCTGGTTCTGGAAAACATCTCTTTCTGCTCTGACTCGGTAGGCTGTTGCATCTGACTCATTTCTTGGGCATTCATTTCCTCTTCGACTTGAGATTTCTTCCTCTTCGCCCGTCGTAGGATAACCAATACGACAGCAAAGGACAGTATGACAACCGACA